>OLMA01000361.1_pt1 | contig 23761 bp, 33 predicted proteins | sample 1604671 | NCBI WGS metagenome assembly OLMA01 (sample SAMEA104055725, study PRJEB20765) | soil metagenome | biome: Arctic tundra; feature: Polygonal ground; material: soil | place: USA | collected 2011-09 | depth 0-0.5 m | reverse complement strand
TTATATTAGCCGATGTTCCTGCTGTTATATTAGCCGATGTTCCTGCTGTTATATTAGCCGATGTTCCTGCTGTTATATTAGCCGACGCGGAAGCTGCGGTAATTGATACCGTATCAAAAGCCACATTAAACAGCGTTGGTGTAGTTGTCATTATCCCCCCTGTATTTGGGTATATCAATACAGTTGATGTTGATGGCAGTCCAAAATTGGCATCACTACAGTTACCTATAGCGGATAACAGTAATGGATTGCCACTGCCATCCATTTGCCCGAAAAACACATTAGGATTTGTGGTAAAGCCTAATGCCGCCGGGCTGAACCGTCCGATGATAGTATTGCCCAGGCTATCAATAACTAAAGCTGTAGTATCATTGGATCTAAAAGCCAATCCGTGCCTGTCGGCCGTCCCGATAAAGTTACTCCCTGTATTCGTGCCGGTATTGCCGGTTAAACTCCATGCGTTGGAACTAATAGAAGGCAATAATATATTATGAACATTGCCACTACTATCGGTTGTTAAAACACTATCATCGGCGGCATTGTTTTTAGCACTTAAAATTTGAAGAGTATCGTGCACCATGAAGCCTTGTCCTACTGCCTGATTGCGACTTAATTGCCCAATGGTTTGAGGTTTTGCAAGTGTTTGCCCCCAACCGGTATCAGAAATAAATAACGATAATATGATAAATAAGTATCTCATGTTTCTATTAATTTTTAGTTATTGACAAATATATTAATAATTATCGTTTACAAAATAGAATCCATTGCTATTTATATCAACAAACATTTGTGTATCACTGCCATCAATAAGTGAATGAGTAACCTCTTGCTGATACTCAGGTAATTTAACCTCCAAAATTAAACGACCTCTTGTCATTGAATCAGTCCCGGTATCTTCGGGGTCTGCAATTTGAATACTATTTATTTTACGGCCCATTACAAAGGCATAATTATATCCAAGTGTAATGTATTCTGTGGCCTCCAAAATACTCCTGCATATACCTAACATGCGTTGGCAGTGTATCCTGGAACGGCTATCTCCTGAATATTCAGAATTAGTTTTTGCTTTAGCGTATACATCAATTAAATACTGATACGTGCCGGTGCTTTGTGTTACATCTTGATTGCTGTAATCACCTGTTGCCAAACTAACTACAATCATTGGCCCCCCATCTAACTCAGAGGTGTTTATTCTAACAGTGCGCTCAAGCCAAACAGATGCATCAATATCATAATCACTACTCATTAAAAATTGATTCAATATCTCACTACGAAGTATAATAGCAATTCTATCTCTTACAATTTCAAAAGACTGTTTAGATATAATATTATTTATGAGTGCGCACATAATTATTGCTATTCGAAATCACCAAGTATACATGTTATTAATCCTAAACTTTCATCAGGGAACCATTCACGTATTACATATTGACAAACTGAATTTGAATCCATCCAACTCACTTTGTGTCCACGTAAATAAACTTCATTACTGTTATTGCGAACCGGATAACTTAATGCCGTTAATAATTGTTCGCTTACAGATATACTTGCTTGTTTAGCATTAACCATTTTACCTTCCTGGTCAAGCGTAAAATAATGCTTACTTGTAATGCCATTTATTATAACGGATACTCCAGTTGGAGAGGTAAAAGTAATTGCCTTTGCAAATCCACTTTTACTATCTGAGGTAAAACCTGCAAAGTCTTTTTGTGCCTGCTCTATCAAACCCATGATACAAAATATTTATAAAACAAAAAAGGATGGGTTACGGCCCACCCTTTTTATGAAAGCAAAATTTTATTTATTACGCTATAACCTTAACGGTATATATCTGGTCAACAGCTACCGGTATAGCAACGCCTGCGCTTTTAACGTGAAACTCGTGTGTATTCAATTTCAAATCAGGGAAATTGGTAAACACAAATTTAGATGCCATAGGCACTGCACCAGTTGAAAGTAATTGTGGAACCGCTGCGTAAGCCATTACAAAGCGTGGATTTTTAGGCACAATGTAAATACTCTTAGGGTCAAGGTATTCAATACCCTGGGTTAAAGCGCCGCCACTGATACTATCGTAAAAATTAGGATATGAAATTAAATCAAATAGCCACGAAGTTGCACTTACGCGCCCGTGCATTGTCCAGCCTACTGCAGTTCGCATTGCCGGTGTAAGCATATCCATATTCCAGTGGTATTCTAATCCACGTTTTAAAACAGCCGGATTAGATTGATAAGCGGCCAATACCTGCGAACCCATGATTACGTTAAATACACCATCTTGGCATTTGCCTATTGTGCGTAAAAAAACAGCCGCATTGCCAAGTGTGGTAAACGGATCGCAGGTTGATGTATTACTGCCTCCGTTAGTCCAGTAGTTGCCACTTCCCAAATCCACTATTGATGCGGGTTTGCGTCTGAAATCAATTACTGAACCATCCTTCAAAGTTACGATGCCCGTTTTTAAAACCGAAGCTGCCTGGTTTTCATAGGCACGTTCAATTTTATCCTGCAACCCCACTAATTTCTCAGCGCTGTATTGAATGAACCGGCCCAAAGTAACCTCCGCAATAAGTGACGAATGGTCTGCATATAATTGGTCATAACCATCCAATTGTGTAATGTCAAAATACTCATCGTAATAAGGCGGCGTGAATAATTTTTCAGTTGACAAACCGAAAATATTACTGTTACCGGCGGTCCCACGTATGGTATCATTGGCAATTAATTCAGCAACCCTTTCAGTTTGGGTTGTGATATTTTTTGTATACGATTGCGTTGGCATAAACATAGATGACAATGCCCCTTGCACCGGCACACGGTCACTCATTATAGCTATCAGTTTATTGGTAAATACTTTCTGTGCATCAGTAACTGCTATGTTAATAGCCATATAGTTTATTTTTTAAATTAATTAAAAATCAGTGCCAATTATTTATCAGGTATTATCCTGAATTAAATTTTGCTGGCTGTAAACAATCTTAATGCCTATTGCGGTAATCAAATCTTTTACCCTGCGACCTACGGTGCCTACGATAGTTTCAAGAGTATCACTTCCTTGCAAAACAATCTTTTGCTCTGCAACATCGCCACGTATGCAATAAGCAACAGTGGCATCGTATACTTCGCCGTAATCCACCCATACCCCTTCAACCAATATACCCACTGGTATTTGAGTGCCATCGGTTGCCTCGGCATTAAAAACCTGCAAATTACCGGTGGATGTTTTGCGGCCTAACAACGTTCCTTCAGGTATCAAAACACCATCATTAAATGAGTTCTCAAACCAAAAAGCGCCGTTATCAGAATAGAAATCATTATTAAATACAAACGTCTTTGTTAAGTCCGTTTGAACAATCATTTGATTTTTATTCCTGAATGATATTTTATTTTCGCTCATGTTATAGAGTTAAAAAGTTTAATTTAATATTACAAAGCAATTACGCCTTTGCTGCAACCGGCTCTTTTAAAATACCACTGGCAATAAGTTGCCTATCCAATGCCTTTTCAAAGGCCGCAACTTCGATTGCCTTTTTAGTTTCCTCAACAGTTAATCCAGATGCTGCCGGTGTAACAATATCCTTTGCGTTTTCTTTCTCCAAAGCCCTCAATGCCTCAGGGCTATTTTGTTTACGTGCCATTTCAGATTGAAATTCGGCAGTAATTTCTTTGCCTTTTTTGATTGCTTTTGCAACGGCCTTTGCATCTACTTTCCTAAATACCATGAAAGCCATTACGCGGTCGCGTTCCTTTTCAATACCAACTTTCACCGCTTGCGCGTAAAGTTCGGGATGCGCTGATTGAAATTCAGCAAGTGTTTTTATTTCTGCCATAACAGTTTGTTTAGATTTATTTTCGATAGCGGTCGCTGCGACTGCAAAATATTTCATTGTTTCTGCCATTGCGGTTGCCTCAGCAGGTGTAAGTTTATTTACTTTATTTACGAGGCCGATTTTTTTAGCCACGTCCGCTCCAAAGTGAATATCAGGTGTATCTTTCTTTTCGAACATATCAGCTATCGAATAGCCAGTAAGTTCTTTCATTTTTTTGCCATCAATTTTACTTTCCAAACCGGCGCGTAAATCAGTATTCATTGAATCCAAAAATGCCTGGTCTGTTTCATCGCTAACATACATATCAGCTGGATGTAACATGAATTTAGAAACATCCGAACATTCAACTTCATCTGCAAAAGCTAATGCGTAACAACCCATTGACATTGCAGCGCCATCAACTTTAATTTTTGTTTTGGCTGTGCGTTCGCGCATTTTAATACAAATACCCCAGCCAGCTAATACTGAACCGCCGGGCGTATTCATGCGAAGACAAATATCATTATCTGAATTTTCTTCCATTTGCGCCAAAAGATTTTCGGCAACACCTGAATAAATGGGAGAGTATAGATATAATTCCTTATCCTTCACGAAAACAAATCACGCATTAATAAAAGCAGTGGTAAAACTTTCCCGTTAAAATAACGGTGTTTTCCCGTTAAATAATTTAATTTCGCTTTATGAAAGATAAACATAATATTACCGAAAAGCATAGTGATAGAATAGAATTAACTGGTATACCAATTGAAACATTGATTAAAATGGATAAGAAAAGAAATTGTATAGGTATAAGCAGAAGTGCTTATATTAAAGGTCTTATTAACGCTGATTTAAAAGGGGATAAGATGGACAATATTAACAGGGCCGGTTAAGCCTCTGTTAATTCATCTTCTTTAATCATTTTCATTGCAGCTTGCATGAGTTGCGAAAATACATCTGCATCCAAACTATTTTGAAGCGCATTTTTTAAAGCCATTGCTTTTTCGTCATCTTCATCATCCTCAGGCGGAGGGCCAGTGCGTTGGTCTTTAGGTATTTTAATCTTTGCCTTTTTTACAGATTTTAATTCTTTTGCATATTGATCAACTATTGCAGGCACATCCGACATTTCGCCCAAATCTTCTAATATCTTTTCTACCGTGCTAAATGGAATACCTGCACCGGTAACACCAAGTTTTAAACGCGCTGCCATTATTTCTTTAAGCGGGTCAATATTTGCAACTGCACTACCAATCCAGTGGCAATGCCTGTAAGCATCCATTACGATATTGTCCTGTCTTTGGAATGCTTTTAAATACCCAGGTGCATTTATTTTATTCTTCAATACCATTACATGAAAAAATAACTCATATATTGGTTGCAGCATTTGCATTCCATAATCAATGCGCTCAATTTTAATTATATTCTCCCAGTCCTTTATCGCAGCGCGTGAAGCGGAGTAATTGCTATCATACATCGAACGCGCCACTTCAGGAGGTATAGAATATGTTGCACATATCTCTTCAAAGTTAGTGCCATTAAAATCTTTAAAATATAATTGGCCGTCTGCTTTTTGACTAAGAGTTTCTATACGCGAACCCTTAGGCATATTCAAAGCTGTTTTGTTATGAGTTGCAACTGCTGTTTTATCCAGACTTATTCCATTAATATCTTTTGGTATATCATCTGTAACCGTTGCATCGAAGTTGCGAATTTTAGCCAGGGCCTCCATGTTTACGTTTTGCCCGGTGCTAAATTCCTGATGGACTATTTGATAGCTTATTTTTGCGCGTTCCTCTGCTGTTGAAATGGTTGCTTCTTTGTAACGCTCCATTCCTTTTATAGTTTCTAACACTGGTGCAAGCGCAGGCATACCGCGCTTATTATCTATTCGATATTCAAGGCCGGTAACTACATAAGTCATTGTAAGGCCTGTGCTTTTACTCTTAGCCTCTACCCTTTCAAATGAACCGGTATAATAACTATACCCTGCACTTGGATTAGCTGTGCGAACATAGTAAGCCGTTACTTCGCCCTTATCATTATATTCAATACCGTTACGGATATTATTACCTGCACCGGCTTGACCTTCCGGTATTTTAAATGCAAAATAATCGTTACCCATTATAGGATTCCAAATATGAGCACCGTCAATTAGCTGAACGGTAATTTGATTTTTTGCATATCTTAAAATTACTAATACATCTCCGCCAACCTCTCTATTGGTATAAGCAATAGACATCTGTTTACGCAGGTTATATTTGCCGTGATAATCACTTGACTTTGATTTACAGAAACTCTCAAAGTAAGCCTCCATAGTATCATTAAACTTCTCACTATCGAAGTCAATACCCTCTGCCTCCAAAACCTTCATGTGTGGATTGCATTGCAATTTTAAACCGCTGCCTATAACAGATTTTGTTTTTTTTGATATAAGAGTATGTGCAATTGAAGATTCAAGATACGATTGCCATGCACGAAGTTGTAGTGCATTATAATCTAACTGATACGCACGTATTGGGCCAATTTCTCCCAAATTCTTTTCACCGTTATAACTTATGCCGAATATTTGTAATGTGCCTTGTTCGGTGCCATAGTAATAGGCATTGGGATTCATGTGCCTTTCACGCTGCACAATAGGCGCAGGCTTATCAGGTTCAGGGCCAAACGCGTTTACGATAGCACTTCCTATTTTATTAAAGTCAATATTAATACCTGCTACTTTCATAAATTATTATCTATATCCAAAGCCTCCCATTGGGCCTCTAAAGTTTTTACCATCAACTAAATGCATTGAGCGCCCGTTAATTTCATTTACATAATGCTCTTTGATTGCAAACATTTTCGTAATAGCCTCTGCCAATTCATTAGGACTACGATACATTACGGTACCTTTTGTTTGCCCTGTATCGAAACTATATTGCAGAGTATTGGCAGTCGTGGAGGCGTTAGCTTGCGCAACTACTAATTGCGCAATTATCATATCAATAGATTTTATCATTTCCAAAGCAAACTGCCTACTGTTTTTATATATTGGATATGAATCAAAAATAACCATGCAACAAATTTATAGTAATTTTTTCGGTTTGATGCAAAGTATTTTTTCTTTGATGAAATAATAGCAAAACCAAAGCAGGGATTTAAGGAGTTGTTTCATTTAATCTAAACTTACATTCTGTGATTGAATTTCTTGTATATCGGAAATGATTTTAGTGATAGTAGGTGCCTGTGTTGGCAGTGGAGGCGTAACAGTTAATCCCCAGGTATTAACAGCAGTTAAAACCGTTACAATATCGTTTAATGTTGTGGTTAATTTATCACCCAATACAGCTTTACTACTGCCACTATTTAATTTAATTATTTGTTGTGTATCGCCAGTTGCAAGTATATCTATTTCACCGGTATTCTTTAACCAAATCGAACCCTTGAGATTACCATCCTTATCTGTTGAATACGTTCTAAACTCGCCGGTATCTGCTTTTTGATTTGGATTTATATACCCAATAACTACCATTTTACCACTTGAACTTTGAATGTAAATAGCCGTGAAATTATTGATAGGATTACTATCCAAACCATAAGGCATTGATTCCGCGCATTGCTTAACATCATTAGGCCCCCAACCGATAAATTTTATAATTCGGTTTTTGGCATTATTGAAAGAGGTTGAATTTATTATGGCGGTGAACATTTATTCAGGTTTAATATCTTCAAAAGGATGTTGTGAATTAAACTCAATTAAATTACCTTTCCAGTCATGGTTAATTTGTATTTGATACTTACCATTTATTATATGAAAGGTAGCAAATCCTTTCCCGTTTTGTAAAGGTAATCCCCATTGCATGTGATATATGCCGTCCATAATTAATGCAAATTTATACCCTGAAATAAATATGTAGGTTGCGAATAATCATAACATGAAGGTAATACGCATGTTATTTTTGCAATCTCTTTTTTTTCATCGCCCTCTAATTCAACGCTCTCAATAAAAAGCAATGCAGGTTTATACAAATATATATCATCGTTTTGTATAGTTATGCAATGATTGGGCTTTATTACTTTCCCGTTTGGAAACGTCCATCTATCAGTTGTAATGATAACTTTTAAATTACGCAACTCATTACATAATATATTTTTTGCAGCCGTTAATGTATGGTCGCTCCCATCTTCTGGCGTTCCAACTGCTACTACTTTCGGGCGAAACACATAAGGCACATAAGGATTACGTAAAGATGACATGTATGGTTTAGCCGTTCCGGTTGTATCCACCATTTGAGTTGCAATGATATGGCTATGCATTGCCTGCCCGTTAAATGAAAGACTTGCGGTTGTGCCATGCGATAACGAGCCGTCATTGAAATTAAATGTTGCTACTGATTTTTTATTAATGCTTGATTTTGTAAATACTACATTACCGTAATTATCATGTGATAATATAATATTATAAAAACTTGCAAGTTCTGATAAATACGATTTAATATTTTGCGCTATTAACGCATTTTTTGCAAGTAATTGCGTATCCATCTTTTGCGTAACGCTTTCGGAATCATTACCCCAGGGTGTTATTAATATTCCATATTTATCCTTAACTCCATCCGGTGAAGTATTTGAAGCAGCTACCGAGGCCGCATTTAATGGAGTGGGGGGAGTTGGATTAACAATATTATTAATTAGACTATCAGCAACGCTTGTAGTGGTATCGGTTGCAGTAGTTGCGGCCGATGTATTTTGCCCAGGATTAGCATTGCTTGAATTTTGCGCAAGCGTAACCTCATTGGCCTCGTTTATTACTTTGCCATCAACTATTAAACCAATGCCAAATACCTGTAAATAACGGCTTGCTATTTGCGTGAGCGTAAGCCCTATATTAGATAGGTTTACTCCGTCAATCGCAATAGGTATATCGCAATCTTCTAATACACCTGAAAGGCTATAACCGCCTATACTTACTAATTGAGCCGTTGCACTTGAATTAAATGCAATACTTAAAACATACCCACGCAAAAGCATTTCGTTATCATGCCATATTTCGGCTATATGATAATGGCCAATACATGATAATTCTTTATGAGTTATGTTTTCAGGATTGAAATAATATTCAAAACTAAACGTATCCGCGATGCTATCGTATTTCAGATTTAATCTTACTTTATTGAATAGCTGAATAGTTGTGTTGCGTATGCGGTCGTTTATGCGGAGTTCCATCATATATAATAAATTACTTCTGTGTTTTTAGGCACATGCAATAAAGTTGAAAGCCCTGCATTATTTTGTTGCATCAGGGTAGTAAGGTTATTATCTGCGGCATCTAATCCATAAAGTTGATGCGTTAATTCTATCCAGTTGCTACCTGTTTCTAAAACAATACTGCGTTGCTGCTTACCATTTAAAGCAATAGCCCACAGGTTACTAAGCGTGAAGTTAATTAATTCCTCCAACTGCACCAAACTATCATGGTTAGGTATAAACGCATTAGGACTATTATAACTATTTGTTTGCATGTTATCCAAATCCAAAATGTATTGATTATAATAATTTAGTAACTGAGAAATTGCATCTAATGTATCAGTTGCTAAAACTAAATCGCCAGGTTGTAAAGTTGAATAAGCTAAAGACATTGCACCAATACTGCCACCGGCAAATGTGGTATATAATAATTTATCTAAATTAGACATAGAGCCGGTAATAGTAGTTTCAAGTGTTGTGAATTGCCCTTGCAGTAATGCTACCCTGTCTTTAACGCTCATTATAAAAGTCGCAGGCTTATTTACAATTGCTTGTAATAAATTAAGGACTTGCGATGCATCTGATATTAAGCCATCAATACTATTATATGCCTGATTAAATACATTCATATAACCGTTAAAATCGGCAGTAGTTTGATTAATAGATTTTGCAACTGCACTCTGAAATTTACTAAAATTTGATTGTAATTTATTCATTGATGACGCGGAAACATTAGCAGGGATATTATCGCCTGCGTCATTTATAACATTAGCAGTTGCAGTGCTGAATGTTTGGGCCGTTGTAATGGCAGCATTTGAAATATAATTAGTTGGCTGCGTTACTGATTTCGGGTAATCCTGTGATATTGTTTCAATTACTATGCAAACTATTTTTGATATATTTAAAACGCTGTTATCAATATTAAGTGATATTGGTTGCACCGTTAATTGTCCGTAGAAAGGATGTTTAATAACCCAGGCGCGCTTATCTACTGCACTTGTTTGAAAGTCCTGAGCTGCCTGCAAATGGTCAAGTGTAAGATTTAAATTAGTTGAACCATTACTATTAGGGTCATATCCGGTTAATATATCCCTGCTTTCATTTGGAGGACCGGTTGCTCCATCGCCTTGAAAATATATCTCTAAATCATATTCCATGCCTAAAGGTTCGCGCCTATCAACAAGCGAACCCGAAACTTTAGGGAATTGAAACTTAGCTATATTAAATTCAAGTCGCTTCTTTGCGTTAATCCATTGCGGGGTATAGCTTTTGCCATCGCCGGTAGTGATAGTTAATTGTGTCTTTATTTGGTCAAGCCAACTCATTTAAATCAATTCCATCTTTTCGTGAGCAAAATAAAGATTCTGTAATTCGTGAACATATACTAATTCAACTTCATCAAACGCATCATTAGAAAGCCATTGAATTTTACCGTCATTATAAACAGATATTACATGATAATTCTTCATAAAGTTTTCCTTTTCTTCAAATTTCCCATGTTCTTCAAAACCAAATTGCAATAGTCTTTCTTTTGTTAGTAAAATAGGTTCTATGCAATTAATTATATTAAAGGAAATTTCAGGTGTAATTAAAAAATCGGATTCGGCTAAAGCCCTAATTCCGACATCTGGGAACACAAACTCATCTATAAAATTATACAGATTATTAATTCTTAAATCGCCTCTTTCCATTGCGTTTATTTTGAAACAATATACAATTTATTTTTAAACTGCAACTCATATTTTTAAATCCCTTTCAAATCTTGCTTTAGCAACATTAATATAAAATTGTTCTAATTTTTTACTGGTATCAATACTTGCCTTGTGCATAAATTCAGTTTCCTTAACTTCAACGGCTCGATGTGGTTTAACTGAATATAATTTTGTTTTATTTACTACTGTCAAACCTGTTTTAACCTTTGAACCTTCCAGGCCTTTAATTCTATGTATATTATTTATTTGAAATAGGAATGTTCCATCAATACCAGTACCTATAACAAAGCCTCCTTTCCCAACAAAGATAGCAGCCTTTATAAATCTTTCCTTATTGTTTTTGCCTTGAAACTTTTTGGCATCAACAAAATATTTCTTTCTGATTTCTGTTAAACGAAATTTAGGAATAACCAAACCCATATTTGTATTGCCTTGACGTGCCGCAGGTAATGGTATGAAAGCACGACCACCTATCATACCGCCTTCCTCTTGCTCAATCAAATCATTAACTGCAAAATTATTCTTTTTTAGCTTGATTAATTGCTTTTCGTTAAAACCAATTGCTGAAACCATCTCATTTATATTCGTTGTTTTTTTGCAGTAATCAACATGCGAAGTTGCTTTAAAAAAGTTTTGTTCGCGCCGGTCAAATACCAATGAACGCTTTGGCATCGTAACTTGCTTAACGTCATCTGCCGCTAAATTCAAAGTATCACGTATCGCATTAGGCAAAGTTGTCTTATTAAAAGTTTCTAATCTTTTGGTAAACTTGTATACTGCTTTATTATCTATGGATAGTATTGGCATTATACTATGTTGTTTGTAATGTGATTGAACCGGTGCATAAATAACCGGTTGAAGTATCGAAATAACCTCCATTTTGAGATTTAATTAATAAAGATGTTCCTCCTGATACTGCTATTGCGGTAACTGAAAATATATTACCTTGTATATAACATTGACTTGCACCATTATAATTTGCGCCTATTGTTATTCCTGGAGGTAAATTCAAAGTAAAATTATTTGTATTTGAACCAAATCCTACTATGAATGACCATGCAAAATTTAAGGTCTTACCGATTTGACTCCATGAAATTGTATTACCTGTTGCAGTGCCGGTTAATGTTGCAGTGCCGGTTAATATAGGGCCACTACCTGAACTTTCACCCTGATACGTCTGCGTCCATGCCACACCTATTGCATTAATTGCATTAGGTACAGTTTGATTATTCAATGACGATATTTGTTTATTCACTAATTGAAACAACCAACCGACAACAAATGTTTGTGAAGTTACAGCTTGTACTTCATCAGTGCCAGCATTTACAGTGGCTTGAATTGCAACTAAGTTTTCTTCATAAAATAGTGCTATATATTGCGCGAGTGCATTTAGCAATTGATACGATGGAGGCCTTAAATTAAGTGGAGATGGAGGCGTTGCGCCCTGGTCAGGAAGTCCATTGGGTAATAGTCCAGCTGCGGCCATTAAAGATTCGAAGAACTGCATTGCATCTCCAACTAAATTTACATTTACAGGTGTGCCGCTACCATCGCCAGGATTATCTCTACATTGGGCTAATGGATATTGACCCCCTGGAGGATTAACATTTACTTTAACTTTTAATGGGACCATACATTTATTTTAAGAGTATACTACAAATAGATATGCTACTGTTTGAGTTGGTTTTAATTTTAATACCAATTGTCTGAATTGTTGCTCTTGATTTGTTGGAATATAAGCAAACGCGCCAAGTGTTGCGCCTCCTATAAAAAAAGTGCTGCGTAAATTTGCGCCAACATTAAACAAAGCATCTATTGCAGGGTCAATACTGTTAGCTACCAGCTTATCATAGCCTCCGCCCAATTGTGCATCACCTAACTCATGGTCTGCCAATTCATTACTGGTTAAACCACCGCCTATAATAGTTGCAGGTGCCTGCGTTACCCATTGACCGCCAATAAAAAAACGGTTTTCGTAAACATAAACATCAAACCCGGCTAATTGTAATTGTGATTGAACATATAAATAAAATCCGCGTGGTAATATTGTTCCTGGATAATTATATTGTTGTAATATTAATGATACCCTCGCTTCCATACCTACTGGCACTCCCATTGTAGTTAGTAATGGTGTGCCATCTATCAAACCCAACCGGCGCTCCCAATCGCTCGCATCGGTTCCTCCATATCCATAATCAACAATAAAATTAGCAGTTATATTAGCAGCACTATCTAAAAGCATACTATTGAAAGTAGATAATGCATCTATATATGCCTTATTTTCAGATATTGATAATGCATTATTTAATTTATCCAAATACCCACCTACCGGCCCTTTAAAGGCCCTCCCCGTTGGCATCAACTGCCTGAATAAGGTTTGTATTTGGTTTATATAAAGCATTATGAAAAAGTAATAGTTGTAATGTAAGGAATGAATCCAAGTAAAAAATTGTATGAATTAAACTGAGTGCCGTTAACTGTAAATGTAACTGCACCGAATGAAGTGCCTGGAGCGGCATTTAATGTCTGCGAAATTAAATTATTTATATCAATAATATCATTCTTACTTGAAAGCGGGTATGCAGATGCAATATAAGGTCTAACAGTATTTACCCATGTAGTAATTGAATCTATAATTGCCGCTTGTTGCGTTGCTGTAAATGCAGGGTTTGCACCGGTTATATTTACTGTAACTGGCAATGGTGTAACTGGTAAATAATTTATAAGAAATATACCAAGCGGTCTTTTGCCAACATTGTTAAATGCACCTTCAATATATCCTTCTACATTAAACAACATGGTAGAAGATGGAGTTCCATGGCCGTCTGTGGATTCTGCAATATCACTTTCAATATATAAACTTATTTCATTTGATTGCCCAGATGTTGCGTATGGATAAACGGCTGCAACATCCTGAATTGCACTGGCCCAAAGGATATAATCGGTGCCACTGCCTCCTTGTGGTTGTGATTGAAATGAGAATAAAACTGCTTTACGATATGCTTCAATTGTTTCCGCGTCAAGAGGTTGCACAACTTGAGCGGTTACTATATTACCCGTTGAAACCACGTTGGTAATAGGTGCAGTTGCGGTTAAAGTATCGCCTGTATTTAATTGTGATATTGTGCCCGGTGTTAACGCGCGAACGGTAATAAAATCATTCGCACCGGTGCAGGTATACGAGTTATCAAGAGTAAATAACATATTTGGATTAAGTGAACTCGCATCAGATATGAATTGAGTTTTGCCATAGCCCGGAATTACTGCACCAGGTAATCCCGAAACCTTCACTGTGTATTGAGCCGATACTGCACTAAACGGAGTACGTCCTATTTTAATAAGTCCTGCCCTTTCAAGTGTGCCTCCTATCGTAACGCTATCAGCAGTATCAGGCCATAAGTTTTTTTGAATATTACCAAGCCCTAAATAATATAGCTTTAATTTGCCAGCTTGCACACCGGCTATTGCACGTAAAAAAACTTTACCAAATAAAGTAATAGTGATACTATACTGAGATTGTAAATCATTCAATATATCACTATTAAGTTGCTGTATTGTTTGTATCGTTACCATATTATAGTAAAGTCAATTTAGTATAAATTTCAATACTATATCCTTGTATTGGCATTGTTAACCTGCCCAATTCAGGTTCATAGCTATACCCACCTTCGATGTCATACCCATCATCATCCCAAAGTAAAAGAGTACCGCTCCCTTCATTTGTAAACACCCTGAAATCTACACCCGGCGTTAACCCTATAAGTAATGGATTAGTATAATACGGCCCCATAAAATTAAGTGAAGTAATATTTACACACGTCCTAACAGTTATGTTTTTAAACATTGTTTGAAAAGCTGTCAAGCAATCTAATATTTGATTAATATCATCTGCAACAATAAGATTTTGCCTATTGCCTGATTGTGTTTTCCGGTCAATTTTTCTTTCAAATGTAGGAAGTGCCATATTTATAGTATTACTTGTAATTCGTATTCTAAGCCATCCTGTGAGTTACCTTCAATCGGCCGTATAACGTATTGATTAGAATTGCCTGCCAAATCCTGTGCAGTTCCATCCCAAATATATTGAAATTCTTTTGCACTTAAACTATTAGGTTGCTTAACTTCAACAGCTAACTTAATTTTATTTACACCTATAATTGATATTGTAACCGTTACATCTGCAAAATCATTCATAAATGCCAAATCAGCATTCACTGCGTTTTGAATTTGAATTAAATTACCACTGGTTAAAGCAACATTATTCAAAGTCCTTTCCGTTTGCGAATTAAACTGCTGTGAGGGTTGATTAGGCATTAGCAGTGCATTTCCCCACCAATCGAATCCCTCAGCACCTTCTGGCCTTGTTTGAGGTGTGGACTGTGCCAAATTGCCTCCAAACAAGGCCAAGTAAATCATATTCTCAAAACCCTGCACCTGTGCCAAATCGCTCCCTAAAAGGAACAAATCGCCTCCGTTACCAGTTTCAAATACTTCTAAATCCATATCAATTATTATTACCTACTTTACCATGTGTTGAAGTTGTATCTACTCTCACATTTTCATTTGGCGTTGTTATATTACCGGTTAATCCCCTATCTAAACCAATTTGAACATGAGTTGTTTGTTTTGAATTTGTTTCAGTGCGTTGTATTAAAGCATTTTGGCGCATTAGTTCAGGATTTAAAGCCGGAATATCAGCAGTGTTTTTTTGATTATCTGATTGCGCTTTACTGGCAGCGTTTAAATCTGCTATAATTGCGGCGGTGTGTTGCGCTTTATATTCAGGCGAATTAAAATATGAAAGTGCCTGCGATAATGGTATATTATTATCTTTATTGGCAATCGCATCTATATTTGAAGTATATGAACCTTTCTTTGCAATTTCCTGTCCTTTGGTAAGTGAATCATTTAGCTTTTCACTTTTACCAAACGCTTCGTATAAACCAAGTCCTAATAAACCAATTGCAGTAACTAATAATATAATAGGGTTTGCATCCATAGCAGTTGTTAATCCGATTGTTTCAGTAGTTGCAAACATTGCCGCTATTTTATATGCGCCTAAAGCAACTGCGCTTTCGCCAATAGCAATATTAGCTATGCCAGTAGTTGCTCCTAATATACCCATTCTTATATCTAAAATTGTGGTTACAAATGTTGCACCTATTACCAATGCTTTCCACGTAATAAACCCCGCAATCAGCAATCCTAAAACATCTAACAATCCTGTCATGTGTGTATAAACAAAAACAAGAATATTTTTTAATGCTGTTAAAGCAAAACTTGTATTATTACTCGCTATCAAAGCATTTTGAAAACTGTGTCCTACGCGTTCCATTGCTTTATCTAACGTTGCAGTATTTAACGCGGCCTGTTGTTCTGCTATTCCGGTTTGATTTATCTTATCTGTATATTCTTGCATTTCTTGTGCCGCGCCAGGTTTAAATAAAGCAAGTGCCTGATTAGCGGTTCTAACAGAATTTAAGTGCAATAATTTGTCAAGCATTATACTTTTTACTAAATCCGATTTACCTTCCAATTGTTTGCTTATACCGGCTATTGCAGTTCCTAAATTAAATTCACCGCTTGCTCCTCTGTATGCAGCGCCATTGCTTTTTAATTCCAGTAGATTTCTTACCAATCCATTTACGCCTTGAGAACCAACATTTGTAACTTTATCAATATATTCAAATGTTGCGCCAGCTTGTTGTAAACTCATATTTGCGGCCATTGCTACTGGTGCGATTTTCCCAAGTGCGTCTGCTAAATCGTTTCCCTTAACAGCGCCGGTAGATGAAGCTGCGGCAAGTATATCTATTGCCTTAGAACTATCTTTAATATTCCAAGCCGACATTATATTGATTAGGCTGTTTGCGGTCGGTTCTAATTCAGTTCCCCACGCTTCAGATAATGTAAGTGAATTTTTTGCTACTTCTTTTAACGCGCTTGGTTGCGATATTAAATCACGGTTCTTTGACCCTATAATATCGTAAGCCTTCGTAACTTCAACCGCACTAAAATATCCTTCATTTGCAACCTTATTGATACCCTCTCTAAATGGTTGCATTTGTGAAGTTGCTAATTTGAAATTTCCTTGCAACTTGTTAATAGCACTATCATATTCTTTTATACCATCAAACCCAAAATCAATAGCCTCTATGCCTTTATAAGCAATAGCAGCCGCGCCAAACGTTGAAAGCAATTCAGATTGAGCATGATTTAAAACAGACATGTGTTTGCTGATTACTCCGTCTGCTATTTTAAATACCGCACTTGTTTTTTGCGCATACGTTGCAGTTGCACTTGTCATTGTTTTCATGGCAGCACTTACACCGTCTATCGCTTTCCAATATGTAGGTATTACGAGTTCCATTTATTTATTATTCTGTTTATCAGTTAATTCTTTATTAACTTTTATAATATCATTATACCAATATTCCAAGCCATTGTAATCAATTGCATCAAAAAAAAGCCGACCGATTGTTTCGGGCGGCCAATGATGTTCACGCACTATTGTCTTAATTATATTATCAATACTTACGCTGTTTAAGTGAGAAAAAAAACCACAATAGAATTTGCAATACGTAAATCACCTGGGTCAAGCGTTTTTAAATGTTGGCGCGAAACCAAAGTTGTTTTTGCAGTCATACATTCAATATACGAAAGTAGTCTATCGTCAATATCACCTGCCTTTGTCCCTTTCAAATAATCTGACAACATGATACTATTCACACGCGGTTCATATTGCAATTCTTTTACACATTCGTCTTTACCAACCGGAAACAAAAGTTTTTGTGTGAAACTATTATCTTTTAATGTAAGCATACCATATTGTATGCCTTCCACAAGTGTATTAATACTGCCTGCGTGCGCTTCTATTTGCGCCGGTGTAAGTTTACGCCATTCTACCCATGCATCAATTTCTGCCTGGGCTTGTTCTAATGCAACTACTTCTTTCATAATATTATATTGTTTCCTGTAACTGATTTGAACCTTCAATTTTTAATTTAATCGTAGCACTACCTAAATTGCCATCCAAAATATCCACCGGAAAGCCACTTCCTGAATATACGCTACCATTTATATGTGTTGCCGTCCAGGTTGCTTCACTTGGATTGGCCGCTAATGCACTAACTAAAGCAAGTGCCGATTGTGCCTTTGCTGTTGAATCAAAAGCAATAGTAGTATCAATACTCCACCGGTTAATATTCATTTTGCGTATTGCCTGTCCATCGCCTGCAATATCAGTCATAGCCGAATCGGTGCGAATACCTCCTAAGTTAATAGTTGAATCTTCGGTTGACTTACAGGCAAACGTGCCAGTACCCAATGTGGGGTGGTTATATTTTAATGTAGTAAGTTGCCCAGCTATATAACCCATATACTAATTTTTAATTCGTTGTTCCGAAACTAAAACCAAATGTTGCAGTTGTTGCAGATATTCGAGCGAACCCGCTAACCTTAACGTTAAATGTTGTATCTAAACGATTGGGATTACTTGAATTAAGAGTAACATTTATAGATGACTGCATAAATGCAGCATCAGTGGCCCATCCATTCGAAACCCATTGTAAAGCCAATGTATATAATACTCCTGTCCAACTTGCAGGCGTTACAACATTAGATTCAGTTACAATATCATTGTTACCGGCTATTAAGTGTCCGATAACATGTAATTGCTCCTGCAAATAATATGAAAATCTCATATTCCAAAACAAATTCAAATCTCTTACATAACGATAAACCGGAGGCACTTCACCTACGGGGTTATAAGTGGTTATAAAATCCTGAATTACATACGCTCCATTTATCATATCAACGGTAGATGAACCGCCCAGGCAAATGGCTTGACGGCCGTTCCAGCTTGACATGGTTGCGCTGGCCCAATTGGCCTGCGAAACAGTAGGCATATCAGGATATGATTGACCAGCAATATCAAGTGCCGGTGAATTTTGCATTTGATTAGCTGCAAGTGCGCAAACATTCGCAGCGGCCTCGAAACTAAACCCTGATGAACCAGGAGCGGGACAAATGGCAATCGTTACATTGTTAGGATGTATACCCGAATTGGTAATTGTAGATGGATTGTCTGCAAGGCTACCTGTTAATGCAATAAAAGGTTTAGATATTATACCGGCATATCTACCGGTAGGATTATTAGGGTCAGGAATACCGTTGAACGATTCCAAAGCAGCCATCGTATTTGTATCGGTTCCAAAACCATTTACAACGATAGTATTCCATGCCGAACCGAATTGAGCCAATGCACCGTCAATACTTGGAGTACCTTCACCTAAACGCACATTGGTTACTGCGTATGAAATACCCGCAGCGTTATTACCGGTATCAACTGATACTTGTAATTCTGCTGATGTTGCGCCGCTCCACTTCGTAGTTACCTGGGCCTCGTAAGCGTTATCGTAAGCGAATACAGGTGAACCTAAAACATTGTTCACAGTATCTTCAATATATGCAGTTATTTCAGATGTTGAATCGCCTTGTTGAATATTCAACTCATAGAATTTCGCGTCCAAACCTTCGCGCCCAGCTATTTTTAAATAGTGAGTTGCGTTTGCAGTGGCTACACCAGTAGGGACAATTTCCCACTGTGTATTACTTGAATTTGAAGCTACCGGACAAGCGAAAACATTAATGGGTATACCCTGTAAACCGCCTCCCTGTAAAGGTAATAATATACGTAAAATATGATATATTGGTGAACCAAATCCGTAAAGTTGCCCGGCCTGCTTCGTACTTGTTATAAGTGTGCCTGCTGTTGGCATTGTTGCCTGATTAGCATCGTTAGCCTCCGATAAAATGTTAACGGATTCGGGAAGATTTGATGAAACGGTTTGGAAGTTACCGTTAGCGTATACCCAACCAACTATACGAGATACTGCGGATTGTGATACTGCGTTACTTCCCATCTGTTTATACTTTAAGAACAAATCACGTTTGTTTTTTTACGGGCTTAAAACTTTCCCGTTAAAATAACGGTGTTTTCCCGTTAAATAATTTAATTTCGCTTTATGAATATACAAGATATACGAATAGCGGTATTTATACCTACGCGGGGAGATAGGGAAGTGTTTTTAAATAACTGCCTTAGAATGTTGGCCGCGCAAACATTAAAACTAAACCCATACATTTTGGTAATAGACTTTAAAGCGTTAAACAATGAAAAGGATATTACCAAAAGGTATAGGTTTGGCTATAATAATCTAACGTCACAATCATTTGATTTAATAGCATTCATCGAAGATGATGACTATTATGCACCCACATACATTGAAACAATGGCAACCGAATGGTTAAAAGCCGGTCAACCAGATATAATGGGAACCGGAAAAACAATTTATTACCATTTAAAGTTGCATAAGTATTTTGTAATGAATCACCCTTCTCGCTCAAGTGCGATGAATACATTTATTAAACCTGACCTTAATTTAACTTGGCCTGCTGATAACTATGCATTTACAGATTTGCATCTTTGGAACACGAGTGATATTGCACAAAGTAAATTTCCAGTGGGTAATCAGTTGCCTAAAAATATGTGGTTAAAAGGACATATATTTAATCCTGATAAAATTATCAGTATAGGGATGAAACATGGAGTTGGTTTATGTGGAGGCCGTAATCATATTGACCGGTTAGAGCGGTTTACAACTCCTGATTTTGATATGAAATTTTTAAGGGATAATTGTGATATGGAGAGTTTTGAGTTTTATAGTAAGTTCTTTAAATAAAAAAGCCGCAACACCTGAGGTAAACGTTGCGGCCTATTCTAAACCAGTGGGCGGTTTATCTGGCAACGGTATAAATGGATTTTTATATATTTTATTTTTGTAAGTATGTATTATAGGAAACTCCCAAAATGCAATTCCATCATTACACATCCTTTGATATATGGAATAAAATTCATCCTCGTAAATGAAAAATTCACTAAACCAACTCATATCTAAAATTTACCATTCAATTCATCATTAGCAGCCTTATGAAACAAATACCAAAAGTGAAGCGAATTTAACTCATTTAATTTACTTCGCCTGAATTTTTTGCGCAAATATTTTTTAGGCTTGCCATTGCTTTCTTCATTTAGCCAATCCTCCACATAATTAAACGGTCGCTGTTTAACCTTTGAACCGCAAGCTAAAGTTTTCATGCCTTAATTTTATCCAGTTCTTTTTTATTCTCAGGTTTCTTGAAATATTTTTTGAGAGCGCGATAGCCATCAACGCGAATAATAGTTTTCTTGCCATCTATCAAATCCGTTTTGGCTTTAACGCCTAACTTCAATGCGGCTTCGCGCATGGCCTTTAGTTTGCGCTTTTTCATTTATCTTCTATTTTATACCATGCAATTTTGTTCATATTCCAGTTTATATATTGATATGCGCCTGTCTTTACATTGGTCACTTGTGCGATAGTGAGAATGGTATTATTGGCAGTCATAAATACATGCTTAACGTTGTCATAACGCACTTGAGTAACGCTATCATCTCTATAAATTGTTACTTTTTTCATATCTAATCAGTAAATCCAATTTGCTTTAAATCGGATGGGTTACACAATAATTTTTCTTCTTTTTGTGTGAATGGATTAAAAGCGTGAACCGGTATCTTATCACCCGCCTTTCTTTTTGCCATTTCAGAATTATAAACAACTCCCTTCCACCCATTTTTAGTAATTACTATTTTACCTGGATTCATACCTCAATATTAAAATAGTTAGGAACTTCAATCAACTTTTGGTTGTAATCTCTCACAATAAATCCGGGGCCAATATCCGGTGAGTTATAATCAGCAAGCAAGTTACCGCGATTTATATTATTCCTGGCACTGCTGTTTCTGATTTTGCGCTCAATATCTTTTCTCACCCAAGAATAATGGTGCATGTGAACATCTAATAAAACTACATTCTCATTATTAATCCTTCGCGTAGGGTCAACATAGAAAGGATAGTTTTTTACACCGGCAGTAGTATCTGGTTTTAATTCATGTATGAATGGCACATAATAATTATCTTCTTTCTCAAATCGAAGCGTAGGTTTTTTGAAGTAAGTGTATATTTTACAACATGAACCAGATGCACCTGAATCAATATACGCTTGTTTGGCTTTCGCAAAATCTGAATAGTATTCATCGCAGTCAAGCATTAAAAAATGGGTGCATCCTTCTAATTTAGCAAACTCCAACCCAAATTCTCTTTTTGAAATTTCATTAATCCTACCGCCTGCTAATAAATTTGGCTCATATCGTATTTGTATCGAAGAAAAGCAACCTGTTTCGTAAGGCAAATATTTTTCGGCGAAGTTTGTTCCATCAGCAACATCTTCAAAAGGTTTATATCTTTCTCCGTAGTTTGAAGTGTTTTGATAAATTGTAATAAATAAATCAACTTCATTTCGTAGGCATTCCATAGAACCGCGCAACAATTCTACTCCATCCCATACATTGTAAATTGCCGCTAATTTCATCCGTTAAAATGTTTATACAATTTATTAAATGCGAGTATGTCCTGATTGCGGTCTAAAGTGCCGTCTGGAAATTTCTTCTCAGATTTGCACCGGTAATAATCAGCTTCCAAAATTTTATCTTCTGCGAAGTTGAAGTGTAAACGTAGTGGGCCAGGTTGCTGTTTATATCCATGCCTATCGAATATACCGGCTATAACGCCGTCCTCGGCATCATTGGGGACACTATTTATTTCATCGCGTAATAGTTGCGCTAAATCCTTGCTGAATATCATACCAGCCCCGCTATGATAATTACCTCCTGTATGTCCCGCATAGTAACCGGTAGTTGGTTTGTCTTTTAAAAACTCATATATTTTATCCTTACGGATGTAGGCACTCGAATTTGTGCGAAAGATAAAATCATAATCAATATGTTGATAGTTATCTAAAGCAAGTTTAAATTTCCAGTGCATCATATTATAAGCATCTGAAACGTTAAACATAGAACCGGTATAGTAAACCACATTTGTATTTTCACTCCACTCAGTTCCAATGTATGTTTCAGGTGCATCCCACGTATACTGTTGTCCACGCATCAACATTTGATACACCGGCAAATCACTGCTCAAAACCATTATTAATACTCTCATAACAACCCTTCTTTAACCATGTTATAAATTTCAACTATCGAATATTCCCGACCGGGCACATTCATCTCATGTTTTTCGCCAACTGGTATTAAGGCGAGCCATTTTTGAAACTCTGCCCTACTTAAAACATAGCGCGTTGTATCTTGAATAATTACCGGTTCACCTGCTGCAATTTTGCGCCTGAATACGTTGTGGATAGTTGTGGGATTATTTCCCCATGCGATTATTTCGATACGGAAAATAGTATACGATTTGAACCACTCACGCACTCGTTGCTCCATCATTTTCTTATGTTCGTTATATCTATTTTGTATACGATAAATAGATAATGAACTGAAATAAACTAAATGCACGTCTTTAGGTTGCTCTTTCAATAAGTTATATTCCCGATAAAAGACAATTGCCGATGTTTCTGAACTATCGCTTACTCCTGATGCAAAGAAATTTACATCTTCCCTATCAATAATTGCATTGGCGATATTTCCATTACCTATAATCATATTATTTTATTTTTGTTTTAGGAGAATTTGAAATGCTCCTCCACCTCCCTTTCATTATATCCTCTCTATCTTCGGGTGTTATCCCCTCGCATTTGAAATGCTCCTCCACCGGTTAGAATGGCGTAAACTTACACCCCGGCGCGGTGTTATCCCCTCGCATTTGAAATGCTCCTCCACCATTCCTTTTATAAATGTCTGAATTTCATTATACTTCATATTATATTCGTCTTCAAAAACCCGCCAAACAAGATTATATTTACACCATAAATACCTGTTTTTTGAATCGTATTCAAAAAGAATGGTATTGCCTGCAAAAAAGAAAGTGGAATCAGGCCATTCAGCCTTGTCAATTCTTATACCGGTTATGGTATTTATAATTTCCAAAAATCGCTGCTCCTTTGTTTTTTCGGGCG
>OLMA01000466.1_pt1 | contig 24579 bp, 20 predicted proteins | sample 1604671 | NCBI WGS metagenome assembly OLMA01 (sample SAMEA104055725, study PRJEB20765) | soil metagenome | biome: Arctic tundra; feature: Polygonal ground; material: soil | place: USA | collected 2011-09 | depth 0-0.5 m | reverse complement strand
TATTTCATGGTGCCAGCCACCAGGACCTGCGGCTTCTGATGTAAATACAAATCCTTCTTGTGCAGGAAATGACGGCACTGCAACTATCAATGCATCATCAGGCACTTCACCATATACATATCAATGGAGCAGCGGGCAAACTACTTCCTCTGCAAATAATCTTACTGCCGGTTCTTATACAGTTGTAGTTAAAGATGCTGCTGGCTGCAAGGATTCTGTTATGTTTACATTAACAGGTTCTCCTCCGATTCGTGATTCAATATCATCCTTCACGAACATATCTGTAGCCTGTGGTAAGAATGGAACAGCTACGGTGGGAGTTAAAGGCGGATCAGGTACATATACTTATTCATGGAACTCGGCTCCTGTTCAAACTACTGCTACAGCCACTAACCTGGCTGCAGGATCATATACTGTTACTGTTACTGATGCCAGTGGATGCACTGCTCCTACTGCTACCGTTACTATTACACAACCAGGGACTCTTACTCCTTCCATTTCAGGTACTACTCCTGTTTCCTGCAATGGTGGCAACAATGGAACAGCTACGGCTACCGCTACCGGTGGAACCGCTCCTTATACCTATTCCTGGAACTCGGCACCGGTTCAGACTGCGGCTACGGCCACTAACCTAGCTGCAGGTAGCTATACAGTAACGGTTACCGATGCCAATGGCACTGGTTGTTCACAATCTACTGTGGCTGTTATTACACAACCTATTGCTATACGCGATTCTATTTCTAAAATAGTTAATGTGCTTTGTAACGGACAAAGTAACGGTTCGGCTACGGATGGGGTTAAAGGTGGAACAGGCGCATTTACATACGCATGGAACTCTGCTCCTGCACAGACTACCGCTACCGCTACAGGATTACCTGTAGGCACATACACCGTGGTGGCTACAGATGCCAACGGCTGCAAGGATAGCACCAAGGCTACTATAACTCAACCTACTCCGCTTATACTCAGTGCTGCTGCTTTTGCCGCTACCTGTAACGGATTATGCAATGGATATGTAACTACCATTCCTTCGGGAGGTACATCTCCGTATACATATTCATGGAATACCACCCCTGTCCAAACCTCTGCTACAGCCAATAAACTCTGTGCAGGTAATTACTCTGTTACCGTTACCGATGCCAATGGTTGTGTGCATGATTCTAACCCACTTACAGTTACTCAGCCTCCACCACTGGTACTTACTAAAACTACTCCGGTTTCTGCGTACTGTAACCAGGCTGACGGAAGTGATACGGCTACCGTTACAGGAGGAACTCCGCCTTATCAATATGCATGGGTACAGAGTGGCAATACTACCGCACCTATAGCTTTTACTACCAATTTAGATAATGTAAAACCGGGCGCATATTGCTTTGGTGTACAGGACGCCAATAAATGTACTGACTCTATCTGTACTATCATACCTAACACGCCCGGTGAAACGGCCAGTATTACAGGTACCACAGCAGTAACTTGCAACGGGGGCAGCGATGGAACTGCTACCGGCACTGCTACAGGGGGAAGTACACCATATATCTATTCATGGAATACTAACCCTACTCAAACCACACCTACTGCTACAGGATTAACCGCCGGTACATATACGCTTACTGTTACTGATGCTACTAACTGTACCAGTACAGTTACAGCTACCGTTACACAGCCTGCTGTTGTCGTGGCTACGACTACGGCTTCACCGGCTACTATCTGTATCGGTGATTCTTCCGTTATATCGGCTTCGGCTACAGGGGGTACTCCACCTTATTCTTTTTCGTGGAACACGGGCTGCACTTCTTCTTCATGTGTTGTTTATCCTGTCGGTACTACTACATATATGGTAACACCTTCAGATGCCAATAAATGTCTCGGGATCCCTGTACAGGTAGTCGTTACCGTTGCACAGCCTTTAAAGGTTACTACCAGCCCTCCGGCTTATGTATGCCCGGGGTTTTCAACTACGCTGACTGCTAAGGCTACAGGGGGTAATGGTACATATACATATGTATGGACTCCCGGTAATCTCAATGGCTCTTCAGTTTCTGTAACTCCTGCCGCTACTTCATTTTACACGGTTACCGTTAATGATGGCTGTACCAAGCTCCCTGCTAAAGACAGTGTGCTGGTTACCGTTAAGCCTGATCCTGTGGTCGCTTTTACGGCGGATACCAATAACGGCTGTAACCCTGTTTGTGTTGTCTTTACTGATAAATCGACCATTGCCCCGGGATATTCATTAACAAAATGGATATGGAGCTTTGGGGACGGGTCTTCGGCTAAGATACAGGATACCGCCCATTGCTATACTACCGTGGGACAATATTCGGTTAGCCTTACGGTGACCTCGGACAGCGGATGTGCTGCGACACTTACTCAGAATAATTATATCACGGTATACGATCATCCGCATGCTGATTTCTCGGCTACACCCCAACCTACTACTATCCTTTCCTCCGATATTACGTTTACAGATCAGACCACTGACCTATACGGTATCATACAATGGCTCTGGTCATTTGGAGACCCTACAAGTGCTTCGGATACGGCGGTAACACAAAATACTTCACATAAGTATGCCGATACAGGTACATACTGTGTTACGCTTAAGGATATCAATAAACATCTCTGTATCGGTTCGGTAACAAAATGTATTGTTATCGATCCGCTGTTTACGTTCTACATCCCTTCCGCTTTTACACCTAACGCGGATGGTAAGAATGATGTCTTCATTCCTCTGGGAACTTATTTCGCTTCTTTCGATATGTATATCTTCGACAGGTGGGGTATGCCTATTTATCATACTTCTGATATGAACAAGGGCTGGAACGGCGCTGTGAACAATGGAAGTACTCCTTGTCAGCAGGATACATACGTCTACGTAATTAACGTTACCGACTTTAAAGGACTTTCACACTCATATACCGGTAAGGTGACACTCATAAGGTAAAACGAAAAATACAACAATAAAAAAAGCCCTGTATTACTGCCTCAATTACGCAAACGTCAGAATTTAAAAAAGCCATTTCTAAATTATTTTAAACTTATTGGTTATCAATACTTTACTTTACCGATTTTGGCATGAACTTATTGATGTTTTTCATCTTTTTAATTGTTTTAATGGCGTTAATACGGCTTTGCTCTATCAGTTCATAGAAGTCCTTTGGATCCGTATCTTTTACACCTTGATAAAAATCTTCTATAAGGGTCTTCATTGAACCATAAGAATCATACCTGGGATTATTTATTTTAATTATTAGATTACCCAACTCAATTTGAATCTTACCCTTTGTTTCCTTATGAAACATTTTTCTCATTAAATTAAGTTGTTTTTTACCATACGGGTGACCATTTTCAGACTCATTAATAAAATCCTTTATTCCCTTATTTAACCGGGTGATTTTTATCATAAAAGATGTCAAAGTCCTTTAAGGTAATTATTAATGCTTTGCTTGGATCATCAGAATAAGAATCAGAGTAAAATCCCTTTTGACGATGCTTCTCAATATTAGAATACCATATAATCTCATGGTATATAACAACATACCTCCGTAAGAAGTATAATTTAAAACGCCTTGTCATTTCAGAAGGTTTTAGCTTAAAAAATTCTAATAACTTATCTGGATCTTTAAACAACAGCATAATTACATTTTGAAAATCCTCCATAATAATTGAACTAACAGCTATTATAAAAGAAACTAAATATCGTAATCTATGGTTATCAAAAAGATTCGGAAATCCAGGAATATTACGCAGGCGAAAACCAAAGCCTTCAAAATAAAGGACTAAAGCCTTAATTGCTTCTTCATTACTAATAATCAATAGCGAAATTGCACTACCATGATCGCCCAAATCTGCGGCACTTTTAGCTAATGCAGCCTTTTTATCGGAATTCTCAAGTACAACTTTAGAAGCTTTTATACATTTTCGGACTGGTATTTGGGTGAGTTTTTGATCACTCAGAGGACAGATTAAGGCTTGATAATGTAGAGGCGCATTTTAAAAAGCTTAGAAAAGAAAAACCAGGAGTGCTTAAAGGTCATACAAAACCATTCAAACAAGCCAAGTGGAAAAAAAGAGGTGCTTACAAGTACAAGTTGATTATTACCAATAATAAAACGGAGACTCCGGTTGAGGTAATGGCAGCTTATAATAAACGTGGTAATGCAGAGCGCCAGTTTGACGCAATGAAAAATGACTTTGGGTGGCGGCTTCCTCCGTTTACTAAAATGGAGGAGAATACAATATTTATGCTTACTGCAGCTATTGCCAATAATATCTTTCGAGGGTTGGTTAAACGATATCAGAAAATAATCAAAGAGCTAAGACTTGAAACAAGGCTTAAAGCCTTTATATATGTATTCGTTTCTGTTGCCTGTGAATATATGGGTAACGACAGATATATTTTTTACAGAGCGGACCTTGATTACCACAAATTAATCGAATGAGATTAAGTGTTTGTAATATGAATTAAAATATTGATTAGTTTACATTATTCATTTTCATCATAGCTCACCTTAAATCCCCAAAAATGACCACGCAAGAAACTCAAATTGCCGCTGTAATCTGTCCATTTATTAATAGAAGGGGAATAATCCGTTTCTATTATCAGGACACTTCTAAAAAGAATAACGATTGGAGGGGCGTAGAACCCCATTTAATAGGAATATTGAGATCCACCAGAAATGCTGTACTTATTGCGTGGTTCATACCTACACCAGCTCAATTGATTGGCGGAGAAACAGCCGGTTGGAGGCAATACTTATTAAGAAATATTTCTCAAGTTGGTTCAATGAACCAAACTTTTCAACGGACAAGGCCAGGTTATAATCCAAATGATCCCAAAATGTCACAGATTATTTGTAGAATTCCTTAAGATTTTTTAGTTTTTCTTCTTTCTCTTTAAGTATTGACTTATTCCATGATTTAAGAGAACCCAGAACGTCTTCATCAGGCAGTTCTTTGCCCCAACTATTAATTGTACTTAATAAATCAGATTGACCACCAAGCCTTGCAAAGGCTTTTGTTATCTCATTTTTAATCGATTGAGTGTTATCTATATTTTTATCCGTCTTTTTCATTGTGCTATTTTGACTATATAGTAATAGCCAATATAATATAGTATCCTATAAAATAAAACAAATAGCACAAAAGCAAAATGGACAGGAAAACCTGTCCATTTTGCTTTTGTTTTTGCCTCAATTATACGTTTGCGTAATTAAAGTATTACTACAGGGCTTTTTTATTTGTCGTACATAGAATCTATTTCGTTGCTACAAGTTGTTTGTCGAGTACATCCATAACCTGGCGAACAGCCTTCGCAGAAGAATCGAGCAATACTTTTTCAGAAGCATCCAGTTTCAGTTCAATGATCTCTTCAATGCCATTCTTTCCAAGCATAACAGGAACGCCAAGGTAAATCCCCTTATGTCCATATTCGCCATTAAGAAGCGCGCAAACAGGGAATATACGGTTTTCATTCTTCACAATAGCTTCCACCATTTGAGCAGCAGCAGCGCCTGGTGCATACCATGCAGAGGTGCCTAAAAGGTTTACTATTTCGCCGCCACCATTCTTTGTCCTTTCAATAATTGCATCAATTTTTTCCTTTGGTAATAACTCTGTTAAAGGAATACCTGCAACAGTTGTATAACGTGGAAGCGGTACCATGGTATCGCCATGTCCGCCAAGTAACATTCCCTGAATATCTTTAGGAGAACAATTTAATGCATCAGCAATAAATGCCCTGTAACGTGCTGTATCTAATATACCGGCCATACCAAATACTTTCTTAGAATCAACCTTTGCAGTTAGGTAAGCGCAATAGGTCATCACGTCGAGAGGATTTGATACAACAATAATCTTAGCATTAGGTGAATACTTCATAACGCTTTCGGTAACTGAACGAACAATACCCGCATTCGTAGCGATCAGGTCATCACGGCTCATTCCTGGTTTACGTGGCAAGCCAGATGTAATTACAACTACCTCAGAATCTTTGGTATGTGTGTAATCATTTGTATAACCAACTACGCGTGTGCTGTAATCATTAATAGGCGCTGCCTCCCAGATATCGAGGGCCTTCCCTTCCGAAGTACCTTCCTTAATATCGATAAGCACAACTTTATTTACAATATCTTTCTGGGCAATTACATTAGCACAGGTTGCCCCAACATTGCCTGCACCTACAACAGTTACTTTCATGGATTTCAGTATTTGATTGCGGCAAAATTAGTAAAGAAACAGAATATGCGGATAAAAGTTATTAACTATAAAATCAGCACTTTCAGTACAAAATATGTTTATCAGAAATCGACCATAACTTTAACATTCACTTCGCGAGCAGTAAGATAATTAGGTATTGCATACTGCCTGCCATTAACATCCTGTATCCAGTTATAGGATATAACATTGTTTACCTGTAACAAATTAAACACCTCCAGTCCCACCCATAATGATTTGAAATACCTGGAAGCGCCAATACCACCACGCCCTCTTTTACCCAATACAAGGTAAGACACACCAAGATCAACTCTCTTATAAAATGAAGAACGTAATGTATCGCCATACGTATTAGCTGCAGGTGGACCAAACGGCAAACCGGTCCCAAATAAAATATTAAGGTTCACTTTTAAATTAGGGAAATGAGGTAAATAATCCTGGAAGAATAAACCAACTGTTACGCGTTCATCTGTTGGCATAGGTAGACTGCCCGGACTGTGTTTAACACTATCAGCAACTGTTGTATTTGCAGTAACACCAGGTACTATTTGCTGACCGTAACTATTATAGTAATCATAATAGTATGCATTATTAATCTGATAGCTTGCTTTCATTACCGACACACTAAACCAAGATTCAAGCCCTCTAACAAAATCGCCATTTATTTTAGTATCTATACCTTGTATATAACCTTTTGCTGTTTGCCCCGGAAAATAATCCACCGACACATTATTTATTTCATAAGGTTCAACATTTACAAGATCCTTGTAATATGCCTCAGTGATCCATTTAAATGGGGCTTGCCATGCCCTGAAATTCCAATCCATACCAGCTACAAAATGTATTGACTCCTGGTCCTCAGTACTTGTTAGCAAACTTCCATTTGGCTCGAGCATTTCTTTATATGACGGAGGTTGAAAATATAATCCTGAAGAAATCCGAAATAAAATATCATGTCTTTTCCAATTAGGTTTAAATGCAAGCGTAGCTCTGGGGCTTACTACCATTTCCATATTTACATCCCAGTAGTTCACACGTAGACCAGCAGTAACTGTAAAACTTGATGTATCCAAAGTTCTCCAACGTGATATGCTTTCAACATAACCCATTAAGCGGTTAGATTCAAGTGTATCATTTGCCTTTGCTACATTTTGTAAATTCAGTATAGTGGAACTATATGGTAAGGAATATCCTGCGGAGTCGTTTAAATTCCATTGACTGGTTTGTGTTAATAATTTTTCGTGCTGATAAGTTGCACCCCACAATACTTTGCTTTTGGAACTATAGTCATAACTACCTGCATATTGAAAACTAAATGCACTTTGGCTTATGCTATCTCGTGCATGGTTTACGTATGCCCCCACTCCTACTCCATAAGTAGCCTGACCTAAACTCGAGCTACCAACATTTGAATTTAATTCACTGATCAAATATTGCCCTATTATATCATAATTCTGGCTTTCATCATCACTAAATACCGATGCAATAAAACTCATTCTGAGTTTATGTTTCACCTCGTTACGAAAAATATTTCTGTTGTAAACAAATGATACTGCTCCCGTGCCGGTTTGAAACTGATCTCGTTCCTGCCCCTGAAAATAGACCTGCAACTGGTATGCAAGGCTAACAGTACCAAATGATGCTGTTTCACTTTGCGGAATGAAATCATACTGGTTCAACGTAAAGTTCCCTAATATATCCACTTCCCAATGATCGCTAAGTGCATAGGTCATATATAGTTGAGCATCGGCAAATTTTGGTTTATAATCCCCCTCCACATCCAGGCCTTTAAGTAAATATTGATTTGATTTGTATCGAACTCCGAATATCAATGTGAATCTGTCGTTCTTACTGGCATCTTCCATGTGTAGGCTTCCGCCAAGTAAGCTAGCTGAAGCAGATGCCTCGAATGTTTTTGGCTTTTTGTATGTAACATCAAGCACTGATGATAATTTATCTCCGTATTGAGCTTCAAATCCTCCGGCAGAAAACGTAACTGATGAAACCATATCAGGGTTCACAAAACTTAATCCCTCCTGCTCTCCTTCACGTACCAATAAAGGACGATATACTTCTATTCCATTAACATAAACCAAATTCTCATCATAACTTCCACCACGTACTGAGTACTCCGAACCAAGCTCGGTACGGCTGAATACACCAGGTTGTGACATTAATACTGAATTAAAATCGCCCGATGGGGAAGGAATAAACCTAATAACCTGTGGATTCAATTCTATAGCTTCCTGTGCGCTATGCGTAGACCCGGTTATAGTAACCGTATCAAAAGAAGTCAACATCCTTAATGATACATTAATTTCTTTGTCTCCGCCTTTTTCTACTCGAACTTTGACACCATGAGAAACAAAACCAGTATGTGAAAAAATAACTTCAACATCTTTACCAGCAGGAACAGCGAAATTGTATTTGCCAAGGCTATCCGTAAATGTAGGTAGTTCTGGTAACCCTTCTATACCAATAAATACTAATTGGAGAGGTTGACCGGTTGTATCTCTTACAATACCATGTATAGCTGCCTCTTGTGCAAATGCAACAGAGAAAAACCCGGTGAATAGTAAAATAGAAAAGAATGTCCTTATTTTTAATTTAGTCACTACAGTCAATAATGGGAAACAAAGATAATTAACGCAGTCAAGTAGAAATTATTGGCTGTGCCTCAATTTATTGTACTTTAAGATCACCATTTTTCCAGGCATCTATAAATTTAGCCCAGGATATTGGATTCAACAGGTTATTAGGCGGATATTGGCCTGCATAATACAGTTTATTATTTTCCTGTTGCATTGTATTAATAAAGCTTGCCTGTGCGTCCATAGGGAATCCCTCCATACGCGCCTTACTTTCTGCAAGAGCAATATTCTTCTTAGCCCTGTCCATATCATTATCCGGTAAGTTCAATCTCTTAAATGCATCTACAAATGATTCCCTTGATGGCCATGGATATATCTTTACTTCCTTAAGATTAGCCGTATCCTTATCCATTAAGTGAATAAGAGAATACCGATCGGTTGAAAGTGTATCAGGAATAAAATAAGGACTAAGCTTAAAACCTATCGCTGAGAATTCAACTGTATCTCCAGGCTGAGCTACAAAGGAATAATATCCTGAATAATCACATATTGTGCCATGAGAGGTACCTTTAATAATTATTGCGGTATAGGGAACAGCTTGTAGGGAACCTTTTTCTAATACTATACCAGAGAACTGTACCAATTGCTTACGTTTTGCTTGGGCCCTCAAATTAGAAGGAAGTAATGATACAAGTAAGGCGAAAGCTACTACTAAAGAGTAAAACTTAGACATAAATTTTAGTTAAAACGATATGGTGCTATAAGTTGAAATTCAGGTATACGTACTTCAAACGTGGTGCCATCAATTTTATTTTGCATAAGGTAACTGCCGAACATTTTACCAGCTTCACTAATTAAGGGGCAAAACGACTCGTATTGATATTCATCTGATGGATATAAGGTTGGTTGTTGTGAAACTACACCCTCACCTTCCACTTCATTCCATCCGGCAATTGAATCAAATATATGCCAGTGCCTGCGCATGAGCTGAACTGTCTGGTCGCTTTTATTTTCAATAGATATACTATACGAGAACACAAAATAAGCCTGGTGCGGACGCGAGTGTGCCGCTTCATACTTGGTATGAACGCTGATTTTTATGCCGTTTGTAATTTCTGTTGCCACCATTGAGGTTTAATAATAAGCAAGTATAGTAATTTGCTCAATATAAATTAGAGTGCAAACCTATATATTCGACGACTTTAATACTCTACAACTTGTTTAAGTTGCTCTACAAAACGTGTTTTAGGTAAGAAATCCCACTCCAGTTCACTACCCATTGGTATAGGTGTGTCAAACGAAGCAGAACGTATTACAGGTGCATCGAGATATTCAAAGCAATGTTCTGATATAAGTGCTGATAACTCTCCTCCTATTCCACCGGTATAAGTATCTTCATGCAGAATAATAACCTTACCCGTTTTTTTTACTGATTCATATATAGTTTCTGTATCAAGCGGAGATAATGTTCTCAGGTCTATAAGGTCAGCAGAAATATCGGGCATTTTCTTTAATGCTTCCATAGCCCAATGCACACCATAACCATATGTAATTATACTTACATCATTTCCTTCATATATTCTCCTTGCTTTACCTATTTCAACTGTATAATAATCATCTGAAATATCTTCTGTAATACTTCGATATAAAGCTTTATGCTCAAAATAAATAACAGGGTTAGGGTCTTCAAATGCAGCTAAGAGCAAGCCTTTTGCATCAGAAGGAAAAGCCGGATATACTACCTTAAGGCCTGCAGTATGCGTAAACCACGCTTCATTACTTTGTGAATGAAAAGGCCCTGCGCCTGTACCTGCACCGGTTGGCATACGAACTACAACATCAGCATTCTGGCCCCAACGGTAATATGATTTTGCAAGATTATTTATTATCTGGTTAAACCCGCAAGTAACAAAATCAGCAAATTGCATTTCGACCATAGCCTTATATCCATTGATAGACAGGCCAAAACCTGCCCCAATAATTGCTGACTCACACAATGGAGTGTTACGTACCCTGTCTTTACCAAATTCCTGTATAAATCCTTCAGTTACTTTAAAAACACCTCCATATTCACCAATATCCTGGCCCATTAATATGAGGTTAGGATGTTTTTTCATTGCCAGTTTTAAGCCATCGGAAACCGCGTCAATATATCGTTTGGCTTTTTTTGCAGAAGATGCTGGAGGCGTTAACTGAAATTGGTATGGCTTATAGACATCCGCCATTTCTCTTTGTGCATCGGCCTTTACAGGTTGTTCCGCCATAGCAGACCCAAGCGCCTTTTCAATATCATTTTTAAATCCTGCACGAATGTCTTCTATCACAGATGGAGTTAAAACACCTTCTTCAAGCAAATATGTTTCATAATTAGCAACAGGGTCTTTTTTAGCCCACATATCAAAAAGCTCTTGGGGAACATATTTAGTGCCTGAAGCTTCTTCATGCCCGCGCATGCGGAAGGTCATACATTCTAAAATAAATGGTCTGCTTTTTTGGGCTATTTTATTCGACAGGTCTTTAACTGCATCAAACACTTCCAATACATTATTACCATCCACCTGAACACCTTCAATTCCATACCCAATTGCTTTATCAATAAACTGTTTGCATCGGAACTGTTCCCTTGACGGAGTGGAAAGTCCATATCCGTTATTTTCTATTATAAATATTACCGGAAGATCCCATACTGCGGCAACGTTTATAGATTCGTGAAAATCTCCTTCGCTACTGCCACCATCGCCACTAAAAACTATAGTAGGCTTTATACTCTTTTGATCGCGTAACATATCTCCCAATGCAATGCCATCAGCCACACCCATTTGTGGGCCAAGGTGTGATATCATTCCAATAATTTTGTATTCCTGAGTGCCAAAGTGAAATGATCGGTCACGGCCTTTTGTGAACCCTCCAGCCTTACCCTGGAATTGTTTGAACAGTCTGTCTAAAGGAACCTGGCGGCTGGTAAATACGCCAAGGTTACGGTGCATAGGAAGAATATAGGATTCTCTATCCAACGCCATTGCTGCGCCAACCGAAATGGCTTCCTGGCCAATGCCTGAAAACCATTTAGATACTTTACCTTGTCTGAGCAAGGACAACATTTTCTCTTCAATAACACGCGGGAGTATAATGGCATTATAAATATCTATTAAACTCTTATCGTCGTGTTGCTTGCGGTTGTATTTTATGGCTCTTTCAGTAGCTATCATGCTTGGAATTTGAAACAAAAATACATGAAAAGTCACTCTCGGAAATAAATAACCTTGTATTTCTTACTACCATTTCTTTTATAGTTTATCTATTTTAATAGTAGATGATTGATAAATTTATATAGATTTGCGTCAATGTACTTAGCATAAGTAATGTTGTGTTAAGTATATATTAATTGAATAATAAATTTAAATAACCTAAACAATTCGTCATGAAAAAAACAGTACTAATGTTAATTGCTGTTGGAACTTGGGTATATGCTGGTGCGCAAACAAGCACACAAAAACGCACATCGCGTTCTGCCGCACATACAAAGCCTGTCCAACTGAAAAGGACTAAAATTAGTAAAAACGATCCTCCTTCGTTTTATAAACAAGCTATAAACGAAAAAACCGGGTTAACTGGTAAAGGAGTTTCTAAAAAGCCACAGGCCATAAATGGCGCACCATGCGGTTCAGCGGCTAATCTTTACGGTATATTGAACTCAAATACAACTGCTGTTACAGTAGACCAGAACCTGGGAGCTATATTATTTACACACCGTGAAGATTTTTCAAAATTAACAGCACATGGAAGTGGAACTTATGAAGCATCCTATTCATTGAATATGGGTGCATCGTGGGATACCAGTAAATTAATATATGCTAATGCTGCAACTTCTTCGAATGGAACACGTTACCCGAACGGTATTGTTTTCAATCCGAATGGGAATACTACGTTCACCAATGCATATTGGGTAGTTAATGGTCCTTATACTAACGGTAATACAACTGCTCCTTACCAAGGTTGGGATTCTACTGCGTTTGGCAGTATGAAATTTGACAGTACAAATATTTCCGCAAAATTTAAGGGAAATGGTAAGCCAGGGGTTCTTACAGAAGAATTCTGTCAGTATATGAGTGGTAGCGATGATAGTACAGCACACTCTGTAGGTGATGGAGATTATTTTAACAGCGCCATTACAAGCTCTTCATATACAGGTACCTCTTTAAATACAGGAAAGTTCAATTCCACTAATCATAATTTTAATTGGACCCAAAAATTATTCCGACCACATTTAATGCCGGGCGGTGGCCTTACAGCGTATGATACTCTAGCACAAAGGCTTGGTGATGCAGGAACAGCATGGTCACAAGATGGCAAAACAGGGTATGTAGTTATTTTTGGTAATCTTGATTCAACGGATGCGGTTTCAGGCGCTAACTTAAACTTTGCAAGTTTTCAACCTATCGTGTATAAAACTACTAATTCTGGCGCTTCATGGGCAATGATGCCGATACACAATTGGGATAATGATGATACGCTTAAAAATTATCTTCCACAGGCTCAGGACAGTAATGTTGTAGTTCCTCTGTGGGGATTATATTACACTGAACAAGGTGGAGACGACGATTACGATCTTGTTGTTGATGCAAATAATAATCTTCATATAATTGGTGGTATTCATGGATCAACGATTGCAACTCCAGATTCATCAGATTATATAGGTTATTACTTAGTTGGTAATATATTCGACATATACACAACAACGGCTACCGGCGGATGGACGGCTCGTTTTGTTGCGCCACTTGCTGCAGTACCTACACAAGTATCTAATGACGGGGTATGGGTTGCAACAACAGCTGATCCGCTTGCTATGGGACATCGTATACAGACATCAAGAACATTGGATGGAACGAAAATATTTGTTACATGGTTAGATGATTCAATCGACGTACCTGCTACTGGTGGCATAGATAGCATACAGTTTCCTGACATGTTCGGCAGAGGATATGATGTAACAACAGGTGTTTCCACCCCAATTAAATCCTTTACATTTAACAAGAGTCTGCCTCAATCAGAAGGCGATTACTATATCTGTGTATCAGATAAGCCATTAGTTACAGGCACTTCAGGATCTCAAACATACCAAATACCTGTTGTAAGGGTTGCACCTCCATCTGGTACAAACGATGGTACATCTCCTGTAAGTTTCTTATATGACTCTTCAGATGTTTATACCGATGCGGATTTTATTCCTCAGGGTATTCAAAATGTGAAACCTACAACATTTACCATCACTCCTAACTATCCTAACCCATTCAATGGTATTACTAGGTTTGGTGTTAACTTAACAAAGGAAAGTTTAGTAAATGTAGATGTGTTCAACATGGTTGGCCAGAAAATGGTGACCATGAGCCCTGAAAAATTAAGCCCTGGCACACACACTATTGCTATTAACGGCAGTGGTTTTGCTTCCGGTGTTTATTTCTACCGTGTAACTGTTGACGGCACCAGCCTGACACAGAAAATGATCGTAGAATAAGTTTTAAAAAATCATTTTTCTAAAAGCCCCTGACGATACTGTCGGGGGCTTTTTGCATTTTTAGCTTAAAGTAGTATAAATGAATAAAAAAATATTACTTTTGGCTTTATATTTATGTATATCAAAGACATGCTAAAAATGAAAATGAAATCTCTTATTGCTCCTGCATGTGGCATTGTTGCAACTTTGCTATTTATAGTTGGTTGTAAAAATGGCAGCCAAACAACAGATAAAGGGCTGCAACCACCAGTACCTAAAGTAGACAGCAATAATGCTACGTTATTAAAGATCAATAACCAGATATTCAGTATACCATCTCCTATACAAACAGCTTTATTGGTTAAAAAAAGCGGTTACGCCTATAACAAAGAAATGCTAAACGCTTCAGAGAACTATTCTAAATACGATACTAAATATAAAAAGGCATTGAATTTGGGTATATATGGTGCCGATCTGGGCTATATTTCATTGTATGACCAGACTCAGGATGCTCTTTTATATCTCGCATCGATTGAAAAACTTGCTACTGATATAGGCGTGGCTGATGTATTTAATGCTCCTCTTGTAAAAAGATTCCAGCAAAACATGGGTAAACAGGATTCCATGCTTGCTATGGTATCTGAAGCATTCGGAAAAAGCGATGCATATTTTAAAAACAATAAACAAAATGATCTGAGCTCTTTGGTTCTTGTGGGCGGTTGGATAGAATCTCTTTACTTTGCGGTTGAAGCCAGCAATAATACAAAGGGAAACCAGAAAGATATAATACGCCGCATAGCGGAGCAAAAAATATCGCTGCAGAATATGATAAAAATGCTTCAGCCTTACACGAGCAAAGGACCAGAATATGGCCAATTGATCAAACAACTCTCCGACCTGTCAGACATTTTTGAAAACGTGGAGTTCGTTTATAACTATGTTCCACCAACTGTAGATGCCAAGACAAGAACTACTACTATAAATAGCACAAGCGATGTAAAAATTGAAAACAGTATTTTGAAAGAAATATCTGACAAAATTATTGCTTTGCGTAACCAAATTGCAGGATAGTTATGAAGAATAAAATAACCTTTTTGGCCATTTTATGCGCAGTTATGTTTTTTTACATGCCTGCCAATGCACAATGCGATAGTATTGCTACCTCATGTGCAAAAAGAAATCTTGATCCATCATTCATATCTGATGGTCAATTATACAGGGCGCTATTAGTTAATGCTGATGAAACTGCAGAGTTCCATGTAACTTTTTATGGAGGCACTATATACCGTATAGCAGCTTGCAGTGGAATGAACGACGGTAACCTGATGTTCACTATTTATGATTCTCAAAGGAATCTATTATTTACCAACGGGCAATACCAGAATGCTCCATATTGGAACTTCTCGGTAAAATCTACTGTAGACTGTATAATTAATGCTCAACTGAATCCTACAACTAATGCCGGTTCAGGTTGTGCTGTAATCCTTATTGGGTTTAAGCAGCAATAGGCCATTTTCTATGGAAATTATTTTTGCTACCCACAATACGAATAAGGTACGCGAAATCAGGTCTATATTTCCTTCTTCAATTCAAGTCAAAGACCTTTCAAGTATTGGTATTACTGACGAAATTCCTGAAACGGGTAATACCATCCAGGAAAATGCCGTGATTAAGGCAAGATTCGTTTATGATAAATTCGGACTCAATTGCTTTGCTGATGATACAGGGCTCGAAGTAGACGTTTTAAATGGCCGTCCAGGAGTTTATTCTGCCCGTTATGCTGGAGATAATAAAAGCGCAGCAGAAAATATAGTTAAGCTTCTTTCTGGATTAAAGGGGCAACCAAATCGTTCCGCAAAATTCAAAACCTGCATTGCAGCATTTATAGATGGTAAACAATATTTGTTTGATGGCGTTATTGAGGGTAGTATTGCTTTATCACAAACAGGTACAAATGGCTTTGGTTATGATCCTATATTTATACCTGAAGAGAAAGCAATTACTTTTGCACAAATGGGTTTAGAAGAAAAAAATAAATTAAGCCACAGAGCAATAGCTACAAATAAACTTCTGGAATTTCTGAAAAAGGTCTAAGCTTTCAATAAGCTTTGTTCCCATTTCCAGGCCGAAAGCATCATTTCATCCAAATCGTACTTCGGAGTCCAGCCTAAGGTTTTCTTCACTAAGGACAGATCAGAATATATTGCCACTACATCGCCGGCGCGTCTTGGGCCAATGCGGTAATTGAGTTTAACACCACTTACTTTTCTAAATGTATTTACCATTTCCATCACACTTATTCCGTTGCCTGTTCCCAGGTTAAGAATAGAAAAACCAGGGGCATTCTTATCTTCATCGAGATACTTAAGCGCTTTAATATGGGCGGAAGCAATGTCGCAAACATGAACATAATCACGAATACATGTTCCATCTCTTGTCTTATAGTCATTTCCAAAAACAATAACTTCTTTTTGTTTACCAACTGCTGTCTGAGTGATCATTGGAACCAGGTTATTTGGCCTTTGTGAAGGCACTTCGCCTATTTTACCCGAACGGTGTGCGCCAACTGGGTTGAAATAACGAAGCGCAATCACCTTGCTGTTTTTAACTGCTTTTTCGAAGTCCTGCATTATACGTTCACCAATTTGCTTAGTAAATCCATAAGGAGATTCTGCCTTACTTATAGGGGTCTTTTCTGTTACCGGCAAACTTTCAATATCACCATAAACAGAACATGAGGATGAAAATATAACATGGGGAACATTAAACTCTTTAGCACAGTTGAGAATGTTCACAAGAGATTCAATGTTGTTATGATAATATTCAAGTGGCTTTTCTACAGATTCAGGTACGGATTTATAGGCGGCAAAATGAATGATTCCGTCAATATCCTTATTCTTTTCAAATATTCCTCTTGTTGCCTTAGCATCGCAGAGATCAACCACATAATTCTCGACTTCTTTACCTGTTATTTCCTTGACCCTATCAAAAGTAATAGCTGATGAATTGGAATAATTATCAGCAGATATAGGCTGCCAATCAGTATTCTCAAGCATTTCTATTATGGTGTGAGAGCCTATGTATCCGGCGCCTCCGGTGATCAGTATTTTTTTCATACTACAAATTTACTTTACGGAATATATCCATGAATATATCCCGACATGTTTTTTTACTTTAATTATTAAATATACATTCCATACCACAATAGCAGCTGAAGCCGCAATAGCCGAACCCATTAACCCCATACTCGGTGTAAGAATGAGATTGAGAATAATTGTTGTTGCCATACTTAACACGGTAGCTATTGTATTGAATTTTTCATGTCCAGTCATCATTGATATTACACCCACCGGGCCACATGAAATACTGAATAATTGCGCAACACACATAATGATCAGTGGGGATTGCCCTTGGGCAAATTCAGGCCCGAAATAAGCCATTATCCATTTACTGAAAACAATAATTACAATTCCCGCAGGCAACGAAAGCACCATAACCCATTTAATTGTTTTGTGCACCATTCGTTGCAATCCGCTTATATCATTCATAGAATTCATCCGTGAAATGGAAGGTGCTATAATAGTATTCATTACAGATAAGAAAAAATAAAGTGTAAGCGCGATTTTATGGGCGATATTAAATACCCCTACCTGGGCTGCATTTTTAATTACACCAAGCATTAACAGGTCTAACCGGGCATCGAGGCTCAATATCCCGTTCAATAGAGATAAAGAAGCTAATCCCCTCCACCATCTTTTAGTATCATATTCAGGTTGCACGTCTTTATACTCAACCGTTTTGTAAAACATTATTGCTGAGTATGCCATGCCCGCTGCAAATGCAATAACATTAACCAGTATAACCGTATGAACACTAAAATGGCTAGAATAATAAAACAGCCATGCAATGATAAGAAGGAAAACTATTGGTCGTATAATATTATCGGAAACCTGTGATAAAACTATTTTATGAAAACCCTTTAATGATGCGGAGTAATAGTTCATTAGTCCATAAAAAGGAATAACAGCAGACGCTATTAAAATGGGCAATCTGTAATTGCTATTGGGCAAAAAATAAACAATAACAGACACAAGGATAGCCAATATAATACACGATGGAATCACCAGTTTGATGGACCACGCATGAAGTCCTTTCAGAAGACCCGGTGAGTGCTTGATAAGTATATGCGGAATTTCCCTGACCATTAGCACTCCTACTCCGAATGAAATAAGTGTAACCAATGGGAATACTATAGAAAATGCAAACGTAAAAACCCCATAATTGCTTGCACCAAGCCCACGGGCTAATATAAAGTTTGTAAAAAGCCCTATTAAAATAGCTGTTGACTGGATCGCAAATGAGGGTACTATGACATTAACAAGTTTCTTCCTGTCCCCTTCACTTTTGAAGAAATTTTCAAGAAACCTGTATAAAAACTGCATACATGGGTATTTTTACGTACTTATGGTTTAGCATTGCAAAGTAATCATTAAAATTGTACAAAATCTGGTTATTCTGCGTTATTGGCAGGTGTCTAATTTAAAAGAATGAACGAAAAGAAGCTGCAGGTATTGTTTATTGCATCGTGGTACCCCAATAAAATAAGGCCCATGTTAGGCATTTTTGTAAAAAGGTATGCTATGGCCCTGACACAAAGATGTAATATCTCTGCAATATATATATGTCCTGGTAAGGAGTACGGCATTGAGGAAAGCACTGAAGATAGCATTCATACCATTAGGGTTTATTACAAAAAAGTAATGAATTCTATTCCCCTTTATTCGCATTTTTTGAAACTCTTACGATACCTTTTAGCATGGAAGAACGCTTTACATATTTACAAGCAAAAAAAAGGCGGCCCCGATATTATACACTCCGCCATTGTATTTCCTGCCTCTATCATTTCCAGGTATTTGAAATATAAATGGAAAATACCTTATATAATTTCAGAGCATTGGACAGGCTATTTACCTGAAGATGGAAGATATAAAGGATTTTTAATGAGGTTACTCGCACGAATAACAATAAAGAATGCGTCATCTGTAGTCACGGACTCAAACAGGTTAAAAGACAGAATGCAGGAATTAGGTTTAACCAATGCATACTATTCTATTCCCAATGTAGTAGATGTAATGCAATTTAATATTCCACAAACTCTACAGAAAAATAAGATCATCAATTTCATTCATATATCTTCATTTGATGAAGAACAAAAGAATGTTTCAGGGATAATCAGAACCTTTGCTAAAGTACATGCTGATTACCATGATGCAACCCTAACACTTGTTGGGGATGGAGAGATGAGACCATTTCTACAGAAATTGAGTGATTCATTAACACTTGGTGAATCCGTTACATTTACAGGGCTTAAAACAGGAAATGAGTTAGTAGAATTAATACAAAATTCAAGCGCTTTTATCCTATTCAGTAATTATGAAAATATGCCTTGTGTAATGCTTGAAGCGATGGCCTGCGGCGTACCTGTAATAGGAACAAGAACAGGTGACGTGCCCGATGTAATAAACTCTAAAAATGGTATTTTAGTAGATGCCCGGAATGAAGATCAGTTAAAAGATGCAATGGTATCAATTATTAAAAACAAAGGCCAATTTAATAGCCTGGGAATAAGAAATTCAATAATAAATAAAGTCAGCCCTGCTGAAATTGCAAGGCAATATTTAGCTGTGTATAACTCAGTATTAAAGCAAGGTAAATAAGCATGTGCGGAATTGCTGGCATAGTACGGTTTAAGGATTCGGATATTGACCTGGTTTCTTCCATTCAAAAGATGGATGTAGCCATAAAACACCGAGGACCTGATGGAAATGGATATCTTGTAATTAATAGCGATTCTGAAATTCCGGCCTTTTCAGAACACACTCCTTCTTCAATAATAGAATCGAGAATACTGCACAAACCAATACAAAAATTAAACGATACAAATAATGCACAGGCTATTTTGCTGCATCGCCGTTTAAGTATCATTGATGTTCAGGCTACCGGTTACCAGCCTATGTGTAATACGGATAAGGATATATGGATAACACACAACGGAGAAATATATAACTACGTTGAGCTTCGCGAAGAACTTTTAAAACTCGGCCACACATTCCATACCGCATCAGATACTGAAGTAATACTGGCGGCATATAAGCAATGGGGGACCGATTGTGTGAACAGATTTAACGGAATGTGGGCTTTTGTAATTTATGACAAGAGCAAGAAACAATTATTCGCCAGCCGTGATAGATTTGGCGTTAAGCCTTTTTATTATATGCATAACAGTTCAGTATTTGCATTTGCATCAGAACAAAAAGCATTGATAGCAAGTTCGATTGCACCGTTTAAGCCCAACAATAAAGCCATATTCGATTATTGGATGTTCTCATCCATGGAAAAGGAAGAAGAAGGAATGTTCTCAGGTATTATAGAGTTATTCCCTTCCCATAATCTCACACTGAATATTGAAACAGGAGAGCTGAAAACGTGGAAGTACTACACCCTACCCTATACCAAAGAATACGACACTGAAACCTTCAATGAAAAAGAAGTAATTGAAAAAATACGTTCACTTGTACTTGATTCAATTAAACTCCGCCTTAGGTCAGATGTAACGGTTGGCTCCTGCCTTAGTGGTGGGATTGACAGCTCTTCTATAGTGTGTGCTATTCATAAAATGAATCACACATCGCTCAATACGTTTACTGTTGGGTTTAAAGATAAAAAGATCGATGAAAGCCATTGGGCAAAAATAATTTCAGATGATACAAATTCAAAAGCACATACTGTAACTCCCGATTCAAAAGAGCTTTTAAAGGATATTAAAAACCTGATCTACTGCCAGGATATACCCATTTGGAGTACCAGCACGTATGCACAGTATAGAGTAATGCAACTGATAAAAGAGAATAACATAAAAGTAGTACTCGACGGACAAGGTGGCGATGAGTTATTTGCAGGCTATGAATCATATTACTTCTATTATTTGCAAGGTATATTACGCAATCAGGGGGTGAATGCATTTATAAAGGCATCTAAAGAGATACAGAAACTGGTGCCGTCAGTTAAGCAATATTTCAAACAACTTGTACTGAAAGAATATTTACACAAACTGCCTGCAACCAGCCAATTGCAAGCCAGGCTATCTATTCACAGTGAGTTAAAGTATCTTAATAAAGATTTTTTAAATGAACACGTAAACCGTCGTCTGAATGAAAAACCCGAGCAACTGAATTCACTGAACGAGGCATTGGCGTATGATTTTACTAATACATTATTGAAAGTTTATTTAAAGTGTGAAGACCGTTGTTCAATGTGGCATTCGGTAGAATCAAGGACACCATTTGCAGATGATATTAACCTGATAGAGTACGTATTCTCAATTCCTTATAAATACAAGATACAACAGGGTAAACTGAAGCCCTTATTGAGGGAAGCCATGAGAGGCATTGTACCGCAACAGGTACTCGACAGAAAAGACAAAAAAGGATATTTAACTCCCGGCCCAACATGGATAGCAGATATTAAAGATGACTTACGTTACGTATTTGAAAATCCTGTAATTGATAATTATATGGACCGGAAAAAAATATTGAAAGACTACGATAAACTGTTCAATAACCCGGGCAAAGCAGATAACAGCCGGATATTTAAGATGATCGCCTTTCCGTTATGGTTAAGTATATTCTCTGAGAAAGCCTAAGCAACTACATGCACTTGCAGGCTTTCTATAAGCATACCCAACTTAGATTTCAATTCTTTACGATGCACTATTGCATCCAGGAATCCATGCTCAAGCACAAATTCTGCTGTCTGAAAGCCTTTAGGAAGATCTTTCCGTATCGTTTCTTTCACAACTCTCGGGCCCGCGAAACCTATCAAGGCACCCGGTTCAGAAATATTCAAATCGCCTAACATAGCAAATGATGCAGTAACCCCACCTGTTGTAGGGTCAGTAAGCAATGATATATAAGGTAATTTAGCTTCAGCCATTTGGGTAAGCTTGGCAGAGGTTTTAGCCATTTGCATTAATGAAAAAGCAGCCTCCATCATACGCGCCCCACCCGACTTCGATATAATAATAAGCGGGAGCTTATTCTCAAGGCAATGGTCAACAGCACGTGCAATTTTTTCACCAACTACAGAACCCATTGAACCGCCCACAAAAGTGAAATCCATACAGGCCACAACTACCTTCGATTTATTCATCTTTCCTTCTGCCACACGCATGGCATCATTCAAACCAGTTTTTTCCTGCGATGCTTTCAGCCTATCAATATATGGCTTCGTATCTGTAAAATCTAATGGGTCAGATGGCATAAGGCCCTTACCTATTTCAGTAAACTTATCATCGAACAGAATATGGAAGTATTCTTCAGAACCTATCTTTTCATGATAATCGCACTTAGGGCAAACAAGCATATTTGCCAAATGCTCATCCGAAGGAATAATGTTTTTACACGAAGGGCATTTATACCAAAGCCCCTCCGGTGTTTCTTTCTTCTCCGTTGTAGAAGTAGTTATACCTTCTTTAATACGTTTAAACCAATTGTTATTCATAGAAGGATCCAATATTATAAATTAAGCAAGATCAATTTCCTTAGCCAGGTAAACATCCTGAATAGTATTTAACAATTCAATACCATCTTTCATAGGCTTCTGGAATGCTTTTCTACCTGATATAAGTCCATGTCCACCTGCACGCTTATTAATTACGGCTGTGGTTACTGCCTCTGCAAGATCAGATGCGCCTTTTGATTCGCCACCTGAGTTGATCAAACCGATTCTGCCCATGTAGCAATTAGCTACTTGGTAACGGCAAAGATCGATAGGGTGATTGGTTGTAAGTTCACTATATACTTTAGGGTTTGTCTTTCCGAAATTAATTGCTGTATAGCCACCATTGTTAGTAGGCAGTTTTTGTTTAATAATATCAGCCTGTATGGTAACACCTAAATGGTTCGCTTGCCCTGTCAGGTCAGCTGCAGCATGGTAATCAACACCATCTTTCTTAAAACCATTATTTCTTAAATAGCACCATAAAATAGTACCCATTCCTAATTGATGAGCTAATTCAAATGCCTCAGCAACTTCTCTTAATTGGCGGGTAGATTCTTCAGAACCAAAATATATAGTTGCGCCTACTGCAGCTGCGCCCATTTCCCATGCACTTTCCACTGTACCATACATTACCTGGTCGAACTTATTCGGATAGGTAAGCATTTCGCTGTGGTTGATCTTTACTATAAAAGGTATTTTATGTGCATACTTACGGGCTACCGATGCCAGTACTCCGTATGTAGATGCAACACCATTGCAACCGCCTTCAATAGCAAGTTTTACAATATTCTCTGAATCGAAATAGATAGGGTTAGGAGCAAAAGATGCACCTGCTGAATGTTCTACTCCCTGGTCAACCGGAAGAATAGATACATACCCCGTATTTGCTAAACGGCCATGACCGTATATACTTTGTAAATTTCTTAATACCTGTACATTACGGTTAGATATGCCAAAAGTGTTATCAATAAAACCAGGACCAGGTCGGTGTATCTGGTCAGTAGTAATGGTTTTGCTTTTATGATTTAATAAACTATCGGCGTCTTTGCCTAAAAGCTCTACTATCTTTTTTGTAGACATACAAGTGAGTATTTTTTGTTTTTAAGGCTGCAAATATAAACGAATACTGTTTATCGGGAATAATATAAAATACATTCATAAAACAACTGATTAAAGTGCATTCAATACGGTGCTTTTACTTTATAAACTTTCTACTTTTAACTTTATACTAATTTTGGGCGTTCCCTCCTGCTGGTCGGTCGGGCTATCCGCTGCAAGTCCTCGCCTCCTAAAGTCGGCTGTGGGCTTTCCACTTCTATCCCTAACGCATCTATGCCCGTCAGTCTGAGTTTGTCGAAGACTCTTTTTTTTCTGTCTTTAGCTGTATTTGATTCCTAATTTTTCATTATTCGTGTCATTACTATTTTTAATTGAACTCATGAGGGCTTCGCCGTTCCTAATTTTTAATTGAATAAGGGGGGTTTACACTTTTTGCCATTTGTAAACCATTAACTTACTGATATTCATTAAAATACCCCTAAATTTTTTGTGGAAAGTGTAAACCCCTATTACACACAAACACGGGTTACACGTTGCAGCAGTTTGTTATCCGTCAACATATTGATAATCAATAAAAATATTGTTAAAATTTTGGTGCCTATATATCGTTTTGGACAACTTCTTTAAAATTTAACACTATTTTTTGACTTTACAAACAAT
>OLMA01000114.1_pt1 | contig 24885 bp, 21 predicted proteins | sample 1604671 | NCBI WGS metagenome assembly OLMA01 (sample SAMEA104055725, study PRJEB20765) | soil metagenome | biome: Arctic tundra; feature: Polygonal ground; material: soil | place: USA | collected 2011-09 | depth 0-0.5 m | reverse complement strand
AGATAAGTTCATATTGCAAAAAATAGCACACGGAACCCGCACTAAGGTACAAATGTCTATTGACTCAGGCAATGTCCTGGTAAACAAAAAAACCACCAAATCGAGCTATAAGGTAAGGCCAAACGATAGCATTTCAGTTATCTTCCCCTACCCTAAGCGAGAAATTGAGCTTATACCCGAAAACATACCCATCAACATTGTTTATGAAGACGATGACCTGATGATAGTAAATAAAGATGCAGGCCTTGTGGTACACCCCGGCGTAGGTAACTTTACCGGAACGCTCATGAATGCCCTCATGTACCACATTGGTACTTTACCACAACCCAAAGCATCAGAAAAAGACCCTTTTGGCCAATTAAGGCCGGGGCTTGTACACCGAATTGATAAGAACACATCCGGCTTACTGGTTATAGCCAAGAACGATATCTCGTTAAACCGCTTATCCAAGGCCTTTCATAATAAAGACGTAAAGCGCAGGTACATAGCCCTTGTATGGGGTAATGTAAAAGAAGACGAAGGAACTGTAAACGTACATATAGGTAGAGACCTGAAAGACCGTAAAAAGATGGCTGCTTTTCCTGCCGGCGGGCATGGCAGACATGCGGTAACGCATTACAAAGTATTGAAGTGCTACACTAATGTAACCCTTATAGAATGCAGGCTTGAAACAGGCCGCACACACCAGATACGTGTACACATGGCTTACATCGGGCATCCTATATTCAACGATGAGGTTTACGGTGGCAACAAGATACTGAAGGGTCAAGCCATTGGTAGGTATGTACAGTTTGTAGAGAACTGCTTTGCCATATTACCGAGGCAAGCCCTGCATGCACAATCGTTGGGCTTTATACATCCTGTTACCGGTAAGGAGATATACTTCGAATCGGAGTTACCTGATGCAATGAAGGATGTCCTTGACAAGTGGGAGAAGTACACGCATCCGAATAATTAAAAGGTAGTTCTGGGTAAGTTTCTATTTCAGCATTCGATATTCCTTGTTCAATATTCATTATTTAGTTTGGGCGTTCCGGCAATGCTACGCAAAACCGTCGGGCTATACGCTGCAAGTCCTCGCCTCCTATGGTCGGCTGTGGGCTTTCCGCTTCTATCCCTAACGCAAAAACATCGTATCGCCAGCCAAAGGGGGTGTCCGAAGGACGAGGGAGAAATTATAATTCTTTCAATTCCAAAAGTTCTAATTTTTGTTCATTTTACTGGTAATCAGCAACTTAAACGGGTTGACACTTTTGGGCTATTTTCAACGAACTCATTACTGATTATCAAACAGTTAGTTCTTGAAAAAACCGAAAAAGTGTCAACCCGTGTCAACCCGTTAAGCTTTCTCATTTCCTGTCTTAAAAGACATGCTAAATGAAAAAGGGCATTCCACTAAAATAATTGAACTTTATAAATACTACATTAACTACGAAGATTTAATTAGATTCACTTTGTTGTTCCCCAACATTTTAACTAAGGAAGTTATTACCTAATTGATTAAGAATAGTGATAAAGTTGAAGGTAGTGATGCTATATTTTTAATAAATAATTACAAAGAAATTATTGGCAATATCATTGGAAGAAAAGATGGGATACCTAATTCTTTTATTAACAAAATAAATAGTTTCTATGCAACGACGCAAGAATTCGTAACCTCTAAAAATTTACCAATTATTATTTCTTTAATAGATGGTAACAATAAGTTAGAAAACAATTTAATGCACGATGTGATTTCACAAAGCTATAAGTATTTGTATGACTTAGATAAGGATTCATGGCTCAAAGTGTTTAAAGAAAATGATGAAGCTTCTATTATCGAATTACTCTTTTCATTATTAAGCACAGAAAGACACAAAAACATTAAACTTCCACTTAATGCCAATACAGCATATTCTGAAATAATAGAATCAATTAGTAAAAAGAAGATTCCTATCCCAGAAGATATTGATTATTGGAATGATATCTATGGTTCGTGCAGTACTAATCAAATTACAACATTTAAAAATGTAAGGGATGAATTATTGAATCACGAGCATCCGGCTGTAACTATTGAAGAACTAGTTTTCTTTGAGAAAGGGCTATTTCAAAATGGGGTATTAGATGAAAGCAAAAATATTGCTGATAATTCTCTACGGCGTATTCTAATACCTCTAGCAGGCGATGATGAAAGATATCTAAAAATCCTAAAAGGGAATGCGGAAAATATAAGGAACATTATTACACAGGCTTACGATTCAATTGTTGATTTTAAATTGAAATTAGACTCAAAATGTCCTAAGATATTAATAGACGAAGATTTCAAACCGGCTTCTAGTCTTTTAATTGAGAGATTTGAGATACTAAAACCTAAAGATGAAGATAGTAAAACAAAAGAATTAAAGACAGAATTAAAATCACAAAAAAACAGGAAATAAATTACAAATGAAATACGAATAGTTTTTTGTTCATATACTCTTAAACGTTACTTCTTTTGTTATTACTTACATCTGTGGATTACATATCGGCCTTCTTCTCAGCGTGCTTAAGCACTTTGGCTTCTGCATAAAAAATAATCTCTTCGGCTATATTTTTCAGGTGGTCACCGGTTCTTTCAAGCATTTTCATAATGCTTAACAATGGTATTGCCTGTAACAGGTTCTCAGGTGAGCTCTTTGAATATTCTTCTACTATACCGATGGAGTTATTCATGATCTGGTCTATCACCTTATCCTTAGCAAAGGTATCGCGGGCAAGCAGGGTGTCTTCTTTTGCAAATGCTTGTTCAAGGCAGGTAATCATTAACAGGGCCTGGTCAAATGCTTCCTTGGCCTGTATCTTCATCAGTAACTGTTTATCAAAGTTCGCTTTGGAGTGAACCACCATACGCGATATGCCATCCGCAATATCGGCAATACGTTCCAGGTTAGCATTTATTTTTAGTGCCGAAAGCACAAAGCGGAGATCGACCGCCACAGGGGTAAACAATGCCAATATGGTTTCACAACGGCTATCTATCTGCAATTCTTTTGCATTCACCAGCTTTTCAGTCGAAGTGATCTCTTTGATCAGCGTGGTTTTATTTTCCAGGAATACATCCTGTGCTTTTTCCAGCTGTACATGCACAAGCGAATACATCTGTGCCAGCTCAGCACGTAAAGAATCTAATTCAGATTTGAGGTGTTCCATTTAGTTCTTAAAGTTTATAAAGTTCTTAAAGTTTGTAAAGTCCAATTTAGTTTGTAAAGTTTATCGAGTTCTTAAAGTTTATAAAGCCGGGTATGGGTTTACTTTTCACTTTATGAACTTTATAAACTTTCAACTCATATCAACCAAACCTTCCGGTAATATAGTTCTGTGTTTTTTCGTGTTTAGGGTTTGTAAATACTTTCTTGGTATCATCGTACTCTAACAACTCTCCCAAGTAAAAGAAAGCTGTCTTATCACTTATCCGCGCAGCCTGCTGCATGTTGTGTGTGACAATAACAAGGGTATAGTTCGATTTCAATTCATATAACAAGTCTTCGATCTTAGCAGTAGATAAAGGGTCTAGCGCCGATGTAGGCTCATCTAACAATATCACTTCAGGCTTCATGGCCACTGTACGTGCAAGGCAAAGTCTTTGCTGTTGCCCACCCGAAAGTGATGTGGCACGCTTACCCAAATTGTCTTTCACTTCGTCCCATAAGGCCACCTTTTTCAGCGCATCCTCAACAACCTCATTCTTTTCCTTTGCTTTTAATTTCAATCCATTCAGCGTGAAACCTGCAACAACATTTTCTTCAATGCTCATGGTAGGAAAAGGGTTAGGGCGCTGAAACACCATACCCACTCTTCTCCTCAATGTCATCGCATCCATTTTATACACATCCTCGTAATGAAGGCGTATCTTCCCTTCTGCGCGGGCATCGGGGTTAAGTTCGTGCATGCGGTTTATACAACGTAAAAAAGTTGTTTTGCCACAGCCCGAAGGTCCCATGAACGCCGTTACCTGTTTTTCAGGAATATCAATATTGATGTTCTTCAATATCTGGTTCGTCCCAAAATAAGCGCAAAGGTTTTCAGTTCTTAAAATTGTACCTTCCATCTGCTCTCAAATAATTTAACAATAAAGTTAAGTATTAATATAAACCCTACCAATAATACCGATCCTCCCCAGGCTATGCGTCGCCAATCGTCATAAGGGCTGGTGCCATAGTTGAAAATTATAAGCGGTAAACTCTGTACCGGTTTCAATAAATTAAAACTAAGGTATGGGTTACCGAATGCTGTGAATAGCAATGGAGCAACCTCGCCTGCAATACGTGCAATACCAAGCATGGCACCGCTGAATATACCACCTATACCGGTGGGTAAAAGTATTTTCATAGTTGCTTTAAAGTCCGATGCACCTAAGGCTAATGCTGCTTCTTTCAATGTATTAGGAATAAGGACAAGTGTTTCTTCGGTATTTTTTATTATAGGTGGGAGCATCATAATAGCAAGCGCCACACTACCCGATAAGGCAGAAAATATACCCAGTGGCTTTACCAGCCATACATATATTACCATACCAACTACAATAGAAGGCACGCCCTGCAATACATCTACAGCTATACTCACCCGGTCTGCTTTAGGCTTACCACGATTTTCAGCAAGAAAGATACCGACAGAAACTCCCAAGGGAATTGCTATAATTGATGCAACCGTTACAAGCATTAAGCTACCTACAATGGCATTCAATACCCCTCCCCCGCTTTCGCCAACAGGTTTAGGCAATTGGGTAAATAAGGCCCAGTTAACGCAAGTAATACCTTTTTCAAAAATGTAAAAAAGAATAATAAGCGATACGGCCACACAACAAAATGTAAGTGCATACACCATGTAACGGAATATCTTATCCTTTGCCTTCCTTCGCTTAATGCCCCCTATTTCTATCGTTGTCATAATTTAATCGATACTCTTTTAATGATCATTCTGCCAAGTAAATTTATTATGGTAGTAACCACAAATAGTAATAATCCGATCTCCACCAGCGATGCAGTATAGGTAGATCCAACAGCCTCATTAAATTCATTGGCAATAAGGCTGGCCATGGTATTTGAAGAACTGAAAATACTTGTTGGAAGTTTTGATGAGTTACCAATTAAAATGGTAACCGCCATAGTTTCACCAAGCGCACGACCCAGTGAAAGCAAAAAGCCCGCCGAAATACCTGAAAGGTTTGAAGGCAGGATAATTTTCATTATTACTTCAGTGCGTGTGCAACCCAGTGCATACGCAGCTTCTTTAAGTTGTATAGGTGTCATGCTTATAACCTGGCGTATCAATGATACTGAATATGGTATAAGCATTACGGCAAGTACAAGTGATGCGGAAAATATACCCAGCCCCGATGCCGGAAGATGCATTTTTGTTTCCAGGGTCTGCACATAAGGTACAATTACAAACAGGCCCCAAAAGCCATATACAACCGAAGGTATAGCAGCAAGCAATTCTATAATATTGCGTAGTATGTTTGGCATTACCCCATGCGGGAAATATTCGCCAAGAGCAAGCGCAGCGGCTATTGCAAAAGGGGCCGATATTAATAATGCTAGAAAAGATGTTATAAGGGTACCTATTAAAAACGGCAACATGCCGTAATTATCGCGAACAGGGTCCCATGTTTTACCCCAGAGAAAAGAAAGCCCGTTAAGGCGTAATGCCGGCCACGCTGCATAGAGAAGAGTGAGAAAGAAACCAACGAGCAGGATCATCACAAAAATGGCAGAACCATTTATTGACCTGAGGAAAATCTTATTCTTTATTATCTTACTGTTGCTCATAACACTCATCTACAAACATACAATACATTTTAATAATAAAAGGGAGCGCCCGCCAGGCTCTCCCTTTACCAAAACACAACCTCACACGAAAGAACTATAAGCGGGCGTGAAGCTTATCAATTTCTACTTTGCAGCAGAAAGTATCGGTTGATTATCGTAAGTAACAGAATTCAATATAGCCTCAGCCGCTGCAACTGCCTTTGGAGGAATCGGAGCGTAGTTCAAAGGACCACAATCTTTCTGTCCATCGTGTATCATCCACCACAATTCTTTTACAAGATTGGTAGCTTTTTCTTTGCTTCTGTCACCATACTTTTGTTCTTTGTAGATCAAAATCCAGGTAAAACTGCTTATAGGATACCCCTGATCAACACCAGAATTAGTAATACTTATACGTGTATCGGCAGGAATATCGCCATTAGCACAAAGGCTTGCAGATTCAAGAGATGCTTTCACAAAATTTCCGGCAGCATTCTTTACTTGTGCAAAACTCATACTATTCTGAAGAGCATACGTTAATTCAATATAACCAACTGCACCCGGTGTTTGCTTAATAACACCTGCAACGCCTTCGTTACCTTTTCCGCCGTTACCAACAGGCCAGTTAACTGACTTGCCCATTCCTACTTTACTTTTCCAGTCAGCGCTGACTTTAGAAAGGTAATCAGTAAATACAAATGTAGTTCCACTGCCATCTGACCTATGTGCTACAGTTATATCCATATCAGGAAGCTTTGCATCCGGGTTTTCAGCAGTTATCTTTGCATCATTCCATTTGGTAATAGTTCCTAAAAATATTCCTGCAATAATATCAGGTGTAAACTTCAATTCAGGGTTACCGGGTAAATTATAACTTACAACATCCGCACCAATACAGGTAGGGAATTCTACCACTGGGGCAGGGGCCTTGCTCATATCATCATCACTTAAAAAAGCATCTGACGCGCCAAAGTCAACTGTTTTACTCATAAGTTGTTTTATACCACCACCCGAACCGATCGATTGGTAATTGGTTTGGATACCGGCATTAGCAGCGCTATAGTCGCTGAACATTTTTGAATAAATAGGATATCCGAATGTAGAACCTGCACCAAGTAATTGCTTGTCTGCAGGATTTTCGGAACCTGAATTTGAGCAAGAACCCAAAGCTATTATCGCTCCGGCTATTGCTAATTGTTTAAAAATTCTGTTTTTCATTTGTTATGTATTTGTTAATGATTAATTCAACTTTTTTAAAACCAAAATAGGGTTAAGGACAAAGCCTCAACCCTACAAAGGAAGTATTTTATTTAATTAAAATGCGCATAAGAAAGTCAGACGATACAGCATGTAGCTATCGCTCTTCATATTATCAGAACCATACCCGTTATTGATCTGGTAGTACCAGATATTTGGCATAAAGTGAATCTTCTTATCTGAAGTTGGTGTCCAGTCTAAGCCTGCATTAACAAAGTTCTCCTTGTAAGAATTACCATTGCCTGAAGCGCTAACATTTGAAAAATGACTTGTAAAGGTTTCATTTACATTGTAGCCATATGCATTATCAGGAGTATACATATCGTATCTCGCAAAAATGTTCAACCTGTTCTGAATTATTGTACCATGAGCAAAGATTGAGATACCGGTTTGAACTGCGTTAACAGTATCATTAGTTCCTGTTCCTTTCTTCCAGGTTTCAGTTTCGCCATTGGTCATAGTTTGTGTAAACCATTCTAAACCAATACCAACCCATTTGCCATTGTAAACGGCATATGCCTTGGATGTTTGAACACCTTCATTATGATGTGAAGAACTAGCGTTTGTAGGAACATTGTTTGTATAAGTGTTATACAAGCTGGTACCATAATTAATATAGTCAGCATAAACACCTACTGTTAAAGCTCCGTTAAGCGTATTAACATATAAATTACCTCTGAACTTCTTATCCTTATCAGTTGTAGTGTTGAAAGGATTTAAAGCAACGGTAGTTGTTGTAGTTGTTGTTACACCTCCTGAAGAAGTTGAGGTAGAAGTAACAGTAGAACCAGTTAAACTTGTGGTTGCACCTGTAAAGCCAGCAACAGGGCTATTAGCTGAGTTATCGCCCACCATTGCACTATACCCGATAAAGGTTGGCAACATGGTTGTATCGGCACATTTAAACTTAACGATCTTACCTTCGAGTGTTACACCCATGTCTGATGAACCATCAATACCATGCATATCAAGTATTGTTTTTTCACTTGCACGGTATCCCATTAAAGGCTCTGTGTTGTATGCATTCGCGAAAGAGTTGGTAGCTTGTTGGCCGATCTTAAGATCACTACCTTTGAAAATGTTCTTCCACTTGAAATAGATATACTTTAAGTATACAGTTCTATTATCACTAACATCCTGGTCACCTTCGTAAGCTAATAATGCATATGCAGAGAACTTACTGTTGATGTTGTAATTGTATCCTAAATAAGCACGACGTACTTCAAATGCATTAGGGTTTGATGCCTGGTGGGCAGCGCCTAATCCTTTATATTGTTGTTTTGTACCTCTTCCTGCTGAGTCACCGCTTCCCATGTATGCGTAGTCTCCAAATACATAACCCCACAGGTTTCCACCTGGAGCAGCAGTTCCTGCACCATTGGTTATTAATGAAATAGCATTGGTCTGGTTTGGAGTTGAATAAGGAGTGGTTGTTGTAGCTGCACTTTGTGCCTGTACACTACCCGCAGCAAATATTGCGCCTGTAAGGCCCAACATGATTTTTGTAATTTTTGTTTTTTTCATAGTTATTTGTTTATGATTGTGTCTGGTTCTAAGACGTCGCAAAAGTGAACCATTCACATTACCTTCATATAACCCCAATGTTAAGAAATTGTTAAGTCGCCTGTTTATAACCTGTTAATAACCAATATAAAGGCTTTGGATTAATTTCATTAGAATTAATCATTAAGAAATTGTTAAGCCCAGTAATAATAGTATATTAAGCATACCTTTGTATCGAATTTAAGTAACATTCTATGATGGAAAACACAAGAATACTATTGGTAGATGATGAACCGGATGTTTTAGATTTTTTATCGTTTAACCTGAAGAAGGAAGGATATGAAGTTTTTACCGCACCCGATGGCAAAAGCGCTATACAAACGGCAAAAAGAGTATCTCCTAACCTTATCATTTTAGATGTGATGATGCCTGAAATGGATGGCATTGAAGCATGTAAGGAACTGAGGAACTTACCTGAAACAAAAAACTCGCTTATTGTTTTCCTTACCGCACGTACCGAAGATTATTCACAAATAGCCGGGCTTGATGCCGGTGCCGATGATTATATTTCAAAGCCACTTAAACCAAGGGTACTCATAAGCCGTATTAACGCATTGTTAAGACGCAGGGTTCAACCTGATGGCCCCACAGGTGTTGTTGATGTTGGCGGAGGCATTAAAATTAACAAAGAGAGCTATAGTGTTACAGTAGGTGAAGAAGAACTTTCACTGCCTAAAAAAGAATTCGAACTTCTTTCACTACTGGCTTCAAAACCAGGCAAGGTATTCAGCAGGGAAGATATCCTTCATAAAATATGGGGAGAGGATGTGGTTGTTGGCGATCGTACCATTGACGTACATATTCGTAAACTCCGCCAGAAATTAGGAGACGAAAAGATAAAGACCCTGAAAGGTATCGGCTATAAGTTCGAGTTTTAAGTTATTTGAACAGGTTGTATTTGCCTACTATAAATACAAAAAGCAGGGCAAGAACAGTAAAAACAGCCATTCCAATAGCTATTGATCTATAGGCGCCAAGTTTCGGTGCCAGGAAACTTATTACCAACATATACGGCACCCAAGTAATTAAAGTACCAACCAGAACAAATTGAGAATGCTTGCTCACTGCAACACCACCTTGCGATTCTCCAATAAATATATAGGATACCAGTGTGAATACCGGCATTAATGTAGCAAGGCCTGATAATAGCCTGTATCCGCTTTTCTCAAGTAATACTATTAACACGGTTACAATACCCCCAGTTAAAAAATAAATTATTATACTTTTCATACCATTGATTATTTCATGTTTCAAATTGAGATATCTCGCACATGTTTTTATACATTATTCTAAGATATTCCTGTATTCTATCTACCTCGTAAGGATTTACATCCTTCATAACCATATCATTTATTTTATTTACAGCTATTCTAATTTTCAAAACATACTTTTTGCCTTTTTCAGAAAGTTGAATGTGATGTTCTCTCCTATCGGAAGGGTTTTCAATACGTTTAATAAAGCCTTTGTTTGACAAGTCGTCCAGAATTCCAACCATAGTAGCCTTATTAACATGTATTGAATCTGCCAGCAGGCTTTGGTTACAATTATCACCCATTTTTTCTAATAAAATAAAAATAGAAAAATGTCTTTCTATATCGAGTTGTTCAAGTTCTTTAACAAGCAGTGAATGGTACTTTTTACCAAGCAACGCAAATTCTCTCCCTAAAGAAAATTCGCTACTGTCGAATATCGATATTTTTTCAGATTCCATTTCATCTTATAATTACATGTTATTACCCATTGTAACTTAGTCTAATGATTTATAACAACCTGATCTTGCTTTATTTCATCGTTTGCTTTTTCAATAACAGAGTCTCCCTCTTTTATGTCTCCGAATATTTCTATCAATCCTTTATCTTCATTGCCGGTTGTAACATTTACTAAAATGGCTTTGTTATCCTGAACTTTTATCACATACTTTCTTTCAGTAGAAGTAACCACAGCCGATTGGGGAACAATAAAGGCATTTGAATGACCTTTTAATGGTAATAAGACCTCGGCATACATTCCAGGCATCAGCAAATTATTTGAATTGATCACATCTATTTCGAAAGATTCACTCCTGTATTTATCATCTAAAGAATTTGCCTGGCGGCTGATCTTTCCCGTAAATGTTTTTCCCGGAAGGGCATCCACTACAAAAGAAACATCCTGGTTATCTTCCAGCTGGGTAGCATAAGTTTCAGGCACTTTCACCTCTAATCGTAATTTCGATATCTGCTGCAATTCTAGTAAAGGCTCCATCTCTGCTTTGCCACCGTTGCTGGCTGTAACTAAAGCTCCGGGGTGAATATTTCGCTGGGTAATAGTTCCATCGAATGGGGCTTTAACAATCAAGTAATTCTTCATGGATTCCATTGCCATCCAGTTTGCTTTTTCACTGTTGGAAAGCGCGCTATCTGATTGCATTTGCGATTGCGCTATCTGCAAATCATTTGGTGAAACCGCTCCTGCTGTTTTGGCAGTATTAAGTAATCTTGAATAATTATCCTTGCTTGCCCGGTAAGTTGCCTGCACTTTAATATATCTCTCCTGTGCAGACAAACTATTTTGCTCTACATCGGGTGCTTCCATTTCCATTAATAATTGTCCTTCTTTAACCACGCTACCAATATCCACAGGAAGAGTCTTTATGTAACCGGTTACCCTTGGATAAATACTCACCTCATAAAAAGGGTTAAGCTGTGCGGGTAATCGTAATATAGTTGGAAGCGCCTGCGTTTTTACACTATATAAAGAATAATTATCAGCCGTAGGTTTCTTTTCAGTTGCATTGCTTTCCTTTCTTGAGCAGGAGGTACATATAAGAGAAAACAAAATGACAGATGCGGATATATTTAATATTTTTTTCATGATGCTAGTTTTTTTATTTTATTGTTTTTCAGGTAATAGGGAAGGGTCGTCGTACGAAGCTTTTTGCTGAACCACTGAATAAAACAATGGCACAATAAATAAAGCTGCCAAAGTAGATGCAGCTAACCCACCAATCACAGCTCTTCCCAAGGGAGCTGTTTGATCGTCTGCTTCGCCGAAACCGGCAGCCATCGGAATCATACCTGCTATCATTGCAAGGCTTGTCATTAATATAGGGCGCAAACGCACTGATGCACTTACCTTGGCTGCTTCTATGGCATTTTTGTATTTCGGCCGCAGGTTTTCTGCATTGGTAACTATCAGAATAGAATTTGCCACTGAAATCCCTATAGCCATAATAATCCCCATGTAAGATTGCAGGTTTAACGTTGAACCCGTTGCCAATAGAAACAACAATGCGCCAAGTAAAACAGCAGGCGTTGTAGACAATACAATAAACGAAAGTTTGAAAGATTGATAGTTGGCAGCTAACAATAACAAAATAACAATAAGCGCTGTCAATAAGCCCGTTTGCAGACTTGAAAATGTTTCTATCAACAGGCTTGACATTCCTTTTATCTGCATTTGCAATCCTTTTGGCAATTCACCTATTTCGGCAATTGATTTTTGAACTGCATCGGTTGCACTTCCCAAATCACGTTTATTAATGTTAGCACTTACAGTAACAAAGCGCCTTGGCCCGGAACGATCGTACTCCCCCGGAACAGAATCTACAGAAAAGGTAGCAACATCAGCAAGAAATGGGCGGTTCATACCTTTTATCAATGGAATAGATTTTATCTGGCTCATATCGTTCATCATATATTCAGGTACTTCAACCTGTGTCTGATACGTATATGAATTGTTTTCATCTAACCAAAGGTTTTTATAAGTGAACCGGCTGGAAGATGTAGCATCAGTAACCGAGAGTGCAACATCAGGAAGGCTTAAACCCATTTGAGCGATCTTTAACCTGTCGAGGTTAATGCGGATAACAGGGAATTTCAATGGCTGTTGAATCTGAACGTCGCGCAGATAGGGAATAGCATTTAGTTTCTGCAGAAGCTTACCGGCATAGTTCTCAATATCATCCATATTTTTTCCTGCAACTCTAATTTCAATAGGAGTAGATGCACCACCACTCATGATTTTCTCAGTAAGTTCAATCGGCTCAAAGCTTATTCGGGCATCAGACAATGATCTATGAATATTAGCTCTCAGCTTTTCTTTCAGGTCGTCAAGGTTGGTTTTGTAATCTTCATCAAGCCCAACCTGAATTACTGCTTCCTGTGTACCACTGTTAAAAACATATAAATTGCTTGTTCCAAAACTGCTGGGTATTAAACCCACATAAGCAGAACTAATGGCTACATGATTATCTACAGTTGAATCAATAATAGCTAATACTTTATGCACTGCCTCTTCTGTTCGCTCCAGCCGGGTTCCGTCAGGCTCACGTATTCGTAATTGAAACTGACCTGAGTTAACCTTGGGTAACATGTCTTTACCAATGAAGGTAAAACAAAGGCCTACAGCAAGCAATGTGGCAGCAAAGTAAACTATTACCCAAAGTTTTCTTCTTGGCATTAATTTTTCCAATCGCTTTAAAAACCCCATTTTCACCTTCTCAAACAAATCATTATTTTCAGGATGCTCCCGCTCTGCCTCGAAATGACTGCCTACTTCATCTATTTCAAGCTCATTTAACGCAAGCCCTGCGTGAGCATGTTTTTGTCCATGTTTATAAGCATATCTTTCTATTTTCAAAATCCAGTTAGATATTACAGGAACGAGCATTTGTGCCGCGAAAAAAGAAATTATCATTGCAAAACCAATAGACAAAGAAAGTGGCAGAAACATTGCTTTCGGTACACCACTCATTACAAATGAAGGAGCAAACACTGCAAGAATGCAAAGCAATATCAACAATAAGGGGAATGATATTTCTTTACACGCGTCGTAAATGGCAAGCTTTTTGCTCTTACCCATTTCCAGGTGCTGGTGTATGTTTTCAATTGTTACCGTGGCCTGGTCGACTAAGACTCCAATGGCTAAAGACAATCCGCTTAATGTCATCAGATTGATTGTTTGCCCTGTCAATTTTAAAAACATAACTGCACTTATAACTGAAACAGGAATAGTTATTATAACTATCAAACTACTGCGCCAGTCACGTAAAAATAAAAGAACCATCAGCCCCGTAAGCAATGCGCCCAAAGCACCTTCAGTTACTAAACTTTTTACAGCATTTATTACAAATACCGATTGGTCAAATTCATAAGAAACGTTTACATCTCCCGGCAAAAGGTCCCTCATTTCAGGAAGTTTGCTCTTCAACCCATTTACAACATCCATGGTCGATGCATCCGCTGTTTTAACCACAGGAATGTATACCGAACGTTTGCCGTTAACAAGCGCATAACCAACTGTAATGTCCGCTGCATCAGATACAGTTGCAACGTCGCTCAGGAAAATAGTAGAAGTACCATTGGTAACAATTGGTATTCCTTCAAACTCCTTTACCTTTTCTTCTAATGAATTATTAGTAACAATATACATTGTGTTTCCTATCCGCACATTTCCAGAAGGTGTTATTACATTATTTTTCACAACTGCCTGCACTACTTCATCAGGGGTAATATTATAACTACGGAGTTTTTCCGGATCAATGTTCATTAATAAGGTACGGGCATTAGCACCCATAGGTGGAGGAGCTGATAAACCGGGTACAGACGCAAACAAAGGCCTTATACGAGTTAAAGCCAGATCATACACGTCCTTCAATGAACGGGTTTTACTACTAAAAACCAGGTCGCCCACAGGCAACGAAGATGCGTCAAAACGAATTACCTGCGGGGGTACTGCTCCCGGCGGAAAGAAGTTCATGGCCCTGCTTACCTGTAATGCTACCTGTGCCGACGCTTCAGCCATGTCGGTACTTTCATAGAAAGTCAGCTTGAGCATAGTTAAGCCCTGTATGTTCTTACTCTCAATATTCTTTATTCCATTAATGTAAAGAAACTGGTCCTGCATACGGGTTGCAAAAAAACCTTCCATTTGTTGAGGTGACATTCCTCCGTAAGGCTCAATAACATAAATTGTTGGTGAGTTTAGTTTTGGAAAAATATCTACCGGTATGGTGAAAATGGCCATAATGGAAAACAATAATATTCCGAGGAATATTACAATGACGGTAATTGGCCGTTTAAGCGCAAAGTCTACCATAAGTTTGTTTTTTTAGAAATTACTTAAAAATGTGTTTAATGTATTATTGACAACTGCTTTTTGCAATAGTGTATTCAGCAGGTCTGATTGTATTTCCACGGCATCTGTCTCTGCCCTGTAAAGCAGGTACGATGCATCGGTCAGTTCGGCAATATTGGCAATGCCCGCATTGTATTGCGCAGACTTTTGAGAGAAGGCATTTTGTGCTGCCTGAAGTTGAATTGGTATCTCTCTTTCTCTGTCCAATACCGATTGAATGGCAATGTCCGCTTGCTGCAACTGATTCTGTAAAACCAGTTTTTGTTGGTTCAATTCTTCATGTACAGCTTCAGCATGAAAATATTCTGCAGCAACTTTATCTCTCCTATGCACTATATCAAACAGGTTGTATGTTAAAGCCAATCCGCCCATGTAGTTATAGCGACTGTAGTTTAGTCCTGTTGAAACATCTTCATATCCATCTACCGGAGAAATACTGGAGCCACGCATCCATACACTTCCTACCAGGTAAAGCTTAGGCAGGAAATTTTTCTTAATTACTTTTTCCTGGGACATTGCATATTCCCACTGGCTGTTATAAAATAGCAGTATAGGATTGGTAGTGCTCACGGAATCAGGAGAAACTTTCAATTGCAGTTGATTCATTAATGCATCGGGTAAATGATATGCTCCGGTATCAATCTCAAAATTCTTATTCGTAATTCCAGTGTAATAAACAAACTCTGATTTTAATTTGCTGTAGGCCTCCAGCGTTTGTATGTACTCAATTTTAGCCTTGGATACTTCAGCATTTGCCACAGATGAATCTACTCCAGCTTTAATTCCACTTCCTGTATATGCTTTAATATACTTATATAAAACATTATAACGATCAATGTTTTTTTGCTGAATGTTTGTCAGCAATCTATACTTAAGCATATTAAAATACAATTGTGCAATTTGAAATTGCAACGAATAAGAAGTGGCATCGTAATCGGCCTTGTTGATGTTGGCAAAAGATTCAGCAGATGCAATACGCGCATGGTTCAATCCGAAATTATATAGTTCATCTTCAAGGTAAGCCACACCAATATTGCCTGCAAACATTTTTGAATTATTCTCAGCATTTATTCCCCCTGAAGTAGAAGGAATTATTCCCATAGGGAAATATGAGCCGTCTAACGAATTCGCCGTCCCTAAATCAACCTGGTCACTCACTGTTAGCGATGGCAGCCTTTGATCTTTTGCATCACGCACTGCTGCATTAGCGCTTTTTACTTCAAGCTGTTTTGCATTTAATTCAGGGTAATTTTTAATTGCCGAATCTATTGCCTGCTTTAAGTCTATTTTATTGCCGGTTTGTGCAAAACTTAAAGAGCAAATATTGAAGGTTAAGATGCATATTACAATAAAGTGATTATTTCTGAACGCAAAATTTACCATGCTTTTTATTTAATGCTGAATTAATACCAATTGAGTTTGGCCGCAAACAGAGAAGTTTGCAGAAGTCAGAAGAAAAAGTTCTTCTGATTAACAGCTAATAGGGGGAGCGCGTAAAAAGAAACAGCCGAGGAAATCGGGCGGAGATGGCAATTGAATCGCCTGTGTGGTAAAATATGTATTGGTACTGATTACATCTTCACACAAGTGAATAGATGGAATTATATAAAGTACTATTTCAACAGGTTGGGAAACAACAAGTGGGCCCTTATCTATACCATGGCGAAACCTGTATACTATTAAACTGGTTGGTGACGGTATTGGGCAATTTTCACTTACAAGATTATTGGCCGAAGCAGACGTAATACAAGGAGATGAATAAAAAGAATGCGTTACTGTTTTGGCAGAACCAATACTTACAAAAAACAGAAACGCACTAAGTATAAATAACTTAACTACACCTTTCATGGTGCAAACTTACATAAAATCAGGTCAGTGATTATTAATATACTGTTAAAATATATTAATATGCACTTAACATAAAGAAGTTATTTTTGATGAAATTTATTCATTCCCTTGAAAAAAGAGTCATTCATAATTGCCATTGGAGCAGCACTTTGTGTAACAATAGTACTGTTTATCATTGGTAATTTTTACCCGGCTCTTTCTCTACCCGACTCGATTATTATAGTCTTTTGCATTTGCCTGGGAGTGGTCTATTTTCTTTATTACCTTATGGTTGGCCAACGCCTGAAGAAGATAAGAGGGCTAATGGAAAGGGAAACCCGTACACAAAATATTTCTTTAAAAGACCTGGAAGCCAAACTCTATAAACTGCTAGAGGAGCGTAAAGAAGAATTGGAAACAATTGAAAAATTGGAACGCCACAGAAGGGAATACTTAGGCAATGTATCGCATGAAATGAAAACTCCTTTATTTCACATGCAGGGCTATATATCTACCCTTTCTGATAACGAAACCTATGATGAAGAATTATTTAAAAGGTATCTGGAAAGAACCGAGAAGAGTATAGAAAGGCTTATCCGCATATTAGAAGATCTGGATACCATTTCACAATTAGAATCAAGAGAAATTGTGGCTGAAGTTGAACCCTTTGATATTGTAGAACTATCTAAAGAAGTTCTTGAATCGGAGGAACTGAACGCGGAAAAAAAGAATATCAAGTTTGACTTACAAGCCGAGAATGAGAAGATGATGGTTATTGGCGATCGCTTCCGAATAAGGCAGGTATTGCTCAATCTGGTTGTAAACTCGATCCGTTATGGTAAAAAGGACGGAGAAACCCGCATACGCATAAAAAATGCAGGAGATATGGTTTCTATTGAAGTAGCAGATAATGGTATTGGCATTGGAGCCGAACATTTACCTCGCCTCTTTGAACGTTTCTACAGGGTTGATAAAAGCCGTTCACGCGAACAGGGAGGCACCGGCCTTGGTTTATCTATTGTAAAGCATATACTGGAAGCTCACCACCAAACCATACAAGTAATGAGCACTGAAGGTGCAGGCTCAGTATTTACATTCAACATGAAAAAATCTAACGGTAATGGAAACGGGCATAGCCACGCTTAGCGTATTACTGATTCCTTAATAACCTTATTAGCTAACTGGCCGCAGGCTGCATCAATATCTTTACCGCGACTGTGGCGTACATTCACTACTATTTTTCTGCCACGCAGGAACCGAACGAACATATTCAAGCGCTCCGGTATGGTTTGTTTGAACACCCCATCTTCTATCGGGTTATATTCAATAAGATTAACCTTACTCGGAATTATTTTGCAGAATTCAGCTAAATGATATGCGTCTTCCGGAGAATCATTAAAGTCCTGAAACACGATGTATTCGTATGTTACAAGCGTTTCTGTCTTTTTATAAAAATACTTTAAGGCCTCTGCAACTTCTTTCAAAGGATTGCTGTCGTTTATCGGCATTATCTTGCTTCGCTTCTCGTCAGTTGCAGCATGCAATGAAAGTGCCAGGTTGAACTTCACTTCATCATCACCAAGTTTCTTTATCATTTTGGCAACACCCGCGGTGGAAACGGTTATGCGTTGTGATGAAAGGTTAAGCCCTTCCGGAGATGTGATCTTTTCTATAGAACCAAGTACATTGGAATAATTAAGTAATGGCTCACCCATGCCCATATAGACAATATTCGAAAGCGGCTGTTTAAAGTGTTCCAGCGCTTGTTTCTGAATAAACACAACCTCATCGTATATCTCGTCTGCTGTCAGGTTACGCTCACGTTTTAATTTACCGGTAGCACAAAATTTACAATCAAGGCTGCAACCTACTTGTGACGAAACACAAGCAGTCATGCGGCTTTCAGCCGGTATAAGCACACCTTCTACTTTAAAACCATCATGTAATTTAAATGCGTTCTTTATAGTCCCATCGCTGCTCTTCTGCATCAGGTCTATCTCAGCGCCATTTATCACAAAATTTTCCTTCAGCATTTCCCGGGTCTCTTTCGACAAGTTCGTCATGTCGTCAAATGAATGAACCGATCTTTTCCACAGCCACTCATACACCTGTTTACCGCGAAATGCAGGTTCTTTGTGTGCAACAAAGAACTGTTTTATTTCGTCCAGTTCCAGATGCCGGATATTTTTCGGAGATGATTTATCCGTTGCAGCCATGTTTTTGTTCCCGAAGGAGATTAAATTTTGTTAGTTATAAATGCCTGGGTCTCGGCGGCCTTCATTAAAGCTTCAGCTATTATAAGGTCTTTAGGGCTTGTAATTTTCAGGTTCTCAGGGTTACCGTCAACCAGGTGAATATGCTCACCATTGGCTTCTACTACCATAGCATCGTCGGTATAGGTATAGTGATAATCCTGTAAATAAGCCTTCTTTAAAATATCTGCCTTAAAGCATTGCGGGGTTTGTGTGGCACAATAGCGCGAACGGTCAACCGCTATGTTCCGTGTAGTTTCTATCTGGCGTATCGAATCATTAATAGGAATAGCCGGTATTGCATTACCATACATTTCAGCAGCTTTGTAAGCAGCCAGAATGGTTTTGCTGTTTACCATGGGGCGAACAGCATCATGTATAGCCACTATGCTATTGTCTTCAGTCACAAATTCAAGTCCGTTCTTTACCGAGTGGAAACGGGTTTCGCCACTATAGGCAATCTTAACAGGTCTGCGGAAGCCATACTCTTCACACATATTTTCCCAGAACTTAATATGTTCGGTAGGCAATACAAGAATAATCTCAATAGTAGGGTCGGTATCCATGAATTTATCAATACTGTGCATAATAACAGGCTTACCATCAAGCTTAATGAATTGCTTGGGAAGAGGGTTGTTCATGCGGGCGCCATTGCCTCCGCCTACTATTATTACGTAGCGTTTATGGGTTATTTCCGTCATACGGAAAGAGAAAAATCAACGAAATTCATGAAAGATATATCCACAGCTCATTTAAAAAATCATGCAAATTTCAGCAAAATAATTGATAAACAATCCAATTATTTACTGATTTTTTTAGGAGCTTAGATAATAAGCATCGCGTCGCCATACGAAAAGAACTTGTACTTGTTCTTTATGGCTTCTTTGTACGCTTTCATCATCAGGTCATATCCGCCAAAGGCGCAAACCATTATCAACAGGCTCGATCCAGGAACATGGAAGTTTGTGATCATGCAATTAGCCAAACGGAAATCGTAAGGAGGATAGATGAATTTGTTCGTCCAGCCATCGTACGGCTTCAAATGCCCGTCGGTAGAAACTGAAGTTTCAATAGCACGCATAACAGTTGTACCAACAGCGCAAATTTTCTTTTTATTATCCTTTGCCTTGTTCACTATCTCAGCAGCGTGTGCATCAATAGTAACCTGTTCCGAATCCATTTTGTGTTTGCTAAGGTCTTCCACTTCTATCGGGCGGAATGTACCAAGGCCAACGTGTAAGGTAACTGTAGCCAGTTCTATACCTTTTAATTCAACTCTCTTCAACAATTCCTTGCTGAAGTGCATACCTGCTGTTGGCGCTGCAACCGCACCTTCGTGCTTTGCGTAAACAGTCTGGTAACGTTCACGGTCTGAAGGCTTTACTTCTCTTTTAATATATTTAGGAAGCGGTGTTTCGCCTAATGTTTCGATAAGTGCCTTAAATTCTTCATACGAACCATCGTATAAGAAACGCAATGTTCTTCCGCGTGAGGTGGTGTTGTCAATTACCTCAGCAACCAACTCGTCGTCGTTACCGAAATAAAGCTTGTTACCGATACGTATTTTACGGGCAGGATCAACCAACACATCCCACAGGAAGCTTTCCTTGTTCAATTCCCTCAACAGGAACACTTCTATCTTAGCACCAGTCTTTTCCTTGCGGCCGTATAAACGGGCAGGAAACACTTTAGTGTCGTTCAGAATGAGCACATCCTGGGGGCCAAAGTAGCCGAGAATATCTTTAAATACTTTATGTTCTATCTTTCCGGTCTTACGGCTAACAACCATAAGGCGTGATTCGTCGCGATGAGCATTAGGAAATTCTGCAATAAGTTCTTTAGGAAGGGCAAAGCTAAATTCGGATAATTTCATAGAGTAATATGTATTGGTCGTTTTAAAAAGTCGGCAAATATAACACGTCAAAGCCCGTTTGTCAACATAAATATTCAAAACGAGCCACCAGTATGGATTAATAACTACGCACCAGGGTAAACACCAAGTATATCGAAGACTTCATCCATCGTTATGGCCTGCATTAGCCTAAAATCGCCTATTCTGGTCCGGCACAGGGTATCCAAATATGCTCCACTTTGCAACGCAAGGCCAAAATCGCGTGCCAGAGAACGTATATATGTACCCTTACCGCAAACAACACGGAAAGAAACATGAGTATCATCAAGCCTTTCAACCTCCATTTCACGTATTGATACGGTTCGTGGCGACATTTTGACTTCTATGCCTTTATGTGCGCTTTCATAGGCGCGCTTTCCTCCTATTTTAATAGCAGAATAAGACGGTGGTATCTGTTCAATTTCCCCAATGAATTTCTTCGCTGCTTGCTGGATCATTTCATCGGTAATATGTTCAATAGGAAAGGTTTCATTAATTTCGGTCTCCTTATCGTACGATGGCCTTGTAGCACCGATTACAAAAGTCCCTTCATATTCCTTTTCACCATCCTGAAATTCGTTTATGCGCTTGGTAAACGCACCTGTGCATATCACCAATAGACCTGTAGCCAAAGGGTCGAGTGTACCTGCGTGGCCCACCTTTAGTCGTTTGTCGTACTTCCTTAATAACAGCCTGCGCACCCTGTTCACCACATCGAAAGATGTCCAATCCAGTGGTTTGTCTATAAGCAGCACGCCTCCTTTCAGAAAATCGGCTTCTTTATAGGGGACTAAGGTGTATGTAGGTGTTATCATAAAAGGTGCGCAAAGGTAGGCTTATAATTAGAATTTAGTAATGAAACAACAAGAGTTAGTACTTTTGATGTTTTACAAGAGGAAATGCAAATAAAGCAGACAGAGGAATTTAATATAGCGTATCGTTTTATTACCGAAACTAACCAGAATGTTTTTCTTACAGGTAAGGCAGGGACTGGCAAAACGATCTTTCTGAAGTTTTTGCGGCAGAACAGCCTGAAGAATATGGTGGTGGCGGCACCAACGGGTGTAGCCGCTATAAATGCCGGTGGTGTTACCTTGCATTCTTTGTTCCATTTGCCTTTTGCACCATTCATTCCTGCTAAAGAATCAGACAATACGAATGCGGTTAACAGCCATTCGCTTTTATCGCAGATACATTACAATAAAACAAAACTCGACCTGCTTCGCAACCTCGATCTGCTCATTATCGATGAAACAAGTATGGTTGCATCGCACACCATTGATGCTATTGATACTATTTTAAGAAGTGTACGAAGAAGATACAATGAGCCTTTCGGGGGAACACAGGTATTGTTCATTGGCGACTTGCACCAATTGCCGCCTGTGGTAAAAAGAGAAGAATGGGAGTACCTGAAGAACTATTACTCCTCGATTTTCTTTTTCGACAGCAAAGTATTGCAGCAGCATGTTCCTGTAATGATAGAACTGAAACAGATATTCCGCCAGCAGGATGATGCTTTTATAGATATCTTGAACGGAGTGAGGAACAATACACTTACACTCGATAATTTTGAACGGCTGGAATCGCGCTACAAACAAAATTTTGTAGCTTCTGACGATGAAGGTTTCATTACACTTACTACACACAATTACCAGTCAGACACCATAAACAAAGGAAAGCTGAATGCCTTACCTGCAAGGCAATACAATTATCGGGCTATTGTTGAAGGCAATTTCCCAGAACACATTTACCCTGCCGAACAGTCCCTTGAATTAAAAGAAGGTGCCCAGGTTATGTTTTTGAAGAATGACACCGAAGGCAAACGATATTTTAATGGAAAGATAGGAACGATAACACTGCTTGAGAACGACAGGATAAAAGTAAAATGCAAAGATGAGCCTGAGGAAATAGAAGTGCAGAAGTATATCTGGAAGAACATGAACTATAGCCTGGATGCCGAAAGCAAACAGATAGTGGAAGAAGAGCTGGGCAGTTTTATGCAATATCCATTACGGTTGGCATGGGCAATTACAATACACAAAAGTCAGGGGCTTACGTTTGATAAACTTATAATTGACGCTGAGAATGCTTTCGCTAATGGACAGGTATATGTAGCGCTCAGTCGTTGTACCTCACTGGAGGGGCTTGTACTTACCTCGCATATAAATCAACGTTTCCTGGGTGCGCATCAAAACCTCGCAGACTGGACCGAGAAAAACCAGGATGATAAAAACCTGTCTGGAAAATTTGAAGAAGCTAGGCAAGCATTCATCCAGAAAGAATTACAACTGATATTCACTTTCAAAAATTGGACTTACGGAATAAAAGAACTGGGCTCTGCCATGCGGGAGAATAAGGAAAGTATTACCCCTGATTGCTTTGAATGGTACGAACGCCAATATAACGAACAACAAACATTAGATGGTGTTGCAGCCAAATTCAGAGAGTATATGCTCGGGGTACTTTCACAAAACCCCGATGCAGAAAATAATGAAGCACTGCAAAAAAGAATTCAGGATGCAGCCAACTATTTTGTGAAAGAAATAAGCCGGTGGAGAGAGAGTTTTATGGCTCACCAATTTCATATTAAGGTGAAAAAGATTGCAACAAAAATTGATGAACCGCTGGCTGACATTGCTACTGCTGTGCATGAAATACTAAAGAAAGTGGTTCTCTGTAAAGAAGGGTTTCAGCTAACCAGTTATCTTGAAAAGAGCAAGAAACTAACCGGACTTATGGATAAAGTGCGTACAGCATATTCCGGTAGCAGTGGCCTTGGCATAAGCGACAGAGGTGCAGGGCATCCGGCATTATTTAACCGTATTAGCGAATTACGAAAACGAATTGCGCATGAGAACTATATTGCTGCATCGAAAGTTTTCAGTGATAAAGTAATTGAAAAGATATGCGCAAACCTGCCGGAAGATGTGGAATCGCTAGTTGCCATTAAAGGCATTGGTGCGATAAAAATACGCCCTTATGCTTTAGATATTATTGAACTGGTATTTGCCTATTGCAAAGAAAAAGGGCTGGAGGCCAATAAAATAAGCAAAGAAGATAAAGTCAAAGGAACATCCGATACTATTGAGGCAACACTAAACATGTTAAAGAGCGGCAAGACAATTGCTGAAATTGCCAAAGAACGAAACTTTGTTGAAAGCACTATCGAAGGGCATGTTGCCAAAGCAATTACCAAAGGGCTTGTAAACATAAACGAGGTTATGCCCATGACCGAGGTAAATAATATCACGTCTTACTTCACCAATGAGAGCAATACCATATCATTGGCAGGCATCAGAGAAAAAGTACCTGCTGATATTTCATGGGGTAAACTGAGAATGGTATTAGCCTGGTTACAAAAGGAACAAGAGTAAGTCAGAATATTGTATCTTAGTGGTCTAACCACAATTTAGTTTGAAGAGTTTTATAAAATCATTAAATAATAAGCAGGAATTCTTTCTAATTATAGTTATTGCATTTGGCTATGCAGTATATGTATCAAATTCCGACCTGTATTATCATGTTATAACCCGAGCTCAAACAACCTGGGTTAGCCATAGTAGTACAAGAGGAGCTATAACTGTTAGCTTACAATGTTTCACAATTCTGTTATTCGGCTGGTATATTCTTAAAAACAGAGGATATAAATTGGGAGATTTTAATCTTCAGTTTTCATGGAACCAAATTGGGTATGCCTTCTTACTCTACTATATAATTGGAATAATAGTCCATTCAATCAGGTTCATATTATTTGAATTTGATCCATTCTTTTACCACGTAGCCACTACCCAGGTTAGCAGTGAGCAAAATCAAAACCTGATAAGTATAATTCTTATACTTCTCCTAGACCCATTGCAAGAAGAGTTTTTTCTGAATGGTTATCTTTTCAAGCGACTTGAACAATACTTAAGACCTTCTGCTATTATTCTTATAAGCCTTACCATACGATTATCATATCATACATATCAAGGCTGGACATGCCTGTTATTCACCTTACCATTCGGATTGGTGGTCACATTGTATTATTCCAAGTATAAAAAACTATGGCCTGTTATTCTTGCACACATTCTTAATAACTCATTGGCTCATTTCTATCATTATACCCATAAATAATGGAATCGCAACAAGAGCCAACACAGCAGACAAGTCCTTTCAGGAACAAGTTTCCGTATTATGTATTGCCTGCGTTTAAAAAGGGAGTTATAACAGGGGC
>OLMA01000581.1_pt1 | contig 24897 bp, 23 predicted proteins | sample 1604671 | NCBI WGS metagenome assembly OLMA01 (sample SAMEA104055725, study PRJEB20765) | soil metagenome | biome: Arctic tundra; feature: Polygonal ground; material: soil | place: USA | collected 2011-09 | depth 0-0.5 m | reverse complement strand
TCCCCAGGCGTAATCCGATGCCCATGTCCAGCCATACTGTTCATTGTAAACCCAATGTCCGGCAGTTTGGTAAGGTGTAAAACCGGGTGCAACACTTGGAATAAACACGTACCCATAATTTCCGTAATTAACCCATTGTCCGTATGGAGCCAACTGGTCATAAAATGTTTGCATGGTTACTTCAGGGGCTTGCTGAACTTCTTGTATAGGAACCGGTGCTGGTGCAGGTCCTGAAACAGGTCCCTGTGCTTTTATATTGATTGCAGATACCAATAAGGTACATGCTGCAAGTACGGTGGAGTATTTTTTCAATATGATATTCATGATAATGATTTTTAATTGAATGTTTCTGATGAGTAGATTAGTTATTTGCCAGACTTTACTTTTACTAATGTTATATTGAATAAAAGTGGGGTGTATGGCTCTATCAACGGGCCTTGTTGTTGGTTGTCGAATGCCAGTGACGAAGGGAATAAAGCCTTTATCTCTTCACCTTCTTTCATATTGGCAAGGGCATCATCTATACCTTTTAGCTGCGGTTCTTTTTTATAAGATACAAAATAAGTTGTTCTCTGGTCTCCATGGTCAGACTGTTCTACAACTGTACCATCTAGTAATGAAGCAGTAAATTTAACCTCTACAGAATCTCCTTCTTTTACACCTTTCCCTTTCCCTTTGGCATCCTTTAATATATACATGCCATCAGTTTCCGGTTTTGTGTTTATATGATTATCGTTGATATACTTTGCAATTACATTGGCTTCATCTGCCTTACGTTGTGTTTTCACGGCTTCACGTGCTTGCATTCTTTTTTCCCTGTCTGCCTTGCCTTCTTCTTGTGTTTCAATCTTTAGCAGCTTCACATTGCATGTAAGCATAGAACCTGCAGGTACATAATCAGGAAGGTTTTTAGCATGGAAGTTATTATGATAAAGTGAATCAGCGCTTATAAGAAAACTCGCACTGTCGCCTACTGTCATCATGGCAAGGCCATAAGCAAGGCATCCCTTATATGGCTCTTTAAGATGGATCTTTAATGTTTTAATGGAATCGGGCACTCCATTTCGGTGTGCTGAGTTAAATATCACAGAGTCCTTTGCATTTCTAAGTGTCAAAGTTACTTCCGCATAGTCACTCATTTGTGGTTTTGTTCCACTATCACTATGGTTAAAGAAATGATACTGTACGCCTGAAGTTGTATCAGTTTCAAAACCACCTTTTGATGGGCTTTTACAGGCAACCATAGTCGAAGCCATCGCTACCGATAAAAGAAATACTTTACTTGCATGATATTTCATGTAAATGAGGTTTAAAGATTTACTTACTAAATAGATTGGTTTACAAAGCAAATATGATAAAAAAAAGGACATATTGAAAATATGTCCTTTATTTTGCTTTATCGGGTTGATTTTTAACCCTTTTCATGAAAGTTCGGGCGGGCTTAAACCAAGGTATGTTGCGTTCGGGGATTAATATGGGAATGTTTTTTACAATATTCCGGGCCATCTTAGCTTTTCTTCTCTTTAAGCTAAAAGTACCAAAACTGCGCAAAGAAACTTTTTTCTTTTCAATAACAGTATTTTTGATACTCGTCATCAGTGCTTCTATAACAGCTTCAACTTGTGCTCTTTCGTTGCCTGTACGTTGAGCTATTTCACCTATCAGGTCTGATTTTCGCATAAAATGGTAATTGGAATGTGTCTTAAATTTAACTGTGTTTTTGAAATAAGGAAGGCCCGCAGAAAATTATCTGCAAGGCCTTCTCTAAACTAACTATTGTTGTGAACTGCCTTCTTTTTTTCCACCACCCGATTGATGATCTTTTTCCATTTGCGAATATTGAGTGTACTGATCTACCGTAAGCACGGCTTTTATTTTTGCATCCCTATTCTGGCGTAAAGGCTCCATTTTTGCTTTCATAGCATCTCTGTCTCCATTACTTGATGTACGTGCATCCTGTGCTGCTTTTGAAAAATCCTGTTCAATAGCCAGTATTTTCGATTCTTCATCAGGTGTAATGCCACTAACGTGTTGTTTTATGTTGTCGGTTTGTTTTTGAGCCATTTGCTGAGGATCCATTTTTTGATGCTCCTGTGCCGATGCACCTAGGGCTACTGTGCATACCGTTGCAAGTGCTAACATTTTCAATGTTTTCATTAGGTTTGATTTATTAGTTTTATGATTAGACGGTAACCGGATAAATAACTTGTGAAATAAAAAGTCTATTGGTACGATATGATTTTTTTTATGCTGAATAATAAGACTTTGAGCCCAATGAAAGAATTTAGATGCAAGATATATGTTCTGATAGTCGTCAAAATATGTACTGCCATGTTAATAGCAATTACCAAGCACAGTAATAATTCTGTGTTGTAATTCTATCCCATAAATTATTAATCGATTTTCATTTATCCCATAATGAGAATAGTATTTATAGGAAGAGACAATGTGTTTAACAGGCGGGTCATTAATGAACTATCGGTTGAACACGAAATAACCGGCTGCTTTTTTGTGGAGCTGCACAGAGGTACGTGGAAGGGCAAATTTCAAAGAATAAGGATAAAAAAATATCCGTTTCTTAAAGTAGTCGATGAACTTATGTTTCATTCTTTTGATAGAATGTTGTTGAGAAACAAGGAAATTGAATATTATAGAAAAAGACCTGAATACTATTTTGAGCCAATAGTACTTAATGTTAATGTTTGTAATACAAACAATATACATTCCACTGAATGCATTACCGAAATTATGAAAATGAAACCGGATATTATTTTCAGTGTTTGTAGCAGTGTAATATTTACAACGGAATTGTATGAAATTCCTGAACTTGGTACTTATGTTTTACATGAAGGCATTACTCCTGAATACCGTGGCCTGCATAATAATTTATGGGCCTTAATGAAAAAAGATTTCAATAACATAGGTTATACATTATTGAAAGTAACAGGCCAGATAGATGGCGGAGAAATATTAGTGCAGGGAAAATATACATTGGGTAAGGATGAAAACTTCCGATCATGGTCGTGGATAAGCCACAATGCTATAATTGAAGGAATGAGAGATATAATGGAAGCTTTAAAGCAGTTAGAAAAAAATAAAACATTTACTCCTTCCGGTGGTACAGTTAGAATGAGTAAGTATTACACCTGGATGGGGGCTACTGATTTCGCCTGGCTTTATATGAAAAACTATGTGGCGGATTCTTACAAAAAACGCATTAAGGGTCTTGCTGTTTTTACGAAACAGCTTTTTTGAACTTCCTGATATTATACTGAATATTTAACATGAAGTAACGCTGAAGTACTTCTGTCTGGCTGTCCTGTATATACGTATCGGTGACCGTTCGGGTAATACTTTTGTTCTGATTCAATATATCAAATGCACTAACTGAAACAAGCAAGGCTTGTTGTTTTAAAAATTTATAGCCTATAGATGCACTCCAAAGCAATACTGATTGGTTATACGTTTGTGTTAAACCTGTATATACTGTTTGAGTAATACCGGTATTAAAAACAATTCCTTTTAATATTATCAGGTTTATTTTTCCTGAATATACCTGGCTTAAATAATCATCATCAGCCTGGTTTTGTAATGTATTCTTTACCTGGCTGTAATTATCACTATACGATAATGTAAAGTCTACCTTTTCACTTATATTACTACTTATAACTATTCCTCCAGACGTTGTATAGTTTGATGAAAAATTTGTTTCATTATTAATAAGTGCAGGTGTTCGGGTGTAGCTTTCTCCCCCATTAAGATTTACATTTATTTTCAATGGATGTATTACTCTTCCATACGTAACAAAAGTTTTGCCGCTGAAGTATCCCTGCAAATTAACTGGCTGAGAGAACTGGGCTCCTTTAGGTACAAGTATGCCCATAAAAACAGTGTCTTTTGTAGGTATATAGCTTGAATTTCCTACGTAATTCTGAATATAATTGCCATTTGCATATACAAGAAATGTACTTCCCTGTTTTGAATTTGTGGCGCCATATCTTGCAGAAAGGTTTTGCTCATAATCTTGTTTCAGATTAGGGTTTCCTGTGTTCAGTAACAAAGGATTACTGTTATTAACAACATTCTGTAATTGTGATATACTTGGTGGAGTTATAGAAGTGCGGTACGTAATACGTATGTTCTTGCTTTGTGTAAACCTATAATTGAACATTATTCTGGGTACAAATGCAGCGTAAGAACGTTCTATGTTTAAACCTGCTTCAGGATACTGTTCCTGTGAATTTAATGTCGAGTACTGTGCATTTGCACTTAGCATTAAAAAGAACTTCTTTCCACTGCTTATACGATAACTAAGGCCGCCCTGTTGTATAACATAGGTGCTTATGTATTTATTCGATAACAGAGTATCCAGTTGAGTATACCAATTAGTAGATGTATCAAAATTAAAGGTCATTTTATCTGTATTGTTAATATTAACTGAGGGGCTATAATTAAGCTGGAAAAGGTGGTTGCTATCTATCGGTTCAGTATAATTTATGCTGGAAGATAGAGTAGTACCCTTTGTTATTTGTGAATATTGTTGGTCAATAAGAGTCATTGAAGTTGTGGTATCTCTTAAAAATTCATTTAAAGCATATATGTTACCGGGAGTATTCTTATTGTTTACATCTGAACCAAGATTTAATGATATCGTTCTTCCTTTTTTGTGGAATTTATGCATCAACAATAAATTTTCAGTGAAGTCATACCCTTTATTACTGGATGAGCTACTAGTATTGGAAAGGCTCTGTACTATATCCTCCACAATATCATCTTCTGAAAAAACTGAAGCTGATTTTGTTTGCTGAATTGTTCCTTTAAATGTGAATATCATTGAGTTATTGGTGTCAATGCTCCATTGCAGTCGACCATTTATACGTTGGTCATAATTAGAATTACTTGAATTATTAGTGTCATTGATAATATTACTGTTCTCAGATCCTCCTGTATATGCTGTGGATGAAATGGTGTTATTAGAATTACTTGAATTATTGAAGAAATAACTCGCAGTAAAGCGCACCTTATTATTGTTCCAGGCGTTGGTATAATTAAGTCCTACCGAATTAGTTGTAGTAATACCACCTTGCTGGCCAACCAGGAAGTTATTGACCCCTGATGAATAACCGCCACCACCACCACCGGAGCCACCTCTTCCTTGTCCACCACGGCCTTGTCCACCACCACCAAAAGCACCTAAAATATCTTCTGTAGCAAAGTTTTGCTGGTTTACGTTATTTGCTAAACCAATAATAGAAAACCTGCTGGTACCATCAAACTGGTTAAGGTTTCCACCCGCAAGGTAGCGTCCGTTCGTTCCGTATCCGGCATATCCTTTACCAAAAGTGCCATTCCGTCTGTTCTTTTTAGTAATGATATTAATGGTCTTTTGTGATTGCCCATCGTCAACCCCTGTAAATTGAGCCTGATCACTTGATTTATCAAACACCTGTATCTTGTCAATAACTTCAGCAGGAAGGTTTTTTAAAGCAATTGTAGGGTCATTACCAAAAAAAGGTTCTCCATCAACCAAAACCTGCGCCACTGTTTCTCCATTTACAGTTACCGCCCCATTCTGTGAACTTACGCCTGGCATTTTATTCACAAGGTCTTCAGCACTTGCGTCAGGATGCGTTTTATAGGCATCGGCATTAAATTCAGTAGTGTCGCCCTTCTGTTCAACAGGTATTACTTTGCCCTGTATAACAGCCACACTCATTGTGGTTGATATCCATTTCATTTTCAGGACACCGATATTTACAGTCGGTTTATTGGCAATTATATTTGTTATTACTGTTTGAAAGCCGATATAACTGGTTTGAAGTTTATAATTACCAGTAACTATATTGTAGAAAGTAAAAATTCCGTTTTTATCGGTTGTTGCCGTAAATTGTTTCAGGCTATCCGGCGAATAGAGTAAGACACCTACACCAAACATTGGTAATCGGTTTGAATCATTTACAACCTTACCATATATATTGGATGTTTGCGCTATAGCAATGTGGGCAAATAATACTACAATTAATAAACCGAAGTATTTAGTATTATTAAATTGTTTCATCATAGGTCAATACCTTACTTGCCAGTGGATAATCTAAACGCAGCCCACACAGATTCCGGCTCTGGTTCTGAAGAGCCACCGTCGCCGTGTCCGCCTCCTCCTCCTCCGTGCATACCACCACCACTACCACCCATTCCTCCGCCCATGCCACCTCCATGTCCGCCTCCGCCATGTGATCCACCACTTTCACCAGCCGTTCTTTTAGGGGTTACAGTAAAGTTGAATGAAATACCTAATACCTTAGTACTATCTGCAAGCGGATTACTTAAGAAGGCTTTTATAGGAATAGCTGCCTCATAAACCAGCACATTATAACTATTCCAGCTTACTGCAAGATTAAGGCCATAAATATCGGGTAGTTCAACCGGACCATTAGGGATTGTTCTGAATCCTGAAACACGCATTTGTTTTGCTTCTTGGATAAACCTGCGGTGCATGCGGTTTTGTTTCGCTGTATCGATTATACTTGGGTCACTTGAGGCTTGCTGTTCAGCTGAGCCATCGTTTCCTTCATTTCTATGCTTTCCACTCTCAGATTGTCCTTCCAGTTTTTGTGTCATAGGGAACAATATTCCAACTTGGTGCCCTTTTTTACCTGTGGTGTCTATCCATAATTGTAACCCACGCCGGGTTATTCCTTTTACATTATCATCGTCTGTAGCACGGACACAGATATAGATATTCTCGGCATCATTGGTTATAGAATAATTAAGTTTTGTTTTTGTATCAAAAAAACGTAAAGGTACCTCCCAGTCATCCGTTTGCCCATCAATAACTACAGACTTACTTTGCCAAAGGCTTTGATAGATATAGGGAGGGGCACATGCGGAAAGAAATACCAACGAAAGGCAGGTAGTATATAAAAATATTTTTTTTAAATTCATAATGGTTATTAGATTGCAAATTTTATACCCTCAGCTATAGTAGACGCTTCTCGTTTATAAAACTTGTGTAGGTTGATATTAAAATGGGATTCAATACGTTAACTCAAAATAAAATCAACCGCTGCTTTAGAATGGATCAAGGTTGTGTCGAAAAGCGGAGTTTGGGAATCACTTTGCTTTATAAGTAATGGTATTTCAGTACAGCCCAGTATAACTCCTTCGGCACCCGAATTATGCAATTCTTGTATAATAGATAGATACCTGGCCTTGGTTTCTGTTTTCAAAATTCCTTTGCCCAGTTCTTCAAAAATTGTTTTATGTATGAACTCACGGTCATCTTCACCTGGAATAATATCTTCAATACCTGATTCCTTTAATTTGTCCTTGAAAAAATCCATTTCCATAGTAAATTTTGTTCCCAGTAAGCCTACTTTCTTCAAGCCTTTCTTTTCTATTTCTTTAGCGGTTGCCTTTGCTATATGTATCACAGGAAGGTTTAGAGTTTCTTCAATTCTTTCGGCAAATAAATGCATTGTATTGGCTGCAAGTACTATTGCATTCGCTCCACAGTTTTTAAGGTTGGTGCTTGCATCCAGCATCATTTTATAGGTGGCTTCAAGGTTACCAGAACTGTTATTCCTGATAATGTTATTATAATTAACAGAATATATAACCAGTTCAGCAGCGTTGTTCTCTCCCAACCTTTCGTTAATTCCGATATTTATGGCCCTATAATAATCAATCGTCGAAACCCAGCTTATACCACCAACAATGCCAATTACTTTCATTGCTTACTCGCCAGTATAAAGAAGTTGAATATTTCGTCTGATGCATTAAAATCTCTGCATACATTACCGATTATAAACTTTGGCATATATTGAAGACTGCCCGGCCAGGTATGGCCGCCACCATTCACTCTGATAAATTCAACGGGCGCTTTATGGCTTTTATAAAAAGACTTGGTAGCAGTACAATCATCGCCTGCATTCGTATTAGGCATATCAGTAACTACAGCTATACTATCACAATTATTCAATGTTCTTAATTTTCCTACAAGTGCATCAGTAGGCATCATGTCAAAGCCGGGGCCAACATTCTGGCCAACATTTAACCTTCCGTAACCTCCGTTGTAATTAACCAAAGGGTCTGCAGTGCCATTAATAAGTAATACCGGAATAGGTTTGTTAAAACGATAATCAGGCTCCATATTTCGTGGAATGCTTGCACAAACCGCTGCCACGGCTCGAATGCGGCTGTTTAGCTTACTGGCAAGGTATAATGCAAATTTCCCACCGCGTGATAAACCTGTTACATAGATTTGCGTGCTATCTCCTTTGTATAATGCCGAGACAGAATCAATTAACGTTGATATGAAATGCAGGTCATTGGCACTCGTATCAACATCCCCAAAAGACGATATGCCAGGTATGTTCCAGTTTTTATAAATGGCCTGTGGGTATATTACTATCCAGCCATACTTATCGGCCAGCGGATCAAGCTGGAATAATCTTTGGGTTTCTTCACTTTTGCCACCACTACCGTGCAATGCAAATAAAATGGGGAATGTTTTAATTGCCTGGTAGTTCCATGGTAGGTGAATTGTATATGTACGTGTTTTTCCGTCAATCGTAATTGCCCTGTCAATATTGGTCTGTGCAAATAAATGAAGCGGGAATAGAATCGAAAATAGTAGTATGAAAAGATTTTTCATGATTCAAAAATAACATAATATATGTAAAGTATATATTATGCAATAGTTAAAACCCCAGAAAGGATATTCTATATATTTGCGTTTCAAACTCAAATGTTTACCATGAAATTGAAATCTATTCCAGCATTATTATTGTTGCCTTTATCTGTTCTTGCAGGAGGCTTCCAGATACCACAGCAATCTATTAAAGCTACCGGCCTTGGAGGCGCCTTTACGGCAATTTGTTCAGATCCGGCTTCGGTGTTTTATAACCCTGCCGGTATGAGTAATTTACCTGGGCAAAACTTAACTTTAGGCTGCGTTGCGTTGATTCCTTATGTATCGGTATTAACACCCGACAATGTTAACACCAATGGTACAGCGAGCGTATTTACTCCTATAGAACTTTATTATTCTGGGCAAATATGCAAAAACCTTTGGGCGGGCCTTTCTGTTAATAACCAGTTTGGCGCTGCTGCTGCTTATCCTAACCAATGGTATGGTATGTATATTGTACAAACCATTAAGCTTGAAACATTTATGATTCAGCCTACACTAACATATAAAATATGCGATAAGTTAAGCCTTGGTGCCGGGTTTGTGTACACTTTTGGTACTTTCAGTGCAACCAAGGCAGTACCTTTAGCTACTTCATCCAGCACTAATGGTGAAGCATCCCTTTCAGGAAGTGGAAATGCAACAGGTTATAATGTAGGACTTTTTTCTAAAATATTCGAGAAAAAGGCTGACAGTGGAAAAATGAGTGAGTCAATTACTCTAGGAGTTGATTATCGTTCAGGTTTACCATTTAGTGTATCTAGCGGAACTGCAGATTTTACCCAAATACCATCGTCACTTGCAAGCACATTCCCTGCTTCAGAAAATTTTTCTACTAAAGTTAGCCTACCGGGAGTTCTTTCAGCCGGTATTGCCCTACATTTCTCTAATGGAGGTAATTGGGCATATTTGTTAGCGTATGATTTCAATTATACGTTATGGACCAGCTATGATTCACTACGGTTCACTTTTAGCAATCCAAATACCCCGTCGGCTACTAACCAATACGGGTGGACAAATGCAACTGCACATAGAGTAGGGTTCCAGGCGACTTATAAAAATAAGATAAGTGGAAGGGTGGGTTTCTATATTGATGGTTCACCAGTGCCGGATGGTTCTGTTAGCCCTGAAGTGGTAGATAAAACCAATGCAGGTTTTTCACTTGGAGCAAGTTATGTGTTCAATTGCGGTTTATCAGTTGATGTAGCTTACCTGCTGTCAGATTTTACCCGTAACAATGCCTACTGGACCAGTGAAGGTTTCGGCAGCGCTACAAATCCTGTTTCATATCACCGTATTGTTAATGTGGTTGGTTTAGGTATTAACTACACATTTAAGTGTAGTTGCAAAAAGGCTTCGTAGTTGATCGTATAGGTAAAACAGGTTACCATGAAAAAAATATTGGGTTTTTCTTTGTGCTTAGCTATGCTTGCTTCTTGCAGCAAAACGCAGTTTACTACTGCTTCTGTAAGTTCGGGTAGTGCTGACTTTACTACATTTGTTTCTGTTGGTAATTCACTTACCCAAGGCTATATGGATGACGGACTTTATCAATACGGGCAAAGCCATTCGTATCCATCTATACTTGCACAGCAAATGAAGCTTGCGGATCCGTCTATGGTTTATTTACAACCAATGACAACAGGTAATGGAAGTGGCCATATGTTCCTTGCATATGTCAATGGGCAACTCGACCCTATAACTCCTACTGATTCAACTTATATCACACCAGACGGACCCGATCCGTCATGGGCAAATTGGGGAACAAATTATCAGGGTATGTTGGTTAATAATATGGGGGTATCAGGCATCAGGCTTACAGATTGTGTAGCATTGAGTTATACTGAAAAACAGAATAATAGTGTTGTTTGCGGGTATAATACCACACTTAGCCTTGGAAATCCATACGGAAGGTTTATGAATTTTGGAACTTTTGGTTCTCCAATACAATATATTGATCATATCAGGACAAGCAAGGCTACTTTTTTTACCTGCTGGTTAGGCGATAATGATGTATTAGGGTATGCCCTTAACGGAGGCGTGATTCAGACAATAACCTTGCTGACAACCGATACCCTTAATGAAATTACTGCCCCAAGCGTATTTGCAGCAAAGTATGATTCCATTCTAACGGCATTTCACAACCTTGGTGCAAAAGGTATTTGTATGACCATACCAAATGTAACTTCTATTCCTTTTTTCAACACGGTTCCACAGTATGTTGTTGTAAATGGGGTAAGGAATTATTTTTACATAACCACTGCGTCGGGTGTAAGGCAAGCTACCGATAATGATTTTATATTGTTGTCAGCATACGATTCAGTACAACAGGGTTGGGGGACTTCTGCCGCAAAGCCTTTGAACAATGACCTGGTGCTGGATGAAACGGAAGCTGCCGCTGTTGAAAGCGCTACAATACAATATAACGCATCCATTAAAAGCCTTGCTGCAAAATATGGGGACGGAGTAGTTGATGTTTATGATTTCATGGAGCATTTACAAACAAGCATGAATATTAGCGGTATTAATTTTTCCCGCACTTTTATACAAGGTGGTACCTTTGGTTTAGATGGTATTCATCCGAATGCCAGGGGGTATGCTGTAGTAGCCAACCTGATAATTGATGAGATAAACAGCAAATACGGATCAAGCCTGCCTCAAGCAGATATTACCAAATACAAAGGAATTATTTTCCCGACATTTTAATGAATAGTTTCCGAAGGGTACTGATTTATGGTTTTACCTTCCTCTTCTTTTCTGCTTTTATTAATGGTGAGATAACTATTTCAGGGAAAGTATTTTCTAAGAATCCTGAAATTGCGAAATCAATTATGCTTGTAAAAGTTATAGCGAGAAAAGGCAATAGGATACTTGCTACAGGGCATGAACTATTAGACACTACAGGGGTATACCAGCTCTCCATCAAAAATGGAGTAGCACCAAGTCAACAAACGCCAATCGATATTTATATAGCTGGCTTGGGTATAGATACAATGTATGTTAAATCATATTATTCTTTTAGCGGAAATAGCGTAGGGCTTGATATTGAAGTCCCTAATGCCTATACAAAAGATGCAACAGGCACTGTTATATGCCCTAAATGTGGTAGCTCAGCAAATGTGCTTCCGGTTAAATATGGTTCTCACAAACATGTGAAAAGGGTAATTCATAACGGAGATACTGCCTATGTTGCCATAGAACATAATATTCCGAGCGAGATATATTCAGAACTCCACCCTTATTGGTATTGTAATACCTGTAAGATACAATTCTAAGTAGTTAGCACTTTGTAGAAGCTTCCGGGAATATTTTAATGTAAATTCGCGACTCATAAATTCAAGATAATAAAAATGAAAAAAGTAACGATATATTTAGGTCTTTGTTTAGTTTCTATATTTTTTGCTTCATGTGGTGGCGATTGGTCTAATGTAATTCCCAAGAGCTCATTTGATGCGCCTTTCCCTAAAACCAATAAGGACCTTACTCAAGTATTAGGAAATAAACTATACATAAAACGAGGCAAGGACACTACCGTATTTAAAATTGTCTATAACGGAAAACAGAATCTGATAACAGATAAAAATGGCGATACTATTTTCTGTGGGGCAGTTTCAAAATTTAGAGGCTTGTATTATTTCAGCCAACAACTTACGGATACTTCTTTCCTGATATATGCGGTTAAAGTTAAAGGTGAACTGTTATATGGACTAAATGCACCGTGGTATGAAGGAATTCTGATAGATCACAGAATTCAAAAAGGAGAATACAGGGACCTTGTTAAAAGAATAAGTGTTGATGGTAAGGTAATTCGCTTACATCCTGAGAAAATTGAAATGAAGAAATTGTATGCGATAATCATGGATAGCATTCCTCCAGATACTATGCTTGGCGGCCCTTTAAAAGTCATTACTCTGACTAAGCTAGATACAGCTTCGATCATTACTCAAATAGACCCTGAAGAATTCGATATGCTTTCTAAGGTTTATCCTAATCCTGTCACCAGTGAATTGAATGTTGACCTCCAACAGAAGGCAGATGTAAAATATATGGTGTCAGATATTCTTGGTAAGCCTATTACCAATGGAGAATTCCATGATACTACAAATAAGCTTGATATAAGTAATTTGCCAAATGGAGTGTATGTACTTACATTAACTCCTTCTAACGGTAAAGGTGAAGAATCGGTAAGGCTTATTAAACAGTAACTTAAAATGCAGGCATAGCCGATAATGGTGCTAGTGCTAGATTCTCGGCAACTATCTTTTCTACTAACATTGAAGCGTTATCCGGATAATTTACTTTTATATTCCAAGGAGCATTTATCCAATTTTCTAATTTGCCTGAAAGCAGATCGTTAGTTCCATATTCTACCGGTATGCCTAATTGTTTTAATGCCGCACCATTGCAGTACTGCTCATATTGCCTTTTAATTGGTATGCAGAACAATCTTTTGCCAAGGTAAAGGGTTTCAGCAGGAGTTTCAAATCCAGCACCTGTTAACAAGCCAGTGCAACTTGCGAGGCTATTTAAAAAATCATCGTTGTTGGCCGGAAAGAAAGTAACATTCTCACGCGTATATTTTTGTTTCGCTCTAATTGAAAATACTTCCCATTTTACGTCAATCTTGCTCAAGTGCTTGAACAATTCCTCATCTCCGAATGAGGATAGGTAGACTGTATAATGACCTTTGTCAGTTACATTAAGATTCCTTACCTCAGAACGTATTATTGGTGTGTAAATAAAGTCATCATATCTTTCAAAGTGCAAGCCAATTGGGTTTGATTGTTTAATATGATATTTAAGAATAAGATTACCCGCTATGCTTTGTTTTTCAGGCATTGGAGTATTTGGTGATAGGAAAGACGGTTGGTGGCCAAATGAAACGAATCGCTTATTTGCAAGCCATGCCGCCCATGAACTTATAAATTCATAATCATTAATAATTAGGTCGTATTTATTTATCGGGAAATTAAGAAGTTCCTTAATAATCTTAACAGGAGTGAATTTTTTTATAGAAGCCAGTATATCAATATTACCTTTATTGCCATAATGATAACTAATACCTGAACTCCGGTATTTTATTTCAAAGGGGAGATTTAGGTGTACGTTATTACCACTTAATAGTATATCGACATCGCCATATTGTTTCAGGTAAGGAATTATTTCTCTTGCACGGCTAACATGGCCATTGCCGGTTCCCTGGATTGCGTAAAGGATTTTCATGATTCGCACTGGTTTTGTTTGGTTGAAGAATAGAAACGAAAAACCCTCTTCGATAGGGACGGAAGAGGGTTTTACTCATCATGAATAATATACATTCTCTTTGTCTCATGACGCTTTTTCAAGATTGTTTAGTATTTTCTGCAGCGATACAATTATTTTCTGACCATCGCGGGTTTCCAGTTTTGCCCATGCATCTATATTTGGCTCGGTATCATCGATAGACCATGCAAAAGAAAAGGTGTCTACTATTCTATAAAGCTTTGTGTTGAATTTATTATCTCTGGCAGATAAAGATATTATCTCAACTTCCTGGCCAATATATTTTATTGACTTATCGAGTAGGTTTTTTGCTTTTTCTATTGTCATAATCCCTTCCTGGTTCATTAGATTAGATAATGAAGCCCCCAACCATAATATTTCGGAGTATTGTTTTCCTCTTCGTTCGTTTTCTTAAATTGCTCTAGTTTAGCTTTCTTATTGAACAGGATATCATAGGATACAAAATAGAAAGCAAGCAAAACGATAAGAGATACAAGAGGTATATATAATTGGATCATGATTTCAGTATTTTACAATACAAAAATCAATCATATATATTACTGGGAGGTAAAGAAGCCGTGAAAAAATGGTTAAATAAAACGTAGTTATTTCTTTCTTTTTGCTTTATATCTTTGATATAAACCGCGTACAATTCCGTCAGAAAGCCCTATTTCAGGAACTATTATGTTCTTTATAATAGCGCTTTTCATTATGGTGAGAAGTATTTTAGCGGCAGGTACTATAACATCAGCTCTGTCCGGGTTTAGGCCAAGTATCTTTATCCTGTCTTTTGTAGAGTATGATTCTATTTTGGCCGACATTAATTTAAGTTTTTTATAAGGAAGTGGCTTGTTGCCCTTTTTTTCAGACATCTTATATAGCTTATTAATATTACCGCCCGAGCCTACCGCTGTTATCTCTCCAACACCTTCTGAAACTTTTTTTATCCATTCTTTAAATCCAAGCCATGTGTCCTTGTCAACCCTATCATAGAGCAGAAGTATAGTGCCAATATTAAATGACTTGGATGCTACGGTTTTTCCTTTACTTATTAATGTAAGTTCTGTACTGCCTCCGCCAATATCAATATACATATAAGCCCCATTCTTATCAAGCAAGTCGGCTGAGTGATTTGAATAGATAATTTTAGCTTCTGTTTTACCATCAATAACAGTAACATCTAAACCCGCTTCTTTTTTAATGCGTTTAATAATAATATCACTGTTTTGAGCTACACGCATAGCAGCGGTTGCGCAAGCCTGATAATCAAGCACCTCGTGTACGCTTATTAAATGTTTAAAGGCTTTCATGGTTGTAATAAGTCGGTTGGTTTTCTGCTGACTTATACGTTTTCGTAAAAAAGCATCTTCTCCTAACCTAAGAGGTATTCGGATAAGTTCCGATTTTTTAAACGACACTTTACCTCTGTCCTCAATAACATTACAAAATAGAAGGCGTACCGCGTTTGATCCTATATCTATTGAGGCGAATTTCAATTCTATCAGGTGTTAGCTAATCGGCTTTTAAAATAATTATATGTATCGTTTTGAGCCCGTACTTTTTTTGCACCAGGCTGGGCAAATTTATACATATTGGCTTGCTTGGCATCAAGTACCCTTGCTTTTGTATTATCTGTCAACTGAATGTTAAGTAAAGCCTTCATATCTTTTCGTATTTTTTCATCATAAATGGGTACTGCAATTTCATTACGCAGGTCAAAATTGCGATACATCCAATCGGCGGACGTAATGTACATCCTTTCGTCTCCTTCGTTACAGAAAACAAGGACCCTGGCATGTTCCAAGTATTTATCGACAATACTTATAGCTTCTATATTTTCACTTAGCCCTTTTATTCCTGTCATTACAGAGCAACTTCCACGTATAATAAGTTGTATCTTAACTCCTGCTTTGCTGGCGTCATAAAGTTTTTCAACAACTTCCTGATCCACTAAAGAATTAAGTTTAAGTATAATATAAGCTTCTTTACCAGCCTTAGCGCTCTTTATTTCTTTCCTGATAAACTTTATCAATTTCTCCCTCATGGTAAACGGAGAAACCAACAGGTGTTTATAATTGCCTATATGAAAGTTGTTATGATAAAAATGAAACACCTTTTCCACTTCTTCAGTAATCCGTTCATCCGATGTCATTAAGCTATGATCGCAATAAAGGCTTGCAGTTTTTTCGTTGAAATTACCCGTGCCTATATTTACATAATCAATGAATTTACCACCTTCATTCCGGGTTATTAGCAATAATTTGGAATGCACCTTTAGGCCTGCTATACCGTATATTACTTCTGCACCCTCTTCTTTTAATTGATTTGCCCAATAAAGATTCGATTCTTCGTCAAATCTAGCTTGTAGCTCAACAACAACTGTTACTGCCTTGCCGTTCTTTAATGCGTTAATGAGCGTGGCGCAAATATTCGAGTTCTCAGCGACACGGTAAAGTGTCATTTTTATTGAAGTTACCTTGGGGTCAATACTTGCTTCACGTAACAGATCAATTATATAATTGAATGATTGATAAGGATGGCTCAATAAAACATCTTTTTTCCTGATAACACTGAACAGGCTTATAGATTTTTGAAAGTCAGGGTGGGGAAGAGGGGCAGGATTATGATAAAGCAACTCGCTATGCCCTACATTCGGAAACTTCATGAAATCCCTGAAGTTATGATAACGGCCTCCTGGTATATGGGTAAGCGATTTTTTTGCCTTTATTTTTTTAGTGATAAAACTTAAAAGATCAATAGGAATGGCGCTGTCATAAACTAATCTGACAGGATCTCCAACTTTTCGTTGTTTTACACTTGCCTGAATTTTTTCCACAATACTTTTAGAGAAATCCTGGTCTATGTCTAATTCAGCATCCCGGGTAAGTTTAATCGTAAATGCCTCGGCACTATCAACATCCAAAACGGCAAAAACCTCCTTTAAGCAAAAACGTATTATATCATCCAGTAAAATAATATACCTGTTCTCTGACTTTACTTTTTTAGGAAGAACGATAAAGCGAGGAAGTATATGTGTCGGTATCTGAATTAAAGCATATCTGAGACCTTTGGAGCTTTTACCCTCCTTCAAAAGTTTTATTGCAAAGTATATAGATTTATCATTGAGAAAAGGAAACTTGGGGGTCGAATCTATCATTACCGGTGCCAATGTTGGCAAAACTTTGTCGCGGAAATATTTCTGAACGTAATTTGCCTGGTCAGAATTTAGTTTCTTTTCATCTATGATAAAAACCTTTTGTTCAGCAAGTTCTTTAACTAATAGCTTATATACTTCATCTACCTTCTTTTGTTGTTCTATAACAGTCTGGTGGATCTGTTTCAATAGTTTCCTAGGGTTTTCACCCATAACTTCTTTTGCATTCTTCTTAACCTCAAGCAGGCGTTTAAGCGTTGCAACGCGGACCCTAAAGAACTCATCTAGATTACTTGAAAATATACCAAGGAATTTAATGCGTTCAACAAGTGGAACGGTTTTATCCGTTGCTTCCTGAAAGACACGTTCGTTAAATGAAAGCCAACTTATATCTCTGGGAATGTAATATTTATTCAATGCCATAGCTACAAAGATAAAAGTATTGTGTGACTATTAAGATTGAATGGGATTATTTACTTGGCTCAATAAACAAGGTTTTACCTATTGAGTTTCCAAGATCCTTCCAGCGGGTTATATTGAATTGAATGCCAGCCGTAGATGAAGTGGATAGTTTTAACAATAGTTTGCGTGTTAACATGTTGTATAATTCCGTAATAGCCGGATCATGGCCGAATATCATAATTATATTGTGTTTATCATCCTGTTTTTTCAGCATATCTAATATATCTATGGCTCTTTTTTCATAAATACTCTGGCTGACTTCAATTGTTGTGGCAGGATATTTCAGATCTAGTGCAAATATTACTGCAGTATTTAATGCCCTGAATGCATAACTCGAAATGATCTTATCAGGTTTTATTTTTTTTGTGCGCAGAATTTTAGCAACCCGATGTGCTCTTTCAACCCCGGTTTCAGTTAAAGGCCGTTCCCAATCATGTACGTTTTCTTCCCACGAGGCTTTTGCATGGCGTACTAGGTAAAGTGTTTTCATATGTCTTCAAAAATACCACAAAATGAACCGATTATAGGTTAACCGTATGTTAAATCTGTGATGAAAGGCTGTTATTTAAGGAAAACACGGTCTCATATCCTATTATTCATTGCTTTTTCTCATTTCCCTATATTTGCCACCCTAAACAGGTAATTATATGGAAAAACTTATAGAATGTGTCCCTAACTTTAGTGAAGGAGTTGACGCTTCAATTATAAAGCAAATAACTGACCAGATAGAAAGTGTAGATGGAGTTAAATTGTTGGATGTTGATCCGGGTAAAGCAACAAACCGTACAGTTGTAACATTTGTAGGTAATCCTCAGGCGGTTGTGGAGGCTGCATTTTTAGGGATAAAAAAAGCATCGGAACTTATTGATATGAGCAAACACAAAGGTGAGCATCCTCGTATGGGTGCAACCGATGTATGCCCTTTAATTCCGCTTTCGGGTATTACTGTTGACGAAACTATTAAATATGCTAATCAACTAGCGGCGCGTGTCGGTAAAGAATTAAATATACCCGTGTACCTTTATGAATATGCCCAGCCTGATACCAAAAGGAATAACCTTTCAGTAATACGAGAAGGAGAATATGAAGGATTTTTTAAGAAGATAAAAAAGGCAGAATGGAAGCCTGATTTTGGCCCGGCAGAGTTTTCTGTTCGTTCGGGAGGAACTGTAATTGGTGTAAGGGATTTCCTTGTGGCTTATAATGTTAATTTAAATACTACCTCAGTGCGTAGGGCAAATGCAGTAGCTTTTGATGTGCGTGAACGGGGAAGAGAGCTTGTTGATGATAAGGGAAATAAAAAGATTGTTCCGGGTACGCTTAAATCGGTTAAGGCTTTAGGTTGGTTCATTGAGGAATACGGACAAGCTCAAATATCTATGAATCTTACTAATATTGGCATAACCCCGGTTCATATTGCCTTTGAAGAATGTTGTAAAAAAGCAATTGAGCGGGGAATGCGCGTTACCGGCTCTGAAATTGTCGGGTTAATGCCTTTACATGCTATGCTCGAAGCTGGAAAATATTTTCTTGAAAAACAAAAACGCTCAATAGGTGTATCTGAAAAGGAGTTGATTCATATAGCTATTAAATCTTTAGGGCTTGATGAGCTTGGCAAGTTTGAGCCTGAAAAGAAGATCATAGAGTATCGCATGCGCAAATCATCAGATAGTACTTTACAGAATCTTACATTAACTGGCTTTGCAGATATGACGGCATCAGAATCACCTGCTCCTGGAGGCGGGTCAATATCAGCTTATATGGGGACATTAAGCGCTGCTTTAGGGACTATGGTTGCCAATCTTTCGGCAGGCAAAAAGGGTTGGGAAGATAAATTAGAGGTGTTCTCTGATTTTGCTGAAAAAGGCCAGAAACTAAAAGTGCGGTTGTTGAAATTAGTAGATGAGGATACAATGGCATTTAATAATATCATGTTAGCGTTTGGGTTACCAAAAACTACTGATGGAGAAAAACTTGCGCGAAAAGAAGCTTTACAACAAGCTACAAAAGGTGCGATAGAAGTGCCATTAATGGTAATGCAAAAATCGTTGGAGGCTATGCACTTAGCTAAGGCTATGGCAGAAAAAGGCAATCCGAATTCTGTTAGTGATGCAGGTGTAGGTGCTTTATGTGCGAGATCTGCAGTAATGGGTGCGCATTTAAATGTAAAAATAAATGCGGGTGGAGTGGAGGATAAGGAATGGATTAAAAACCTCTTATCTGAAGCCGATAAGATTGAAACAGATGCACTTTCCCTGGAAAAAGAAATTCTAGCGCAGGTTGAGAAGATAATTGCAAAGGGTTAAAAAAGGTTAAATAAGTAAAATGTTCAGTCTTCCTTACTTATTTAAATAAATTTGCACTTTTTACGTTATCCCCAATAAAATAGATGAAGAAATTAATTATTTATAGTTCGGTTTTATTCGTTGCTTATACTAGTCACGCACAACAGCAGGTTGCTGATAAAGTGGTAGCGGTAGTAGGCGGAAAGATAATTCTCCAGTCTGATGTTCAATCCCAGTATATGGAGTATGTTGCTGAGAAGGCTGCAAACGCAGATACTAAATGCAAAGTTCTTGAAGACCTTTTATATCAAAAACTTCTTTTATTAAAGGCAGAAAAAGATTCTACCATTATTATTAGTGATGCACAGGTTGATGCGGAACTTGAAAAACGTTTAAACTACTACATCGGACAGTTTGGTTCAAAAGAAAAATTTGAAGCTTTTTATGGTAAAACAGAACAACAGTTTAAAGATGAACTCAGAGGAGATGTAAAGGATATTTTGCTTGCACAGCAAATGCGAAGCAAGGTTACAGAAGGTATTACTGTTAGCCCGGAAGAGGTGAGGAAATATTTTGAAGCAATACCGACAGACAGTATTTCTCCTATTAATGCGCAGGTTGAAATTGCTGAAATAGTTAAAAAGCCAATTATATCTGATGATGAAAAACAATTGGCTAAACAAAAAGTTGAAGAACTGCGTCAGCGCGTTCTTAAAGGAGAAAGCATTGCTAATTTAGCTGTTCTTTATTCAGATGATCCCGGATCTGCAAAGAATGGTGGACTTTACAAGGACATAGGCAGAAGGCAATTTGACCCTGAATTTGAAAAAAGAGCCTTTAGTCTGAATGATGGAGATATATCTGAGGTATTCGAAACTCAATTCGGATACCACTTTTTACAAGTGGTGCATCGCCATGGAGAATTGGTAGATGTAAGACATATATTGATCGTTCCTAAGGTAAGCGAGCAGGATATGACACATGCAAAAAACTCCATGGATAGTATATATAATGCGGTAATGAAAGACTCGATAACTTTCGGAGAAGCAGCAGCACGATATTCAGATGATAAAAACACTAAATATACAGCAGGTGTTATTTTGAATCCGCAAACAGGCCTGTCTCGATGGGATATGGATCAACTTGGGCAGATAGACCCCACTTTGTCATTTACAATAAATAGTATGAAGGTTGGGGAAGTATCTGCTCCTGCATTTTATAATACACCCGATGCAAAACAAGCCTATAGAATTATAAAACTGAATAATATTACCAAGCCACACAAGGCTAACCTAACTGATGATTACCAATTAATACAAACGGCTTCTTTAGCTAGGAAGCAACAAAAAACCATTAATGATTGGATAAATCATAAATTACGAGAAGGGATATATGTGAAGATCGATCCCGAATATATGACCTGTCACTTTATGAATAACTGGATCAATCCTTAACAAAGCATAGATCAATTTCCGTTAAGTACTTCTGTATAAAGATCATTATACCTTTTGACAGAAATGGATATATTATACTTAAGTACTGCTGACTGACTGATTTTATTGGGTGTATTTGCAACACCGTTATTTAAAAAGAAGTTTACTTTATTGAGTAATTCATCTGAACTTATACCATCACACAAATAGCCATTTTCTCCATTGGTAATTATATCTGTTAGTCCACCAATACGGAATGCAATAACAGGGGTGCCGCATAAAATTGATTCTACTGGAGTATTTGGCAGATTATCTTCAAGAGAAGGAACGAGCAAAACATCAGCTGCACTATATATTTTGGCAAGAAGCACTTCACTTTTAATTTCTCCCAATGATATAAGGTTTTCAAATGAAGCCATAGGTGGTTTTCCAACCGCGCAAAGTATAATGTCTTTATTGGCTTGTAGTTTGTTTACCAAGTCAAAAATAAATGCGCTACCTTTTCTTGGATTTTCCACTCTTTCTGCAACAAATAAAAGTATCTTTTTATTAGCAGGCAAGCCCAGTTCTTTGCGTGATTCACCTTTAGAATATGGTTTAAATACTGTGGTGTCAATGCCATATGGTATCAATGTATGATTGAATTGATTGAAAAGCATACTTTCTGAAGACTTCTTTCTCAACCATTCTGAAGGAGAAACGATTTGCAAATTATACTCAGATAAGTATTTTTTCTTATAATTTAAAAGTGTCTTGGTATATTCAGGGTTACTGGTTGTTTTAAGATAATGGCAATAATCACAGGAATCGGTAAACTTATCACATCCCTTACTGTAATGACATCCACCAGTAAATGCATTCATATCGTGTAATGTCCATATTACAGGTTTTGTATTCTTATCAAAAAAAGAATAATCGAGAAATCCGGATACCCAATGAAGGTTTATTAAGTCTGCTTCCTTATACCAAGGATGTTGAGTGAAATCATAATTTGAGTAGGGTTCTGAAAATATTTCTGATTGGTTTTTGGGTATATTTTCTATCTCTCTTCTTATCTTTTCAGTGTGTTTCCCCATTCCAGCCCTAATAGCTATTCTTTTTAGAATATTAGGCTTTTTGTAATGATAAGGGAATTCTCTTCCATAAACAGCAATATTGCTTTCGTGCGGATAGTCTTTTTTTGAGAATAAGATGAGAAGTTTAGAAGATATCCCTTGTTTTAAAAGCCCTTCATGTAAACGAAAACATGCCTTGGCCGCACCTCCAGTATCATAAGTATTTATAAGCAGCACTTTCATTATTGGCAGGAGGGGATGTCAGTTACTATACTGTATCAATAAATGATTTTTCCTTAAAGTTAAAATATATTAGTCCAATACTAAAAACGATAAGGGTGAAAATGAAAGAATAACCAAGATGGTAGAAGTTAAGTTCTCCTGAATTCAAAAATATATATCGCATACTTTCTATAATAGAACTCATTGGGTTAGCCAAAATGAGTAATTTAAAAGAATCATGCACGGTTGATAAAGGGAATAACACGGGGCTTAAAAACATGGCCAGTTGAACAACAAAAGCTATAAGGAAAGTGATATCCCGGAATTTTGCGGTCATTGAAGAAACAAGGATTCCTAGGCCTAAACCCATTATTGCAACTATCAGTAATAATAAGGGTACGAAGAAAATCAGCCAAGGATTAATATGAATAGAAAGTGATTTAAAGAAAACATAGTAAATCAATACACAAAGAAAAACCGCAAATTGTATTGCAAAAGAAATAAAGTTAGAAATCACAACCGATATTGGAACTGTAAGCCTGGGGAAATAAACCTTTTCATATAAATTTGAATTAGCTATAAATGTATTAGATGTTTTAATAAGCGATGTAGAAAAAAAGTTCCAGATAATAATGCCTGACATGTAGAATAAAACGTGTGAAGTTCCTGCAGAAGAGGCGTTTAGAATGCCGCCGAAAATGATAGTAAATACGAGTGTAGTAAGAACAGGTTGAATAATAAACCACGCAGGGCCAAGTATTGTTTGTTTGTAAATTGCCGTAATATCCCTTTTTACAAAAAGCAATATAAGATCCTTGTATTTCCACAACTTGGAAAAACTAAGCGATAACTTTAGTTTGTCAGCTTCTATAATAGTGTCCCAATATTCATCCTCTTTTAGGGATCTTGTCATTTTGGTGATTAGATTTATGAAGACAAAAATAACTAAAAACATTAGAAGCATTAAATTGAATGCTAATTACCTGAACCTAATCAGTACTATATTAATTCTTATTTATAATTATAGGTTACCTTTGCCAGTCTATGTGTTAATAAATACACAATTAATTAATTTGAATTAGTAATGAAATTAGTAATCGTTATTCCTGCTCTAAACGAAGAACAGAGTATTGAAAGCATAATTTTAAGGACTCATAAGTCAATTGATTTCATATGTAGTAATAGTAAAGTCAATTCTGTTTCTGTTGTTGTAGTAAGCGATGGCTCTACGGATAAAACGGTCGAAATCGCCTCAAAACATCAAGACAAGTGCACCCTTATTGTTTTTGAAAAGAATAAGGGTTATGGTGCAGCCATTAAAGAGGGCTGGGCTTCCTTTCCTGATGCCGATTTGCTTGCGTTCCTTGATGCAGATGGCACGTGTGATCCACTTTTTTTTGTTGAATTATGTAATCTGATTACAGAAGAAGACGCCGATATAGCATTAGGATCCAGGCTTAACAAAAACAGTGAAATGCCAATGGTTCGCCGTTTTGGCAATAAAATATTTTCAACATTACTTTCCCTTATTTCAAGCGAAAAAATAAACGATACGGCAAGTGGCATGCGTGTTATTAGGCGCGCAGCTATCGATTATATTATGCCTTTACCAGACGGCCTGCATTTTACTCCGGCAATGAGTGCAAGGGCAATATTAAGTAGAAGAGTCAAGATAATGGAAAAGGACATGCCTTATTTAGAACGTGAAGGAGAATCTAAACTTAATATATGGAAGGATGGAAAAAGGTTCTTATTTGTCATATTGGAGAATATTGCATTGTATGTTCCTTATAAAATATTCAATTTTATTGCTTTTTTGTTTGGGTCGATTGCAATAGGCTTTATGATCAGTCCAATAGTTACGTACCTGAAGTTCCATTATGTTCAGGAAGATATGATTTATCGGTTCCTCGGATGTAATGTGCTGGCTATTATAGCTATGTTATTACTAAGCATTTCCACCATCTCAAGCAATGTTATTCATTTTACCTTACAGGATAATTTAATACGTAAGAAAACTATACTGTACTATGTTTTTGAAAGTAAGCTGGCTATATTTCTCAGTATACTTAGCTTTTTAATTGGAACATTATTGGTGTATAATAGTGTTTGGCACCGAATTACCACAGGAGTAACCAATGAACACTGGTCTCGGTACATTACTATGATGTTTTTTTATGTTAATGGAGCAATTCTGATGCTTACCTATATAACTAATCAGATTCTTGCTCTTGTAAGAGAAAGGATAGTTTATTTACAATCCAGGAGAAAATAAGCGAACTTCAGTGCCCGATGATTTGATGCTTAATGGTTCTGAGTTTTGTTGCAAGAAGCT
>OLMA01000107.1_pt1 | contig 25988 bp, 23 predicted proteins | sample 1604671 | NCBI WGS metagenome assembly OLMA01 (sample SAMEA104055725, study PRJEB20765) | soil metagenome | biome: Arctic tundra; feature: Polygonal ground; material: soil | place: USA | collected 2011-09 | depth 0-0.5 m | reverse complement strand
GGAGCAGGCTGTTGTTGCACCGGTTCTGTTCTCTGTGGAGCAGGCTGTTGTTGCACCGGTTCAATTCTCTGTGGAGTGCCACCGTTATTACCTGGTTGCTGACTTCTTTCAGGCATAGGTTCAGGCCTGATTGTTGTAGTACGTTGCGCTACAGGTTGAACCTGGTTAATGGCTACTACTCTTTGTGGTGCAGGTTGTGCCGAATTATTGGCAACAGGCCTTACAACAGAAGGGCGATATACATGTATGTTTCCGTCGTTGCCTATTTGTGAGGCGCCGGGGCCAGAAGCAGGAGCAATATGAACCGGGGTAATATTTCTGCCGGATGCTCTTGAAACCTCGTTTTGATCTGGTCCTGCAGCATAAGTTGTGTGGCTGTCATTATCATAATACGATCTGCCAATCACATTAGAACGGCGGATATAATCGTTATAATGATCCCTTGGTTCATAATATGCACTCACATTATTATTTGTAATGTACTGGCGTTGGCAAAATACCCATCTGTCAGCAGGAGGATTGTATGAGTTGTAATTATTCCAGCCATAGTTAGGTTGTAATGGAGCCCAGCCATAATAGCCATCGCAACTTCTCCATTGTACCCATGCTGGCCCCCATTGGGTATCAGGTATCCACATCCAGCCATAAACAGCGTCAAAATCCCAACGGCCATAGTGGAATGTAGCCCATCCCCAGTTGTAGTCAGAAGCCCACATCCATCCGTTATCGGTATACACCCAATGTCCGGCAGTAGAATAAGGGGTAAAATCACGTCCTGCATTAGGTATCCATACGTAGCCGTATCCACCATAGTTTACCCATTGGCCATAGGGGCTAAGGGCATCGTAAAAGGTTTGCAAGGTAACAGGTTGGTTATATCCGTTAGCGGGTTCGTTATACTCTTGTTGCGGAGGTTGATTATATCCCGGTGCAGGTTGGTTATAGTTTGGCGCAGGCTGGGTATATGCAGGTGCCGGACCAGCTACAGGTCCATTATAGACGGGTGCAGGAGGTGGCGCTGGTGCAGGTTCATATACAGGTGGCGGTGGAGGAGGAGGTGCCGAAGCAGTAGGGGTTTCATACACTGTGCATGAAGCTAAGCTGAGCAAGCAAGCGGCGGTTAAAAATTTTGGCAGTGTTTTCATGTTGTTGGAGGTTATAGTTAGCATTGTTTTAGATTCATATTCAAGGTCAAATGTAAATCTGTAAAATGAGTATTTTATGAAGATTTACTATTTACGCCCTGAAAATACTATTTTTTCTTTTAGCAACATTAAAGATTGATTATAAGGATAAAACAAGGTTTGAATTCTGTATTAGTAAATGATAACAGGGCAGTTGAATTAATTCCGCATTTTTGTTCTCTGCAATATTTTAATATTCCATACATTAATAAATCGCAATTTTGCAGCATGAGCCTGGGTGATACATTATATTCAACTTTTACTAATAAATGCCCGCGCTGCCATGCAGCAAAGGTGTTTGAAAATAATAATCCGTATAGCTTTAAGAACGGGCTTACCATGCGTAAAACATGCGTGTCATGCGGATTGAAGTATGAACGCGAGGTTGGCTATTTTTATGGTTCAATGTATGTATCATATGGTATGCAGACCGGATTGGTTACTGCCATGTACCTGCTTAATATTTATTGGTGGAACATGTCTTCGCTTGCGCTTGTATTTTGGATCATTGGCTTTGCCCTGGTTTTATTCCCGGTTACTTTCCGTTGGTCACGCATATTATGGATTGGCTTTTTTACCAAGTACGAGCCCGATTACAAAGGCCATGCGTGGAATGACAGGAAGGAAAAATAAAAATTATTTTCATAAAACAAAACAGGAGCACCCTTTCGGAAATGCCCCTGAATTGAATCTGTTGGAAAAAATTACTTCTTCGGAACTCCTATATTAGTGTTGTATCCGCCACCTGCAATTACTTTTCTCCAGGTGTTCACATAATCATCCATTAATTTCTTGTCCTTATCATCAGCCTTACCAAGGTCGGTCTTCAGTAAAGAAATGTTCTCCTGTTGTAAGTTGGTAGGAGGAGCATCCTGGTAACAAACTGCTACGTATACCTTTGTTATTTTTTCGCGCAGGCGCTCTTCATCTGCAAATATCGATGTTTGTTTTGCAGCCATCAATGTTCCTTTAAACGCTTTTAAGCTATCAAGGAAAGCAGCCATCTTTTTATTGCTCTTGTTCTCGTCTACATAGTTCTTAACTGAGTCAATAACCAAGTTCAGCCTGTCAGCCATTTTTGCCAGCTCTTCGTGTAATTGAATACACTTCATAGCTGCATCGTACTGTGCCTGGCGGTCAGCATCGGTCATTTTATCATTCGGGTCAGCAATTACATTTATCGGTTCATCGTATTCCTTATCACCGATAAATAACTTAACTGTGTAAGTGCCCGGTAATACCATTGGCGCAATAAAGCCGCCCTGGTCAACCTTTGTTCCACCACTTGCTGTTTTAGGCGGAGTCCCGCGCAGATCCCATGATACCATGTTCACACCTTTGCGTTTTTCTCCCGGTATTTCTTTTACCAGTTTGCCCGATGCATCGTAAATTTTAACGGTAACATCGCTCGACATTACACGGCTCTTCAGGTAATACTGAATAGGAGGGATCTGGTCTGCATTGCCCGAAACCCATCCATCGTGTTCAGGAAAACCGCCTTCATAATCGCCAAAGGTCAGCTTGATAGGTTTCATTGGGAACAGGTACACATCATTCGCAACAATATCTTTTGTCATAGTGCGGATAGGTGTAATATCATCTACGATCATAATACCACGTCCGTGAGTAGCAAGTATCAGGTCGTTTGTTTTAGGCTGTATCTGAATATCGCGTACAAGGCAATAGTCAGGTATATGGTTCTTCATACGGAACCACGTAGCGCCACCATCAATTGTTCCGAACAAACCACGATCGGTACCAAGGAACAACAGGTCTTTGTTTACAAGATCTTCTCGTATTTTGTGCGCATAGCCTGTAAATTCAGTACTTGTAAGCCTCTTCCAGGTTTTGCCCATATCGGTCGACTTTACCAGGTAGGTATTAAAGTCGCCAAACATGTGGTTTTCCAATGTTACATACAATGTGTTCTTATCGAAACGCGATGGCTCAATACTTGTTATCCATGCATGTTTCGGAATACCGGCCTTCCATATACCTTCAGAATAATTGGTCCATGTTTTACCTGCATCTGGCGATATCTGTAAGTTACCATCATCGGTACCTGTATATATCATATTCTCATCCTTCGGATTTTCAGCAAGGGTAAAAATGGTACAGTAGTTTTCAGCTGCAGTATTATCCGCGCTTAATCCGCCCGATTCTTCCTGCTTTTGTTTGCTCTTATCGTTGGTAGTAAGGTCAGGTGATATACGTGTCCAGTTCTGGCCTTGGTTGGTTGATTTATACAAATACTGGCAAGCCATGTATAAGTTATGCGGATTAGCCGCGCCTAAATAAATAGGGCTGTTCCAGTTCCAACGCAGTTTTTCTTCCTTATCGGTTTGTGTTGGTTGCATATTGGTATTCAGGCCGGTTTTGGTATCAACCTTTCCTGCTTCGCCACCTTGTGCTTCAGCATATACACTACGGAAACTATCAGTAGGATCAGGCTGTGCCCAGAAACCATCGCCTCCGTATAGCGGGCGCCAGTCTCCGTTGCTTATTCCTCCGTACCATTGCGATGGGCCTACCCAGGTGCCGTTATCCTGTAATCCGCCATATACATTGTAAGGTGTTTTGGTATCGTATGCCACATGGTAGAACTGGCCAACAGGCAAGTTCTGGATAAATGTCCAGGTGATACCCCTGTCGTTACTAAGGAATACACCACCGTCAGTACCTAACCAGATCTGGTTTGTATAAAGTGGGTTGATCCAAATAGCGTGATGGTCGCTATGCACCCATCCGCCTTCATTACTTGCATCGGTAAATGAACGGCCTCCATCATCACTAATAGATAGGCCAAAGGCAGGGCGGTAAACGCGTTTATCATCTTTCGGGTCGAATGCGAGTGCGCTGAAATAGAACGGGCGTGCTTCCACATTGGTTGTAGATGCTTGCTTGGTCCATGATTCACCAGCGTCGTTACTTACAAAAAGTTTTGTTTCTTTCGCTTCAACAATGGCTAATAAATGGCTCGGGCTTGAAGGAGACATTGCCAGTGCAATACGGCCCAATGTACTATCTACCTTTGTTTTCTTGCCATCAACAATTTCCTGTTTGCCTACTATGAAATACTTCTTCGATATTTTTCTCCATGTTTTTCCTCCGTTCATACTTTTATACATATCGCTGCCTTCTCCACCTGAATTAAAGGCGTAAGGGTAACGACGGAATTCCCACATTGTTGCAATTATCTCATCAGGGTTTTGCGGATTCATAACCACATCGGCACAACCTGTTTTATCGTTTACATATAATATCTTGTCCCATGTTTGTCCTCCATCGGTGCTTTTAAACAATCCGCGGCTTTTGCTATCACTCCATAGTGGGCCGGGTGCAGCTACAAAAATGGTTTTGTTATCAGAAGGGTCAATAATTATTCTGCTAATGTGCTCGGTACTATCAAGCCCAATCTTCTGCCAGTTGTCGCCGCCATCAGTGCTTTTGTAAAGTCCGTCGCCATAGCTTACACTGTTACGCATATTGCTTTCACCTGTTCCTACATATACTGTATTAGGATCTTTCTGGTCAATGCAAATAGCGCCAATGCTCAGGCAATATTTATCGAATATTGGTTTGAATGAAGCACCCGCGTTAGTAGTTTTCCAAACACCACCGCCGGCGGTACCTACATATAATGTTTTACCTTCTTTCGCAATACCGTCAATAGAGGTAATACGTCCGCTCATAGTACCCGGGCCAAGCCAGCGGGCTTCCATTACACTAAATGTGTACGAATTAATTTGAGCATTTGCGGTTGTGAGCAACATGGCCGCAATGGCAGGCAGTAGAATTTTCTTCATAATTATTTTAAAGGCTTAAATAAATTATCGTTTATCTCTGTGTTTACTTTAATCACCGTGTATTTGGTATTTCCCACAGCCATCGGGAACACGTACCCTTCAGGTGTTTTGGTGTAATTACTATAGTCGGAAGATGAAACATTTACACGGCCGTTTGTGTGTGACTTAGTACTCACTCGCATTACAAAATGCGAATCGGGGTCAACGAAAAATGTTTTTTGTAAAGTGTCGTTAATGGCTACTTCTAATTTGTAGGCTTCTGTTCCTTCAATTTCGTCGGTACCAACATATGTTACTTTATAACCTTTTGCTTTGTAGTTTACCAGTGGCCCTTCAATATCAAGGCTTGGCTGGTTGGCTGCAACGGTGCTGGCTGTCATAGGTTCAGGTGCCCGTTGTCCGCGGTTAGGTGAAAAGTTCCACGCGGAATCCTGGCGTACAATAGTAAACGAAGTGATACCGCTGAATGTGGATTCATTTCGCATAGCCTTTTTGTTTACTATCCATCTGCGGGTAGCAATTTTACGGCCGTTACCGCTTACCACCATGCCTTCCATATACACGTTATTAATGGAAGCAAGTTTTTGCGCTCCACCCATAGCAGTTATATAGTCGCTTATAATTTCATCGGCAGTGTGGGTATCATTGCCTATACCGTGTATGGCTTTAAACGCCATACCGGTTATAGCAAATGCAATTAATACCACAAAAAGCGTAACGCGATTCATTCTTCTTACTTATTAGCCGGGCTGAAAAGCTTAGTGTCTATATCGGAGTTTATTTTGATAGTAGTGAATTTTACACCACCACCTGCAACTCCGCCCGAAATGCTCATGGCAAACATAAAGCCTTCAGGAGTTTTCTGGTAATTGGTATAATCCTGGTCCACTTCTTCTACTTTGCCATTTACGGTAGCTTTTTCATGCACACGGATAACGTAATAGGTTTCCGGATCTAAATAATAGGTCTTGGTAAGACTGTCGCTTACTTTTTCTTCCAGTTTGTATGCCTCGGTACCATCTACATCATCTTTTCCTTGAGAGGTTACTACAAACCCTTTTTCTTTATAGTTGATCAATTGTCCGCCCGGGTAATCTAATTCGGTAGATGCACTCTTAACTTGGTCCGCTGTCATAGGTTCAGCATGGGTTTGCCCTGCAAAGGGGCTGAATGCCCAGCCTGAGTCAGAACGGATGATGGTATATCCTGTCATTCCGTTAAAAGTAAACTCAGTACGTTCGCTTTTACCAACAACAGTCCATATTTTAATAGGTATCTTTTGGCCGTTTGCATCAGCATCGCCTTCCATATATACGCTTTTAATGCCTGCAAGTTTTTTCTTGCCGCCAATAGCATCAGCATACTTGTTTATAATTTCATCTGCAGTTTGGGCAGTAGCGCATATAGTTGCCATAGCCATGCCGGCAAGTAATAGAGTTCTCTTTTTCATATTTGTGTTGAATTAATGGGGTCGAAAGTAAACATACATCTTTAATTGTGAAATTATTTAACATCATTTAACAGGTTATTAGGGGATTGTGATACAGGAAATGGTGACAAGTATTGATTTTAAAAACCAAAATTGCTTCCTATATATAGGAAGCAAAACAACCAACATGTATATGGATTTACCATAATACTAGTAGTTTATGTCGATTAATGGCTTATAATATGATATGAATATGTAAGTATCAACGATATTAACAAAAATTTAACAAATATGTTAATATCATAAAGTATTGATATATAGATAGTTAAAAGTCGTTCAGATAGGATTTAGTGTTAAAATTGGGATAGAGGGTGGTTTTGGGTTGCGAAATAAATATACATTTGGCGGCATTAATTTAATCTTAACCCAAAACACTAAGTCCTATGAAACAAATCGTACGCTTGGCAACTGTGCTACTCGGAATGATGCTATGCAGCTCGCTGTATGCACAAACCCGTGTTATTTCCGGCACAGTGAAAGATCAGGATGGAAAACCTTTACCGTTCCTGGCGGTGGTTGTAAAAGGAACAACAATTGGCACGTATACTGATACTGCCGGTAAGTTCGTTCTTACAGTAGATCAAACTGCGAAAACAGTTGTATTAAGTTACCCTGGTATGAAAACCCAGGAAGTTCCTATTACCGATAATATGACTATTGCTATGTCATCTGACGCTTTAGGCCTCAGTGAAGTAGTAGTAGGTGCCGTTGGTATGTCTCAGGAAAAGAAAGCGATAGGTTATGCGCAACAAACTGTAGGAAGCGATCAGCTTAATAATACAGGAAGCGGTAACGTAATGAGCGAATTGGAAGGTAAAGTAGCTGGTTTATCAGTAGTTAATAGCGCTGGTGATCCGGGTGCAGGTACATTTATGAACCTTCGTGGTGTTACATCTTTAACTGGTAACAACCAACCTTTAATGGTTGTTGACGGTATTCCTATTGATAACTCAATTAATAACTTTGACCCTACCGGTGCTGGTGCTGGTGCTGGTGGATCTGCAGGTAACCTTACAGGCGGAACCCAACCAACCAACCGCGGTATTGATATTAACCCTGCTGATATTGAAAGCGTAACCGTGTTAAAAGGCCCTGCCGCAACTGCGCTGTATGGTATTGAAGCGGCTAACGGCGCTATAATAATTACAACCAAAAAGGGCCATAGCGGCACTGAAGGTTTAGGTATTGAAGTTAACTCTTCACTTACCTGGAGTACTTATAATAAGCTACCTGATATGCAAAATGATTACTCACAAGGTGATGCTGGTGCATGGACAGGCCCGACAGGTAATTCAGGAAGAAGACTTTCATGGGGCGCTCCTATAAGCACACTTGCATGGTCTGGTAATACACCTAATCCTTGGTTCCAACAAGGTGACTCAATTGTATTGAAGACAAGCCCTAATGCAGGCGCTGCTGTTCAACCGTTCAATGCATACAATTTCTTCCAAACAGGTGTTGCTAACGATAACAACATCTCGTTTGCTAACGGAAATGACAGGGCAGCTTACAGAATGTCTTTAGGTAACCTCAGCCAGACAGGTATTATTCCTGGTTCTGACTACAGAAAGACAAACTTTGGTATCAACGGACAAACTGCATTGAGCACCAAAATGAGTATCAGTGGTGGTATTAACTTTATTAATTCACTTACCGATAAAGTACAACAAGGTTCTAACATTTCTTCGGTTATGTTAGGTTTGTTACGTACACCTCCTACATTTGATAACTCGTATGGCCAAAAGAACCCCGTAGATTCTACCGCATACGAATTACCGGCAAGTTATGGTGTTGACAAAGAAAGGGACTACCGCGGTGGCCCTGGATATGATAACCCATATTGGACAGTTAACCGTAACCCATTCGTTTCTTCATTGAACCGTGTATATGGTTTCGGTCAAGCTGAATACCATGTTACAGATTGGTTCGACCTAACTTACCGTGTAGGTGGCGATATGTACTGGCAAGATGATAAGAACTCCTATGATATGGGTTCTAATGCTTTTGCTTCAGGCGCTATATTTTTAAATGACTATTTCAATAGTCAATATAACTCTGACCTGATCGCTACATTCACCAAGAAATTCTCGGATAAGTTCAGCGCTAAGCTGATGCTTGGTCAGAACTTCTTTGAACAAAACAGTTCACAACGTTCTATTTCAGCTACAGGATTTGTGGTTCCGGATTTCCTGGATCTTTCAAATGCTACATCTTATACAGATGCTGAAGGTGAAAGCGAAGTTCGCAGATCAGCGTTCTATGGAGACTTACAATTATCTTTTGCAGATCAATTATATCTGACAATTACAGGACGTGATGAAACATCATCTACCCTTCCTGCTTCAAATGATAATTTCTTCTATCCATCTGCTAACCTTGGTTGGGTATTTACCGAGCCTTTACACTTATCTACCAATAAGGTATTCCCTTATGGTAAGTTACGTTTATCATGGGCACAGGTTGGTAAGGATGCACCTGCTGAAGGATTGCAAAACTATTACCATACTGCAGGTATAACCGACGGATTTACCTCTCCTGGTATTTCTTTCCCTTTCAATTCAATACCTGGTTTTCAATTGAACAACCCTCTTTTTGTTGAAGGTAACTCAGGTTTAATGCCTGAAACTACAACTTCAACTGAAATTGGTACAGACCTTGCTTTCTTCCAAAATAGAATAAGGTTCAGCTTTACCTACTATTCTGAAGATTCAAAGAATGTGATTCTATCAGTTCCTGTTTCAGCTGCTACTGGTTTTGGCGCTCAGTTGGCTAATGCCGGCGAGATTACAAACAAAGGTGAGGAAATTACCCTTGGCCTAACACCTGTTAAGTTAAAGAACGGATTCCGTTGGGATATAGACTTAAACTATAGCCACAACGTTAACGAAGTGGTTAAGTTAGCGCCTGGTGTTAACGAATTATTGATTGCAGGATTTACAAATGGTGCTGTTGAAGCATTACCTGGCCAGTCATTCGGACAAATTTATGGTACTGATTATGTACACGTAAATTCTAACCCTAGCAGCCCTCTTTTAATTAACGATCAACCTGGTGCTGGCTACGGATATCCTATTGTAGGAAGTTCAAGTTCAGCATTGGCTAACACTGCTCCTAAATGGATCGGTGGTTTAACCAGTGATTTCTCTTACAAAGGAATTAAACTTGGTATCGTAATGAGCGTTCGTCAAGGCGGTTCAATGTGGGATGGTACACTCGGTGCAATGGAGTACTTTGGTACTGCAGCGCAAACTGATAACCGTACCGGTTCACAGGTATTCTCCGGTGTCTTAGGTCACCTCGATGCTAATGGTAATGTGGTAAGTACAGGCGTAAATAATACAACAGCTGAACCAACCAATGAAGCTTATTGGCAGAATATTGGTAGCAGTTTCATTGGCCCCACAAGCCCCAATGTTTTCGATGCTTCTTACGTACGTATAAGCCAAATCAACCTTAGCTACGATCTTCCACACAGGATCGTTCAAAAGGCTCATTTTACCAAAGTTACGTTCACGGTATTTGCTAATAATCCTGTTCTCTGGACCAAATATCCAGGCGTTGACCCTGAAACCAGTCTTGCTGGTCCTTCAAACGGACAGGGTCTTGATTATTTCAATAACCCGGGTACAAAGAGTTATGGTATTCGTTTAATACTTGGACTATAACCTTTAATCATCTTTAATACTAAAAGAAATGAGAAACATAAAATCATATATTACAGCGGCAGCCATAGGAGCTATGGTACTATCGTCTGTATCGTGTCAAAAATCTTTTTACACGAAAGCCAATGTTAACCCTAACGCGCCTAAGAATGTTCCAAACGGAACATTGCTTTCAGGCATTGAGGTAACGATGGGCTATTCTGAAGGTGGTGACTATTCACGTTTTGCCTGTATGTTTACACAGCAAATTTGCGGATACAGCCGTCAGTCTGCGGCATATTTCCAGTATATATTTACAAACCAGGATCCTGAATCTGCCTGGGATAATATGTATGATGACGTAATGGCGAACGACTACCAGCTTATGCAGCAAGCGAGCCAACAAGGCAACCATGAATATTATGGTATTGGCCAGATAGTTATGGCATATGCGTTGCAACGTGTTGTTGACTGTTGGGGTAATATTCCTTACTCACAGGCTTTCCTTGGCGCGGCAAACTCGCATCCTGCGTATGATGTTGACCAAAACCTGTACGATACAGCTATAGCATTGTGCTACAGGGGTATGCGTAATATGAACCCAACATTAGATAAAACTGACCCTCAAAGTCCTGATGCATCGGCAAATAATTATGATGGACTCGGTTCAGATGTAATGTATGGCGGCTCAACAGCAGAATGGGTGAAATTTGCACATGCAGTACTTGCACGTTTGTATATTCACCAAACCAAACACAGCAGTGCACCTATGTGCGACAGTGCAATAGCACATGCTAATTTGTCATTCACCAGCAATGCTGATAATGCAAAAATTACATTTGGTAATGCAGCAAACAACAATGCGCCCTGGTTTCAGTTCGACGAACAAAGAGGAGATATCAGTTTTTATGAAAACTGGTTAGTAGGTGGACTTACTACTTTTGCTGATTCAATGTCAGTATCAATGGATCCACGCCTTCCTATACAAATGGACACAGGTGTGGAGGTAAGCGGCTATGACGTTGCACTTGATGGTGGAGCAGTTCCGGGCGGATATTTTGGTTATTTTGGTGGTCCAACTTCTAATGTAGAATTTATTGACTATGCTGAAATTCAATTTATTTTGGCTGAAGCTACCTTGAGAACTACTGGTGTTGGCGCTGCTGCACAAGGTTATTATTCTGCCGGTATACAGGCAGATATGAATAAACTTGGTGTTTCAGGTGCTGCTCAAACAGCTTATTTAGCTAGTTTCCGCGGAAACATCTTAACATTGTCAACAGCTCAGGCTATTATGCAAAATGCATGGCAAGAAAACCTTGCCCTGTATCTTAACCCTGAATCATGGACATTATGGCGCCGTTGCAACTGGAATATTACCCCGGTTAGCGCTGGTCCTGGTGTTCCACGTCGTTTCTTATATCCACAGTCTGAGTTGAATTTGAACTCAGCTAACGTTCCTGCCGGTGCAACTCAATATTCTCCGGTTGTATTCTGGGATAAGTAGATCGCTTTAAAGTATATTAATGAAAACCCCTGGCATATCGTCAGGGGTTTTTTTATTAAATCATTTTGCTTTACTTATATATATCTTTAACCTATCTTAGTTGAAAAATACTGAGCGAAGCAGTTTTTTTGTAGATGTTTTTGAAGAAATTTGTCACAAGTAATTCAAAATGACAGTAAATAAATACGCAATCAATATTTCTTTAAGTGTAATTTGTTTTTTTGTGGTGTCATTCAATGTATCAGGGCAAACGCAGGATGCACATATCGTATCGAACGATAAGATAGTTTTTTTTAAGGGCGATGGAGCAGAGAAAGGCAATATCATATCATGGTCCACCATTACAGAAAACAATACAAGCTATTTTTCGGTTGAACGTTCATGCGATCATATAAATTGGGAGGAAGCATTTAAATTGAAGGGAGAAGGCATTTCAAACGAGCAAATACCTTATTCATGGAAAGATGAGTCTCCATATCCGGGTTTAACTTATTACCGCCTGAAAACAGTGTACAGTAATGATTCGTTTGCTTATTCAAGAGGTATTGTTGTTGAAAGTAAATTGCAGGTGTCGGTAGAAATATATCCCAATCCCACCAATGGAATTATAAGGCTTACTGTGCTTGGCAAAGAAAATGAATCATCACATTTATATATTAAGAATATGATGGAACAGGTACTTTTTTCAGCTGATATTATGAATGATATACCTATGGAAATTGATGTAGAAGCTTTTCCTGAAGGTATATATTCTGTAGATGCAGAATCGAAAAATGGCGCTACAGTGAAAAGACTTATCAAGAGATAGTCATCATATTTCTTAAAACTTACTATTTTTATCCTTGTAAACATCCTATACACTTAAGTGCTGACCAGAATTAAGATAACAGAAGAAGAACTTATTACATCGTTACAGAATGGTGAACAGGAGGCATTATCTCTGCTGTATGATAATTATTCGGCTGCTTTACTCGGGGTGATATATCGCATAGTTGATGATAAGGAGGCCGCTGAAGATATTTTGCAGGAAGTATTGGTAAAGATATGGCAGAAAATATCGACATACGACAGGAGCAGGGGTAAGCTTTTTACCTGGCTTATTAATATTGCACGCAATGCTGCTATAGATAGTACCAGGGCCAGGGACTATGATATAAAAAGCAAGATCCAAAGCATTGATAATTCCGTACGTTCTATAAACAGGCAATACAATGTTTCAACACATGTCGATCATATAGGATTGAGAAACATAGTTGAGAAATTGAAGCCTGAATATAGGGTATTGGTTGATAAACTTTATTTTGAAGGATATACACAGGAAGAGGCTGCGGAGGAACTGGATATACCGCTGGGGACTATTAAAACAAGAATAAGGGCTGCTATAAGCCAATTAAGAGAATTGATGAAATAGAATGGATGTAAAGGAATACATATTATCAGGAATATTGGATGCTTACGTATTAGGCGCACTTTCGGATGCTGAATGTGCCGAAGTAGAAAAGTATGCTGAACAGTACCCGGAAATATGGGCTGAAATAGATTCTATTGAAAAAACCATGGGTGAATATGCAAAACTGCATAGCCTGAAACCTTCCAATGAATTGAAGGGAAAAATAATGGATAAAATAATTGGTAACGAGGTATCGGAACCTAAAATAAAAAGAATTAGCCTGGCCGAAGAAGAAAGCCGCGACCCCAGAAATAAATTGATGTGGAGTATAGCTGCATCGGTGCTTTTAATGATAAGCCTTACCATAAATATATATTTATCAAGCCGCACCATTAATGCAGAACATTATGTACACGAGCTTTTAGGAAAGAATGGTAAGAAGGATAGCTTAATGAAACTGGTAAAGTCAGAAAATGAGCAGATGCAGGCAGATATTGCTATACTGAAAGACCCCATGTACAAGGTTGTTAAACTTAAAGGCCAGGCAACTGATACAACTGCCAAGGCTATGGTTTGCTGGTGCCCTGATAATAAATCTGTTTATTTTGAGGCAGATAAAATGCCTGAGCTACCCAAGGGTATGCAATATCAATTATGGGCCATGGTTGATGGTAAACCGGTTAGTGAGGGAATGATAACCATAACTGCCGGCTTGCATAAAATGAATGATATTACCGGTGCAACTGCTTTTGCTGTTACAATGGAAAAGGAAGGCGGGAGTGACACCCCGCACGGAAATATGATAGTGCTTGGAAATATTTAGTTCTGCAATCCGGCAGAGCGCTTTTTTCGTAAATATTCTAAATTATACATCATGAGACGTTTTCTTTTTACAGCAACAGCTTTATTTTTTACTTTTGTCAGTAATATTTATAGTTGTAGCAGTGCAACAACTAATAAAGAACAAACTGCTAACCAAACAAACGAAGCTATGAGTACAGCAACAGATACTGGCAAACATTACGAAACAGCAATTTTTGCAGGCGGATGTTTTTGGGGTGTACAATATTATTTTGAGAAAGCCAAAGGCGTTATTAATACCGAGGTAGGTTATATAGGCGGTCATGTCGATAATCCTACCTACGAACAGGTTTGTTCGCACACAACCGGTCATTACGAAGCTATTCGTGTTACGTATGATCCTAAGGTGACTAACTATGAAGCTATGTGTAAATTGTTCTTTAATATACATGACCCATCACAAACCGACGGACAGGGCCCGGATATAGGAGAACAATATTTATCGGTTGTGTTTTACATGAATGAAAGCCAGAAGCAAATTGCCGATAAGGTAATGGGATTACTTAGAAACAAAGGTGCTAAAATGGCTACACAGCTAAAATCCGCAACTACTTTTTGGGTGGCCGAAGGGTATCATCAGCATCATTACGATCATGAAGGCACCACGCCATATTGCCATCACTTCCAGGATAAGTTTAACTGAAAGTAGTTTTAAAAAAACAATAGAACTTCCTCTTTTTCAGTAGATTTGTGTAACAGTATTTAAAACCGCTATAACAGATCATCATGATGAAATTTCCTTCGGTTCATTCCGCATCAAGCCAATTGATTGCTACAGTTAAGCGCTTTCCCTTAACTGTACTATGTGCTTTTGTGGGCACGTTCTGTTTGGTAATGCTTACCCATAATCGCTGGTATTATTCAGGGGAGCCTTCAATACTAAAGTTTGCCAAAGTTGCCATGTGTTCTGAACTTGGGCTTTGCCTGTTCCTTGCAGCTTCATTATTTTCAGAATCAAAAGGATACAGCCTGCTTAATAAAATGGCAGTACAGGCTACAATGCTTGTATTGGTAATTGCCTATTATTTTTCCATCAATCATTACGAAGATTTCGGGGTTGAAAGCATGACTCGTTACTCATTGTATTTGATAGCTGCTCACCTTATGGTTTCCTTTGCTCCATTTTTAGTAAGGAACCAGGTCAATGGTTTTTGGCAGTTCAACCGTACATTGTTCCTGCGTTTCCTGCTCACCTTTTTATACACTACGGTTTTGTATGGAGGTATTTGCATGGCTATGTGGTTGCTCGATGATCTGTTGCATGTATATATAGGTAATAACTATTACGCATATGCGTGGTTCTTTATGATGGGTGTTTTCAATACGCTGTTCTTTTTGAGCGGTGTGCCCGTTAATATTAAAGAACTCGAAAATGACAATGCCTACTTAAAAGGATTAAAAGGCTTTACCCAATTTGTAATGCTGCCACTTGTTACCGGGTTCATGCTTATACTATATGCGTATTCATTGCGCATAATAATTATTGGTAGCCTTCCTAAAGGATACGTTTCATACCTTGTTATCAATTTTTCTGGTTTAGGCATACTTTCACTGTTACTCATTTATCCTTTGCGTAATAATGACGAGAACAAATGGATAAAGATATTTTCGAAATGGTTTTACATTGCGCTTTACCCGCTTGTTGTGTTACTGGCTTTTTCTATTTACCACCGCGTGCACGAGTATGGTATAACGGCCGACAGGTATTTTATAGTTGTACTTGCAATTTGGCTTTTGTGTATAGCTTCATATTTCCTGTTAAGTAATAAAGAGAATATAAAACTGATACCGGTTTCTTTGGCGGCAATTGCTGTGTTGGCTTCTTTCGGCCCCTGGGGCGCTTTTGGAGTAGCTGCAAGAAGCCAGAAAGGCCAATTAGAAAATATATTGACAACAAATAAAATACTGGTTAAGGGAATGATAGATACTTCAGCTCATACTGTGAATGATAGTGTGAAGAACAGGATAGAATCTATTGTGGAGTACCTGATTAAGATAGATGAGCTTGATATGTTGCAGCCTTGGTTCAAGCGCAACCTGGATACATTAAATAAGAAAGATAAAGATGATAACCGATATTATTCTTATGGTGACGCTGGTAAGATAATGAAGTACATGGGCTTTCCCGAATATGATTATAACAATGAAGTAAAAGAAGGATGTGGCCACTTTGAACTTAGTTGCATGGAAAATGGCACAAGCAGTGAGAATTATACAGTAAGAGTTGTGGGGTACGATTACTATTCAAAAATTTATTCCGACAAAAACCAATATGACATACAAAAGGATGATACAGCAAAAGGATATACCTATTTTATTGCGGGTGGGGATAGTTTTGCTCTTGTTCCGTACAGTCAGCCGGCTAAGTTTGCCATTAAATTGAAAGGTAAAATTATTGGTGCATTCGATATGGAACCTAAACTGAAAGAATGGAAAACTTTGTATGATACCGATAAAAGCAATAACGGATACATGCCTTTTAATAAATTCGAAATTGAAGCTCCTTCTTACCAGTTTGATTTCCACTTTAATTTCACAAGAGTCTCCTTATCCACTAAGAACGATACCTTGTATATGGGCTCGTTTGAAGGAAGTGTGCTGACGAAGATTAAAGAATAGGTTTGTATGTTTACAACATTTTACGATGGCATACGTTAAAATATGCGACTAACCACTATCTATGAAATCAGCCGGAAGAAAAACTCCAATTCTAATTATATTTCCCCTTATTCTTATTTCTTGTTACCCAAGGCATCAAGTACTTTCATATTATCCTAACGGTAAAGTGAGAGTTGAGAGACATCGGAAGTTGTTAGATTCCTTAAATGAGATTTTTATTACCTATTACGATAACGGTAAAATGATGGAAGCCGATTATTGGCGCAACCGGCATGCATTTTGGGCCCCCGGCAATACCATAGAATGGTATGAGAACGGTAATAAGAAAAAACAGACATGGGTGAAGTATAAAGATACAATTGGGGTATATAATCCTGTAGATTCTACTTATGCTTTTAAAGGCTTATATAAATTGAGGGAAAAGGTGTGGTGGGAGAATGGAAAGGTACAATGTGAAAATCATTTTAAAAACGGACAGCTTATATATCTGACTTATAATGCAGCCGGCGACACTTTATTGCGAAGGGATGTTAAAACCATAAGGCCTGATGGATATGATACCCTGCAAACATTATCCATTAGTACAAAATAGGTAAGAGTGCTGCTGTATCTAAGCCTGTATCTTCCTGAACCGGTATGAGCCAAAACTCATAAGCGCAACAAGTGTGACTGAAAGCACTGCAAAATCAGTTGGTAAGCCAAAATGAGTCTTGTTGATTAGGGTGAAGCGAATTGCATCTACCGCATATGATATAGGATTTAACGAAGCAATTATTTTCATTGCCTGCGGTACGCTATCGAGCGGGAACAATGCACTTGACATGAAGAACAAGGGTATAAGCAAGAAGTTATTTACGGCAACAAATGTCTGCATGTCGTTAACCACGGCACCAATACCCGCACTAAAGCTAATGATTGCCATGCATAACATTCCCATAAATACAATTGCAAGCGGAACGTATGCCCAGTTATAAGGGCGGAAGCCCAATGCAACCGATATGCCGAATAATATAATACCCTGTATAAGTGAAATAGTTGCTCCACCAAGTGTGTTACCAAGCATTATCTTCATGCGCGATACCGGCGCGACCAATGTTTCTTTTAAAAAACCGAATTGCTTATCCCATATAATATTTGCACCCCAGAACATAGAACTGAACATAATGGTCTGCACAATAATGCCTGGTACAATAAACTGTATATAGCTGCCTTTGCCCGATTGCTGGAACACACTGTTCAGTCCGTAACCAAGCGCAAGCATATAAACAAGTGGTTGCACAAAGCCCATAACTATACGGATACCTGAACGTGAAAAACGCTTTATCTGCCTTAGCCAGAGTATGTAAATAGTGTTCATCGCTGCTTGTTTTTTGTAAATGCCCTGAACCGCTCGCGATTGCCTTCTGCCGAATCGAGTGTTTCATCGCGCACCTGAGTGCCGGTTAATTTCAGATATGCCTCTTCCAGGTTCGCTGTACCCGTCTGTTGTTTCAACTCTTCGTTTGTACCGTTGGCCACAATCTTTCCATGATCGATAATAGCAATACGTTGCGCCACTGCCTCAGCTTCACCAAGGTAATGCGTAGTAAAGAAAATAGTCATGCCCTCTTTTGTATTCAGTTCTTTTATATAATTCCATAACAGGTTACGGGTTTGTGCATCGAGGCCCAGAGTGGGTTCATCTAAGAACATAACTTTAGGGTGATGCAATAACCCGCGGGCAATTTCAAGCCTGCGTTTCATTCCACCTGAAAAGGTTTTAACTATTGCTTTCTTGCGTTCCCACAGATCGACCAGTTTTAGCATTTCTTCTATGCGGCTGTTTATCTCTTTTTTAGGAACACCATATAATACTGCGTGTAATTGCATATTTTCAAATGCCGTCAGTTCATCATCAAGGCTGGCATCCTGGAACACGATACCAAATACTTTGCGTGTTTCGTTTGGGTGCTTGCTTACATCGTGCCCTGCCAGTTGCAATTCCCCACCTGTTGGCTTCAGTAATGTGGTGAGCATTTTTATGGTAGTGCTTTTTCCTGCGCCATTAGGTCCCAGGAAAGCAAATATTTCACCTTGTTGTACCTCAAAGCTTACGTTATCTACCGCGGTAAACTCGCCGAACTTCTTACTTACATTCTTTACCGATATAATTGCTGGCATGGATTCGTAATTGCGATAAAATTACAATAAAATTATTGGAACGCAGATGCCGCAGATCTTTTAAGATTTAATGGATTGATCATATTTTATCATAAACAATCAGCGTCATCTGCGTTCCAGTACTAATTACTAAGTTTGTATACACAATTGTATCTCCATGAAAAAAGTATGTATTAGTTTTCTTTTATTGCTGGTATGTGTATTTGTAAAAGGACAAGCCAGCAAGCAGGTTGCTGATAGCAATAACCTGTTTGCATTTCAATTATACAAGCATATTAATAAACACGGAGAGAACCTGTTCTTTTCACCATTCAGTATATCGGCTGCTATGGCAATGACCTATACAGGTGCAAGAAACGAAACTGCAAAGCAGATAAGCCATACCCTGCATTTTAATAGTGAAGCAAAGCATTTTATGGGTGGTTTTAAAAATATGATGGAAGCGATAGAAAGCGATACCCTGACAGATACTGCAAATCATATTCAGCTTGATATGGCAAACTCTATGTGGATAGCTGATAGTTTACACATAAGGCCCATGTATGCCGAACTGATGCAAAGCATTTACCACACCGAAGCAAGGAAAATAAGTTTTGCTGATTCAGGCGCACGGAATACAATAAACAAATGGGTGGAGAACAGGACAAATGACAAAATAAAAGAATTGATATCTCCCGGGACGGTGGACGCATCTACAAAGCTTGTGCTTGTTAACGCTTTATATTTTAATGCAAAATGGGCCACAGCGTTTTCAAAGCATTATACATTGCGTGAACCGTTCTATGTTTCAAAGCACGATAGTGTAATGGCGGAGACTATGAATATGACCCAAACCTTCAATTATTATGAAGACAAGGAATTGCAGGCTATTGAATCGCCTTATAAAGGAGAAAAACTATCAATGGTTGTATTTTTGCCCAAAGAAAGAACAGGAATAAACAAAATGGAAAAAACACTGGGATATCATTATTACAATAAAGTAATTGATTCCATGTATAGGAAAAAAGTGAAACTTGCATTACCGAAATTTAATACCACCGATCAAATTGATATAAGAAAAGTACTGGAAGAAATGGGTGTGCAGAACCCATTTACAGCAAAGGCCGATTTTTCGGCCATGACAGATGAACCGCTGTACATTGATAAGATATTCCATAAAGCATTTATTAAAGTGGCAGAGGAAGGTACCGAAGCCGCTTCGGCAACAGCGGTAACCATGTCAAAATCAATGGTAGCAGATCCTTCTACTCTTGCCGTGTTTTATGCTAACCACCCATTCATATTTGTTGTAAAGGATAATACAACAGGCTGTATATTATTTATGGGTAAAATAACTAACCCATTGAAATAGGACTTTCTTTGATTTTACGTTTTTCTTTGCTATATTTGTTTAAATAAGAACCACTGTATGAAAAAACAAATACTCTCCATTCTTTCATTTTTAATTGTTGCAGGTTCTTCATTTGCGCAGTTTAATACCTATCATCCTTTCCCTGATTCAAATGCGTATTGGAAAGTGGGGCGTACATATTCTTTAGGAAATGCTGGGAGTGGCCAGGATTATGAAGATTATGGTTATGTTTTAAAAGGGGATACTGTTGTAAATGGCTTAAGTTATAATAAAGTATATAAAGTTGGAGGTCGATCATGGTGTATGAATTGCAGTCCTTCATATTTTGATGTTTATTCAGGAATTAGCTATGCGGCAGCAATCCGTCAGGATACTATTAAAAAAAGAGAATATGTATGTTGCACAACCAATTTAAAAAAGGATACTTTATTATATGATTTTAATTTAAAAGTAGGGGATACGTTAAGAGAATACAATACGATTGGTATAGGTGAAATAAATTATGTATACGGTATTGATTCTGTTTTAATAGAAGGTAATTACCGCAAAGCATTAATTATAACGTCAAACAACGCGCAGCCATACAACAAAATTATAGATACTGTAATAGAAGGTATTGGTAGTAAATATGGCTTATTAGAAATGGAGGTGATACCATTTGAATCAAGCACGGGGTTAATGTGTTTTTGGCAAAATGGATATGTCGTATATAATCCCATTCCAAGAAATTCTTTATACTATGATAGTTGTTTTAGATACGGGCCTTCATATCTATGGACTGGCATTAATTCCGTAAGCTCTACTAATGTTTCATTTTCCGTTTTCCCTAACCCTGCCAACAAGCGAATAACATTGTCTTTTGAGTTACCGCAACAGCAAACAAATGCAACTTTACAATTATATAATGCGGTTGGGCAATTGATAGAAACCAATACTATTAATGGTTACAAAGGAACCATTGAGAAAAATGTATCTGCTTTACCTAATGGCATTTATTATTACACCCTATTGGTTAACGGTGTAATAACTGCAACAAATAAAATGGTTGTGATCCATTAACTAATTTCCTCCCTAGGATTAAGGTGGGCGTTTATTTCTTCATCTCCCTCAAAAACTGCAATACCTCTTCAGGATGTTTTTTGCCTTCGGTAAGTCCGTGATATTTAAAAACGATCTGCCCGGTTTTATCTACTACATAGGTAACACGGTCAGTAATCAATTTGCCTTTTACACCAAATGCAGCAATTGCAGTTTGGTCTGGATCACTGAGTAGTTGGTATGGTAAATTGAAATCAGTCACAAATTTTTTATGGCTTTCAACCGAACCCTGGTTGATACCTATAACCAATGCACCGGCTTTGATAAATGCCGCAGCGCTATCGCGAAAGCCACAGGCTTCTTTGGTGCAAACCATGCTTTCATCTTTAGGGTAAAAGAATATCACGATTATCTTTTTGCCAATGGAATCCTTCATGCTGAATGTTTTACCATCCTGGTTCTTTAGTGTGAATTTAGGAACTGTATCGCCAACATCTAACTGTTTGGTTTGTGCATTGCAGCTAAAGAATGTAAAAAGTATTGATGCTATTAAAAGGTGCTTCATAATAATTTTAAATTTTAAATTCTAAATTTTAAATGTCGGATTTCTTCTCTTTCATCTATTCTCAACTTTCAACTCTTAACTCTCAATTTTATAAGTACGATAACCACCATTTTTCAGGATGTGCTGCTTTGTATTTGCCATACCATTTGCATACAAAGTATAATGAGAATACCACAAATGCCCATGCAATATAAACTTCACTTAAGTGGACACGGTTATTTGTTTCCTCGGCAATATGCGAAGCCTTAATTGCAAATGCTGTCAGGTTTATAAGTATAAGGTGTAATATGTAATAGAACATTGGTACTTTACCAATTGTAATGAAAAAGTGTGCAACAACATTATCTGCCTTTTCTACCATGGCAAGGAATATAAGTGCCGGGCCAACTGTCATTAAAATATACAAGAGCGAGCAAGGGTACTTGGTTGTATTGATAAACGATAATATTGAGAACGTAATGTTTGCCGGTGTAGACCAAAGATTAGTAAATGGAGTAAATGGCGAAGGATCGCCATAAATATTGAACAGGCGAAGAACAATGAACAGGGCAATTGATCCTACGCCCAACAGGATAAGATTGCGTTGCCTCGATTCAGCTGCATAGGTAGGGGCGTAGAATTTGCCCAGGCAATAACCCAAACAGATAAGTCCGAAATAGGGCAGGAGAGGATAAAGTACGAATACATGAACTGGTCCTATAGTCACAGGTGTTACCCTATGTAAAAATGCCCATATTATTCCACCTACCGACAAATTAGCTGATTGCGAATTACCAACTGCATCCATTATACCTAATGAGTCCGGGTTAAAGGCATCGGTCAGGTTATGGAGCAATACAATAAGTAAACCTGAAATTAAAATTACTGAATAGGGTAGTTTACGCCAGAAGGCCAGGAATACCATACTCATACCTATTGCCCATATTACTAGTGCTGTGAAATGTAGATTGAACATGCCTATTGCATAAAATAAAGCTAGCATTACAAGGCCCAAATTATGTGTTGCAATCGCATTCTCTATAATGAGACGTTTACCATATATATCACCTGACCATAAGAATCTGAATAAAGTAAACTCGAGTAATATTAACCACAGGCCACGGGTAACCAAAAACTTAGTAAGCTCGCTACCACCTTTTTTTAAGCCATATAAATAGGCCGATAGCCCGGCTAGCAAAATGAAATTGGGTGCGCAAAAATGTGTGATCCAACGGGTAAGGAACAGAAATGGGGTAGTGTATTTGAAATCGGTAGGGTCATGCACCCAGGCATCGAAATGCAAAAAATCGCGGCAATGGTCAATTGCCATAACAACCATAATTAAACCCCTTAACAGATCAATAGATGTAATACGGTTTGGTTTTTCTATGGTCATGCGTAAATTAATTCGGTGCCGTTAAATTAAAATTAAGTTTATAAGTGAATGTGACACAATTAACTATTTAACACTATAATACAATAAATACGCTGAAAACTCTGTAAATACTGAAATCGGCAAGAGTTAGTCGCAAGGATTGGTCGCAAAAAGCTGAAACAGTTGTAAATAAATGGGTTGGAATGCGTTTGTGTTAGATTCATACCACCTAAAGTATAAAATAACTGATTGCGAATAACTGATTGTTATTTAACAGCCTTGAATTTGAAGCCTTTTTCAAAACGATCGTCTATGGAATATCTGTCGAAAATAAGACCTTGTCCATTACTTTCGCTTAAGAAACGTAGATCTTCCGTCTTTTTATTTAAAGTATAGATAGATCCTCGCCAATAGCCTTTGTATTCTAAATACTGACACAACTCTCCAGCACCTTTTAGTTTCCTTGGGAATTTGGGTTCTTTTTCTATGGATTTAAGAGCTTCTATTTCTTTATAAGCTTTAACATAACCTCTTGCGGTGGCATCTTCTATTAAAGAGGATAATTCGTCAGGTGTTAAAACTTGAAATGTCATATACAAGTATAAAAAAAATTATGACATTAACAAGAAATATCTTTGACGGCGAGTTTATAAAAAAGAAAAACCCGATTTGTGGTCGGGCATGGGAGTTTATAAAAATAGAATTTGTTAGCCTTCTTCCATTTATTGCTATCATTCATAATTTCTAAATTTATAAAATCTCTGCCGCAGGACTTAGCACCTTAGATATTTATCGATCAAAAAATGTCAATTTTTTCTTCGTCACAAGGTTCAGAAGCTTGCTCATAATAATCGACAGCCATTGCTTCGTCTTCAGCGTCTTCTAGATAACCATTTTTCATTAGATAGTCAATGTCATTGGTTCCGTCCCATTTTGGATGTAATATTATAGTTTCCCAGCGAAGCCGCTCCTCTAGTTCTGTTAATTCTAAGTTTGTCATAATTCTATGGTTTAAATTGTTTTTACTGTTGTTGACTTTGAACCGGATTTGTTGCGGTTATTCTTTTTCTGATTTTTTTTAATGTTTTTACTCACTAACTGTTAATTAAAATGGAAGGTCTTCATCAAAAGTTTCTTCATCAACTGGTTTTGGAACTTCCTTCAAATCCCTGTTAGTCTTTTCCTTGAGCGTTTCGCCAAGATAGTGAGACAACCTACTAAGGCTTTCGTTATCTCCTATTAGAAGAGCACCTTCCTCTCCATCAACTTCAAGTACAGCACCAAACGTAAATGTTGTCTTACTTGTCTTTTTAAAGGCATTAACAGCTTGGTCCAGTTTTTTAATTGCTTTGTCTTTTGGTGTCATGATTGTTTTCATGGTTTTTGTTTTGGTTGTTAATTTACATTAAGTTTATTTTTTTCTATTCTATGTTTCAAATTGTTTGTTTTCTATTATTAATATTTTTCATAACAAGTATAAATTATTTATTTCTAAATCCCGGAAATAGTTATAATATTTCTTCACATCTTTATTTCTGCTTTGCGTTTTCCTTTAATGATAAGGTGTTCAGGCATTATTTATAAATTTAGAAAAATCAATCTTGGTAAATTCCCATCCGGAAAATATGAAGCACTCGCATGATACTAGCGAATAGGATATTATTAGATATTGGAATTATTACTTTTCCTTTATCCGGGATTTATACCGGTATTTTCAGGAACGCAACTCTATCATTGTTGCTGTCCCAGGCAATGATATCTAACAACTTGTTATGAATTCTGTCGTATATCACATCAATCTTAAGTTCGTTAAGCTTATAATAAAATGCTTTTTGATACTTAGTATCCTCAAAAATTTCTAAAAGCCTACCGTGAGAAAAAACCAAGGCCGTTCTTTCAGAAAGTGGGAGGGCGTTAAATTCGAGGGCTTGCATGGAGATATAGTTAGTATATCAAAGATAGACTTTTAAAAGGAGTAGTTTTACAGATATTATAAAAAAATAATGTTGAGGCTATTAGGTAATATGGTCTTAACCTATTCAGCCTTTTTCTTAGACTTCTTCATTTCCATCTTGGTTGATTTATTATTATTAACAAGATATTCCAAGGCATCTTTACCAAGAGAATGTTTGAAGTTCAATAAATCAGAAAGATTCGTGTTAACCGCTAAAGAGTATTTTAGTAAGGTTAGGACAGTTATATTATAGCCATTCTCTATACGATGGACTTGCATTCGTGTAAGGCCAACTTCAAGTCCCAATTCTTCCAAAGTAAGCCCAGCCTCTTTTCTATAGGTGGACAACTGATTTCCTAGTTGTTTTAAAAAGGATTTGGATACGTCTTCCTTTTTCCGGGCTTTCATTCGATAATTTTTTCAAATGTGCCATATCATATTTTAATTAAAGTACCCTTATAAGAGTACTTTGTATATATTAGAACAATAATTAAAAAAGAAAAACCATGAAAAACACAATGCTTATCATTATTCTCATTGGAACAGCTCTATGTTCCAAAGCTCAAATCGTTACAACTTTAGCCGGATCAACGACACCTGGTTCTAACAACGGAACAGGTGCTGGAGCAAGTTTCAATAATCCATATGCTGTTGTCACAGACGGAAGCGGCAATTTATATGTGGCAGATAATTTTAATAATGAAATACGAAAGATCGTAATTTCTACAGGTGTGGTTACAACATTAGCGGGTTCTACCACTGCAGGTTCCAATGATGGAACAGGTACTGCAGCAAGTTTCAATGGCCCGGCAGGAATAACTATTGATGGGAGCGGTAATTTATATATAGCTGATGGAGGTAACAACGAAATACGGAAAATCATCATTCCTACGGGGGTGGTTACAACTATAGCAGGATCTACTACCGCAGGTTCTAATGATGGAACAGGAACGGCAGCAAGTTTCTATACTCCATTCGGAATAGCCATTGATGGGAGTGGCAATCTTTACATTGGCGATGCTTTGAACAACGAACTACGAAAGATCGTAATTTCTACAGGTGTGGTTAC
>OLMA01000116.1_pt1 | contig 25996 bp, 21 predicted proteins | sample 1604671 | NCBI WGS metagenome assembly OLMA01 (sample SAMEA104055725, study PRJEB20765) | soil metagenome | biome: Arctic tundra; feature: Polygonal ground; material: soil | place: USA | collected 2011-09 | depth 0-0.5 m | reverse complement strand
TTTCAAGTCCTCGCCTCCTATGGTCGGCTGTGGGCTTTCCGCTGCAACGCGAAGCCTCATGAGTTCCTTAACAATTAAACGCGCCACGAATAATCCCTAATGCGGCCAGGTCGGTTCGTCATTGCGAGGTACGAAGCAATCTCAACGTCCCCTTGGATTTTGCCCCAAACCCATGATAATTTTAAATTTTGAATGCTTAATTTTAAATGAAGGAAGTCCCTCATTTAACATTTAAAATTCAACATTCAGCCTTTATTTTCAGGGGGTGTATACTTTTTGCCATTTGTAAACCCTTAACCTATTGATATTCATTAAAAATACCCCTAAAATTTTTGTGTAAAGTGTAAACCCCTGTTTGAAAGAATAAATCCTTTCCTCCCTCTCCTTTTTCAAGGAGAGGGCAGGGTGAGGTAATAATACAAAGTTAGATTTGTGGTTTTGTAATGAAAAGTAAAAACCCTTGGAGTTTTCAACTACCCTTAGTCGAATTGGTTATTTTTACCCCGTTGTTCAATTTCTCAATAGCTAAAGGTGGAAGAGCTTAATTTACTAATGTACCAGATAGGCCATGATCTGCGCGGGCCGGTGAACTCTGCCAAGAACTATATATACCTTGCTTTAAAAAGAGTGCAAGAAGAAGCAGCAAAAAATTACCTTATCAAGATACATGATTCCTATTCCAAAATTGAAGACCGTATACTTTCATTACTAAACCTGCAACGGTTGAATCGCGCGAATTTGCGAACTGAGAATATTAATGTTAAATTGATGATCGATGAAATAATTAGTTCGACAGATAGCATAGCCGGGCATGACCTGGTAAAAATATCGACAGATCTACGTGTACCTGAAGTGATCGTCAGCGACCAACAATACCTGCATTCTATAATACATAACCTGGTTAACAATGCAATTATGTATGATAACGGAACGCCGAGTGCATTCGTGCATATTACTGCAGTAACAAAAAACAACATACTTACATTGCGTGTTGCAGATAACGGACAGGGTATACCCAACGTAATGCAGGAAACCTTATTCGATAAATTTGTAAAAGGAAGCACAAGTGATAAGGGTACAGGCCTCGGGTTGTATATTGTAAAAAATCTGGTAGAGAAACTTAAAGGCAATATAAGTTTTGTAAGCAATCATAAGGGAACAATCTTTACTGTTAACATTCCTTATAAGAGCTAAATTACTTACAACCAGCAATGCAATGTTCCACCATTGGCGACTTATCATTCAAGTGGTGGTACATTATAACTGATTCCCTGTGACCGTAAAAATCAATTTCAAAAAAACCTTCTTCATTCCATTGCAAGCACTCTGTCGCGTCTTCGCACGATTCCTGCTTAACAGGATCGAGCCTGCTTCCGGCTCCACTTACAATATAGTGCAGGCTATCGTTAGAAAAATACTCCAAAGAATGTTCATGTCCGCTTACATAATAAATATCCGGATGATTTTGTTTCTTCAATAGACTATCCAAGTGCACTGCCATTTTATGGTATGGAGGATAGTTCGTGTTATTATCTCCGAAACGACGTATAAATCGCTCTGCAAAAACAAGCGCACCTGAATGATTCCCTTTCGAATGAATAGGGTGATGTGCTACAACAATTATTTTTTCGTGTTTGCTTGTGGCATCCTTAAGCTGTGCACTGAGGTTATTGTAAAATGTATCTAATATTGCTTTAGCCCTTTTATTTTTTTGCCCTTCTTCAATTATCAGGCGATAAGTATCAATATAAATAACTCTAGTTCTTCCTCTGTTAAAATCGAGGGATACAGGCCCGGGGCTACCATCTTTGGGTAGAAACGTTCCGGTATTATGGTTCTTTATTGAAGTGAATTTATTTAAGGTGTCCTCAATAAACGTTTGTTCTTTCTTTAAAAGTCTTTTGCCTTTTTTAAGAGCAATAAGGTTCCACCAATCGTGGTTACCCGGTACAAAATAGGCTGAACCTTTATATCCTCTTAAAATATTTAGCTGGGCCATTACCCTTCTGCGGGCGGTTGCGCTTCCATCAAAACCACCCTCTTCAAGCCTGAAAACAGCAGACAGAAATGTTTTTTCGTAACAGTTATCGCCAAGAAAGATCACAGCACTGCTGTCATTTTTCATCAGCTTATTATGCAGGTCATACAAAGTGGCACCGGTAGTGTCACCCTCACCGGCATCGCCAATCAGGTATAGTTTAAAAGTCGGAACTTCCGGAGTTTGTGCAATACAAACAGAAGTGAACTGCATTAAAAATGCAAAGGCAACAAAGCGAATTAATTTCATACTATTTAAACTCAAAAATTTAGTTAGTGTGTGCAGGCAATACTTTGGCTTTAGCCTCGCCAAATCCTACACGTACATTGTTTTTTTGAGCATAACCCTTTATAATAACGGTGTCCCCATCTTCCAAATATTTGCGTTGTGAGCCATCTGGTAATGTAATGGGCTTGCTACCTCCCCAGGTAATTTCAAGTAACGAACCAAACGAATCAGGCGTTGGGCCACTAATAGTACCCGATGCCATCATATCGCCAACATTAATATTACAGCCATTAACAGTATGGTGTGCCAATTGCTGGTCCATACTCCAGTACATATATTTAAAGTTCGATGTGCATATTTTCAATGGTTCCATTTTTTCAGGTTGCAGGTAAACCTCCAGATTTATATCAACACCTGTTTTATCTGCTTTGCGCTCCAGGTATGGAAGCACTTTAGGATCTTGTTCGGGTGCACTAACACGAAAAGGCTCAAGTGCATCAAGCGTAACGATCCATGGCGATATAGTAGATGCAAAATTTTTAGCCAGGAATGGCCCAAGTGGAACATATTCCCAACGTTGTATATCACGGGCTGACCAATCGTTGAACAATACCATACCAAAAATATAGTCCTCCGCATCTTTAGTATTTACCGATTGCCCTAATTCAGTTGACTTACCAATTATAAAAGCGGTTTCCAGTTCTATATCCAATGCTTTTGAAGGGCCAAAAACAGGAATTTCGCTATTCGGAGGTGTCATCTGACCTTTTGGCCTGTGAAAATTATGGCCCGATACAATAACCGATGAGGCCCTTCCGTGATATGCTACAGGCAAATGTTTCCAATTTGGCAGCAAAGCGTTCTTCGGGTCGCGGAACATGGTGCCCACGTTTGTAGCATGTTCCTTGCTGGAATAAAAATCAGTATAGTCACCAATCCTTACAGGCAACTTCATTGTAACCTCTTCTGCATTAAACAGGCACTTTTTCCGTACCTCAGCGTTATCTCTCAGTTCAGCATTATCTTTTCTGAATATTTCAGAAAGCCTGTCTCTTACTTCTCTCCACACTGGTTTCCCCAAAGCAATGAAATCGTTCAGGTTGTCTTTTTCAAATATTCCTGCAGGTAGTTTTATCTTGGAAAAATATCCCCCCTGTTGTAAGGCAGCAAGACTAATAACTGTATTTCCAATGATGGTTACTGCAATTCCGCCGGAATGATTACCTATTGCCGCAATACCAAACGGAAGGTTCTGTATAGGGAAATCACTATTGGCCGGGACTTCGATCCAGGATTGCAGGTTGGGGTCATTGGCTTTTATCATAGGCTACGAATATGTAACAAAAATAGCAATATGCATCGTACCTTTCTTTTTAATTATTTGGGCGTTCCCCTCCGGGTCGGGCTATACACTTCAAGTCCTCGCTTTGCTGCGGGCTTTCCGCTGCTATCCCTAACGCAAAATACAGTTCCCCCATTGGCTATTTTATTGTATTTTTGAAGGATAACAGAATATTACGTGTGCGGGATAACTGGCATATTCACCCAAGGTGAAAAAGCAGAAGAAAATAAGGAAAATGTAAATAAGGCTATAGCGGCATTATATCACAGAGGGCCTGACAACCAAGGCATCTTTTGTAAGGACAATGTTGTTCTTGGCCATACCCGATTAAGTATTATTGACACTACTGATTGTTCTGCACAACCATTTATTAGCAGCGATGGCCGCTATGTAATTGTATATAATGGCGAATTCTTCAATTACGAAGAGCACAAAAAAGAATTACTGGCTAAAGGAATTACATTCCACTCAACCGGCGATACCGAAGTACTTTTACAATTGTATATTACTACGGGAGAATCGTTCCTTGAAAATGTAAATGGTTTTTTTGCATTTGCAATTTATGATACAGTCGAGCGATCACTGTTCATGGCACGTGATAGGTTTGGCATAAAACCTCTCTTTTATTCTGAACAAAAAAATACTTTCATATTTGCTTCAGAGATGAAGGCCATATTGCAATACCCTATCAATAAAAGTATTGATAAAACTTCCTTACTTCAATACCTGCAACTGAATTATATACCTGCGCCCGATACTATACTGGAAAGTGTTAAGAAATTTCCGGTCGGGCACTATTGTAAACTAAAAGCAGGGGAATCTTTGGCATTTAAACCATTTTGCAAAAATGCTTATGATCCTCAAAAGCACAAAGCAATCATCTCATTCGATGATGCAAAAAAGAAATACTATTCGTTATTGGATGATGCCGTACAAAAACGCCTTATCTCTGATGTCCCTTTAGGTACATTCCTAAGTGGCGGCCTTGATTCATCGGCTGTTACTGCAATAGCTTCACTACATAAACCTGATCTTATGACCTTTTCTATTGGTTATAAAGATGAGCCTATGTTCAATGAAAGCAGGTATGCCGAAATGGTGAGCAAAAAACTGAAAACAAATCATCATTCATTTATGCTGGGCAGTGATGATCTGTATAACGAACTCTTCTCAGTCCTCGATGCAATCGATGAACCCTTCGGAGATTCTTCTGCTATACCTATGCACATACTTTCGCGTAAAACAAAAGAGCACGTTACGGTAGCGCTTTCCGGTGACGGAGGAGATGAACTTATGGCGGGCTATAATAAGCATCGTGCAGAATATAGGTTGCAGCATGCTTCATTCCTGAAACCATTCGCCGCTATGGCTCTGCCCTTCTTAAACATGTTGCCACAATCGAGAAATTCTGCTTTGGGTAATTTAGCAAGAAAAGGTGTGCGTTTTGCCGAAGGCGCAAAAATGAATACCGCCGAACGCTACTGGAGATGGGCCTCAATTGCCAAAACCAATGAAGCATTGGAATTATTGAAAGATAAGAATAAAGCGATTGAACAGGATAATAAATTAAGAAAGCAGGAAATTCTTAATGGAATAAATAATGATTTCGATTCTATTTTATTTACTGATGTACAACTGGTTTTACAAAACGACATGCTTGTAAAAACCGATTCTATGAGTATGTCCAATGCACTCGAAGTACGCGTTCCACTACTCGATTACAGGCTGGTTAATTTTTTATTTACACTTCCTACTGAGTATAAAATTAATGGAGATATTCAAAAGAAAATACTGCGAGAATCGGTTGCACAATTATTACCACGGGAAATTCTTACGCGCAAAAAACATGGCTTTGAAGTACCTTTATTAAAATGGTTTAAAACCGGGTTAAGAGATTCCATTGAGAATGTTTGGCTTAATGATAAACACATTGAAGAGCAAGGTATATTTGATTTAAGAGCTATAAGAGCATTAAAAAAACAACTTTTCTCAAACAACCCGCAAGACTCAGTGGCCAGGGTTTGGGGACTCATCGTATTTCAGCATTGGTATAAAAAACATATTGCAAATGCCTGAAAGGAAATATAAAATACTGCGCATTATAAACCGCTTTAACCTGGGCGGCCCAACCTATAATGTAACCTACTTAACCCGATACCTTGCCCCGGAATTTGAAACCCTGCTTGCTGGTGGCATGAAAGAAGAATCAGAAGCAAGTTCAGATTTTATTCTGGAACAGAATGGGGTAAAGCCTGTTATCATTGAAGAAATGAAACGCTCTATAAATCCCTTGAATGATATTGCTGCATATAAACACATTAAAAAACTTATCGGGGAATTTAAACCTGATATAGTTCATACACATGCATCTAAAGCTGGAACACTAGGCCGTTTAGCTGCCTTTTCGTGCAAAGTACCTATTACAGTTCATACTTTTCATGGCCATGTATTTCATTCGTACTTTGGCAATATTCAAACTGCAGTTTACAAAAACATTGAACGTTACCTCGCTGCCCGCACAACAGCACTTGTTGCAATAAGTGATAAACAAAAACACGAGCTTACTTCAGTTCATCATATAGCACCTGCTGACAAATTTCATGTTGTTCCTTTGGGCTTTGATCTTGCCAGGTTCTGGACAGATAAAGAAATAAAAAGAAAAACATTCCGTGAAAAGTATCTGATCGCAGATGATGAAATTGCCATTGGCATAATTGGCAGATTAGTTCCTGTAAAAAACCATAAAATGTTTCTCACTGCATTTAAAAAGACAAAAGAAAAGTCTACCAATAAAATAAAGGCATTTATTATTGGAGATGGAGAACTAAAAAAAGAATTAATGGCATATTGCATTGAACTTGGGCTCTCTTTTTCCGATCACAATAAAATTGACGCTCATTCAAGTGTGGTTTTCACTTCATGGATCAAGGAAGCTGATGTTGCCATAGCAGGATTGGATATTATATCACTTTCTTCACTTAATGAAGGCACCCCTGTAAGTCTTATTGAGGCACAAGCCGCGGGCAAACCAATAGTATCTACCCAAACAGGAGGAATTGAAAATATAGTTATACCTGAAACTACTGCTCTTCTTTCGCCAGTCAATAATACAGAAGCATTTACGGAAAACCTTCTCAAGCTAAGTAATGATGGCAACTTAAGACAATTTTTATCAGAAAAAGGTATGGATTTTGTCAAAGAACGGTTTCATTATACCGCTTTAGTGATGAATATGAGCAACTTATACCAGGCCTTATTGAAAGAGAAAAATATAAGATAATCGCTAATTTTAGTACTTTTACGGCTTGATTTAACATAACCCATATTTATGCGGAAATTATTATTTCTTTTTTGCCTCTCTTCCTTATTGTCAGGATGTTCGTGGTTATATCCGAGTATGATGCTTAAAACTCCCCGTCACTACCCGTTTGATAAATTAAATGATTCAATATCGAACACTGATTATAAAATATCGATAAATGATTTTATAACATTACGTTTGTATTCACAGGATGGCTTCAGGCTGATCGATTTTTCAAATATTTCTGAATCTTCAGGCAGTGGTCCTTCATCTGTGGCAACTATAAATACTGAATATTTAGTTGAGCCTGACGGCACAGTGAGATTACCTGTTATCGGGTGGATCCATATTACAGGATATACGATAAGAGAGGCGACCCAAATGCTTGAACAAAAGTATTCCCAATATTATATTAAACCATTTATACTCTTACAAGTTACCAATAGAAGGGTTATAGTATTTCCAGGTAGTCCGGGATCAGCCAAAGTTGTACCGTTAATTAATAATAATACTACGTTACTGGAAGTTCTGGCCATAACAGGCGGTATTACGGAAGATGGAAGGTCCAGACAAATCAAACTTATCCGGGGCGATCCTAACAAACCCAGTGTATATCTCATAGATCTTTCAACAATAAGTGGAATAAAAGAAGGCAATACTATAATGCAGGAAGGCGATATTATTTACGTTACACCATCAATAAGGCCAATAGAACAGATATTAGTGCGCATAACGCCGGCAATGACTTTATTAACTACTGTATTGTTAACCATTACAGTAATCAATGGTGTAAAACTGTAAATAATGCAACAACCGGAACAGGCAAATACTTCTTCTGCCCCTAAAAAAAAGGGAAAGAAGCTGTCTTCAATGAATGAAGAGTTTGACTTGTCATTATTTCTTCTAATTGCACAGAAAAAGTGGCGTTGGATAGCTGTGGTTTTCCTGGTTTCTCTCACAGTTACCATACTATATCTTCGCTATGCAACACGCATATACGAAGAAAGCAGTACTATTCAGATAAGTTCACAAAATAACGCCAACATGATTCTTGGCATGGGGAGTAACTCTCCTTTCCAAAACTCTGACGAAGAGCTGGCGCAATCGGTTGAACTTATGCGTTCTACTTTGTTTCTCGAAGAAGTGTTTAAATCACTTCCTATGTCAGTGTCTTATTTTAATCAAGGAACATTTAAAGATGAAGAACAATACCCATTTACACCTTACCGTGTAAGTTTTGATTCAGTTGCCGCAAGATCTCTCCATGGAGTTAAAATATACATACGTTGTTTCTCTTCCGATTCAGGACAAATGACTTATACACTGAACCAAAGTACTAAATCTATAAAGTTTAAATCAGGTGTTGGGTTCAATTCATTTAATGGTAATCTTAATATTGATATAACCAATTATAACCTGCTGCAGGAAATTCAAAGCCAGGTTAAGAAAGATGCTTGCTATTTTTTAATAAACAGCAACAACCAGCTTGCAAGGCAATATGCATCGAATATTATTGTGAAAATATTAAATACTGACGCAAAAACTGTACAAATATCGTGCGACGATTTTAATGATAGAAAAGCGGCTGACATAGCCAATGCCATAGCAAAAGTATATATTCAATATTCATTAGATAAAAAGAGCGAAAGTGCCGAGAGTGTTTTAAGATTTGTTGATGAACAACTGGACTATGAGTATGACAAGATCAAACTTATTGAACTATCTCTCGATTCCTTTCCCAATCATGAGACTACAATTAATGGCACTGCTACTCCGGAACAATCCATTATAGCCCAGAATTTTTTGCGCATGGAAAACCTCCAGGACCAGCTAACGCAATTAGACCTGGACCAGAAACTTCTTTCGCATCTTGAAACTGAAACAGGTGCCGGCCAGGATATTAACCCTAATGAACTATTGATCCTTTTAAATGGGAGTGATGTAGGCACCCAATTAAAAAGCGACCTGGATGAATTGAGGCAGATGATGATCCATAAGCAAAATACCAGTTTTGATTTGAAACCAGCGAACCCAAGTTCGGTAGATATCGATGAATTAATTGCCTCACAAAAGAAATTAATAATACAAAGTATTCCTGTTATAAATCAAAGGATACAGGCTAAGAAAGAAGATATCGAGGCGCAAATCAATGCTATAAAGGCACGTTATCCTGAAGAACATGTTGCCAGTACTAATGTGGATTACATGAAACTTCAAAGGCTTTTTACTATCAATGAAAAGTACTATGATGCATTATTGGAAAAGAAAACTGAATATCAGATATCAAAAGCCGGGTTTGTGCCTGAAAGCCAAATACTCGAGACAGCAACGGTATCTCTGATTCCTATTTCACCGCAAAAAACAGTAAGTTTTACAATTGCTATAATGGGCGCTTTTGGTATCAGCACGGTTATTCTTATCATTATTTATCTTTTCTATAACAATATTTCATCACTGGAAGAAATAGAAAGAATTTCGGAAAGCCCTATAACATTATTAGGTATCGTTCCATTGTACACAAAAGAAATTCCTTCCTCTCAGTTTATTGTTAACCACAATCCTAAATCTCTTTTAGCTGAATCGTTCAGGTCAATACGTACAAACCTTCAGTTTATTGCAAATGATGATACAGCCAAGGTAATTGCAATTACATCTACTGTATCGGGCGAGGGTAAAACATTCGTTTCTATTAACCTTGCAGGATTAATTACTTACTCAGGAAAAAAAGTTATTATTCTTGACTTGGATATGAGAAGGCCAAGGATACATACAGCATTAGGTATGGATAATTCCAAAGGAATGAGCACCTTGTTGATAGGTAAATATAAATTAGAAGAAACTGTACAAGTATCGGAATTTGAGAACCTGCATGTTATAACAGCAGGGCCTATACCACCTAACCCTTCTGAATTGGTTATAAGTAAGGCGATGGATGACCTGCTGGAGGTTTTGAAAAAACAATACGATATTATTATTATTGACAACCCGCCGGTAGGACTTGTAACTGATGGTATAGCAATGCTGCAAAAGGCAGATTATCCTATTTACGTTATGCGGGCTGATTATTCTAAACGTGAGTTTGTCCATTTTGTAGATCGCTTATATTATAATAACCATCTCCATAAGCTTTCCTTCATTCTGAATGGAGTGAACCTGAAGCGAAACCCTTATGGATACGGATATTACGGGTATGGGTATGGATACGGGTATGGATATGGAACAGGTAATTATTACGAAGCATAGATATAAAAATGGAAACAATACAGACAAACATAAAGGGTCTATTAGTTATACAACCCAAAGTATTTCAGGATGACAGAGGGCATTTTTTTGAACCCTATAATAAAAAGGCGCTTTCGGAAATAGGGATATTGGAGGAATTCTGGCAGGATAACCAGTCTATGTCACAAAAAGGTGTTCTAAGGGGCCTGCATTTTCAAAACCCACCATTTGCACAATCAAAACTGGTTAGGGTTATTAAAGGTGCGGTATGGGATGTGGCTGTTGATATCAGGAAGAATTCTCCAACTTATGGTCAGTATTATGGATTGGAATTGAATGAGAAGAATAAAACCATATTATATATTCCGGAAGGTTTTGCACATGGTTTTAAAACCCTTGAAGACAATACTATATTCCTTTATAAATGTTCCACTCTTTACAATAAGGAAGCTGAAGATTCAATATTGTGGAATGATACGGATATTAATATTCCATGGAATATTGAAAATCCGATATTGTCTGATAAGGATAAAAATGCAAAACAGTTCAGGAACTTTCAAAGCAAGTTCTAATTTAACCTAGCTCATGACCCTTAATCTTCCTCTTTTTTATTTCAGTTATTTTGTATTGGTATTCGTGCTTTCCATACTCATGAACAGCCTTTTTCTGAAATTTTCAAGAACATTAGGAATCCGGAAAAGTGACGAGAACATAATCAGGTGGAGTGATTTGCATAAACCTGCCTTAGGAGGTATTACTTTCTTTATAACTTTCCTTTTATCACTAATTATTTACTCCCTTTTCTTTCAGGCTACAAACTTTCTTTTACATTCGGAAACACTTGGTTTACTGGCAGCTTGTACCGTAGCATTTCTTATGGGACTTGCTGATGATGCATACGATACCAACCCTATTCTGAAATTTTCAGCACAGGTATTTTGTGGTATTATACTAATATACTCAGGCATTTATGTACAGTTATTTCAAAATATTTATATCGATTATTTTGTTACTATGTTATGGGTTGTTGGTATAATGAATGCAATTAACCTTTTGGACAATATGGATGCCATATCTTCCGTTGTTTCATTAAATGTTATGGTAACGATACTTTGCCTATTGATTATTGAAAGGCATTCCGATTCTGTATTTTTTACAATTATTCTGGGTACAGCGTCTGCTATATCCGCATTTTTATTATTTAACTGGTTCCCTTCAAAAATGTACATGGGCGATACCGGTACACAATTCCTGGGGGTATTTATGGCTGCAGTTAGTATTTTGTTTTTATGGGGGACAACTCCCGAACCAATATTGCCTGCTACTAAACATGTATTATCCGTCCTGCTAACATTTGCATTACCAATAATAGATACAACTATTGTATTCATTAACCGTATCTTAAAAGGCACATCACCTTTTGTTGGTGGAAAAGATCACACAACACATCACTTATTCTACTTGGGAATTAGTGAGCCTAAAATTGCCGTAATCTATTCTTTATATTCGGGCGTCTCCTTGCTTTGCGTTGTCTTTATAAATAAATATATACAAAACTGGTCGGCACTGTATTTCAGTATTTTTGCATTGTATTTTTTACTCTCATTTATTACTTTTTTTATAATTACGAAAATCAGGAAGAAGAATCATGCAGTTTAAACTTCTTCATAAAATACCGGAGACAATAAGAAGACGTATCAGGAATATACTTCTTCTGTGCGGAAGCTTTATTCTTCTCGGAATGACCATGCAACTTCTGAACTCCTCGGGAAATATTGGTACAGATAACAATACCTTCGATCAGGCCTATAAAATATTCCCTGTTCCTTTTCCCGATACCTTGAGTTTTGCTGATGAACGTGTACCTATGAATCACCTAGGAGTAAAGGAGAGCCTTGAACAGGAAATGCTTGTAAATACGTATTGGCAGTCTCAGGCATTACTCATGCTGAAAAGAGCGCATCGTTACTTTCCAATGATAGAAAGGATCCTAAAGAAAAATGGAATACCTGACGATTTCAAATATCTTGCTTTGGCAGAAAGTGGGTTTAGTTATAAGGTATCAGGGGTAGGCGCTTCAGGCTTCTGGCAATTTATGAAACCAACTGCCATTATTTACGGCCTTGAAATAAGTAAAGATATTGACGAACGATATAATGCTGAAAAAAGCACCGAAGCAGCCTGCAAATATTTTAAAGAAGCTTATGCTGAATTTCATAATTGGACATTGGTTGCAGCATCTTATAACCTGGGGCTTGGTGGAGTAGCAAAAGAATTGCAAAAACAAAGACAGGATAGTTACTATGACCTGGAATTGAATTCAGAAACAGGGCGTTATGTATACCGTATCCTTGCTCTAAAAGCATTAGTAAGTAACCCCAGGCAATTTGGCTTCTATTTGAAGAGCGCTGACCTGTATAACCAGATACCAACTTATATAGATCCGGTTGATTCTACTATTGGCAACCTTGCAGACTATGCCATAAGCAAAGGCATCAATTACAAAGTATTAAAAATGCTTAATCCCTGGCTGCTGACAGATAAATTACCGGATGCAGAACGCCGCATCTATGCCATATCATTACCGGTGAAAAATGTACCTTTTATTGACCTTGGAGAATCAATAACTTTTCCGGACTCCACTTCTGTTGTTGCAAGAATAGCTGATACACTGATGAAACACGACAGTGTAAAGAACAATATAATCATTCATATAGTAAAGCAAGGTGAGGATATACAGGCTATTGCAAAACAATATAACATTACAGTAGAACGCCTGTGTGCATGGAATTCAATTACAGATACCATAAAGCTGAAACCTAAAGACGAACTGATGATATTTAAGCAGTGATATGAAGCGGAATATCGTAGAAAAAGAAATTATTGCGGATCAGGAATTTATTGATATTATAGGTGCAAGGGAACATAACCTGAAGAACATCAGTATTTCTATTCCACGTAATAAACTTGTTGTAATAACCGGTTTAAGCGGAAGCGGAAAATCTTCTCTTGCCTTCGATACTATTTACGCTGAAGGGCAACGTCGTTATATTGAAACATTATCGGCTTATGCACGTCAGTTCCTTGGCAGCATGGAAAGGCCCGATGTAGATAAGATCGATGGATTGAGTCCAGTTATTTCAATAGAGCAAAAAACGGTAAATAAAAACCCACGTTCAACTGTTGGTACTATTACAGAGATTTATGATTTCCTTCGTTTGCTTTTTGCACGGGCAGGTGAAGCTTTTTCATACGTTACCGGGGAAAAGATGGTTCGTTTCTCTGAACAGCAGATAATTGACCTTATACTTGAACGGTTTGACAAACAAAAGATACAGATACTTGCCCCGGTAGTAAAAGGTAGAAAAGGCCACTACCGTGAACTTTTTGAGCAATTGCGCAAAAGTGGTTTCTCACGTGTACGCCTCGATGGAGACATGAAAGAGATAAAGCCTAATATGCATGCTGACCGATACAGCATACACGATATTGAAGTGCTTATCGACAGAGTCGACGTTCATATAGAAGCAAAAAAACGTATCGCCGAATCGGTTGCCTTAGCTATGAAACATGGCAAAGGTGTTATTATGGTTATAGGAGAGGATAACAAAATGCATCATTACAGCCGTTTTTTAATGTGCCCTAGTTCAGGTATATCATACGATGAGCCTGCTCCTAACCTATTCTCATTTAACTCTCCGTATGGAGCCTGCCCTAATTGTAACGGACTTGGGGAAGTGGCGAAAATTGATGCGAAGAAAATAATTCCGGATACGCATAAATCTATTAACGATGGAGCTATTGCACCGGTGGGCAGGAGAAAAGATAATTGGATATTTCGCCAGCTTGAAGCAATTGGGGATAAACATGGCTTTACACTAGATACTCCCGTAAATAAAATACCCGAAGAAGCTATTCATGCTATTCTGTATGGGTCTGATGAGATATTAAAAGTGCGTGAAAACCTCGGCAGCAATGCACATAGCTATGCGTTGAACTTTGAAGGAATAGTAAACTTCATTGACCGCCAGCGCCAGGAAGGCGACTCCAGGGCTATATCAGAATGGGCCTCGGGCTTTATGAATAAGGCTACCTGTCCTGAATGCAAAGGCGCACGGTTAAAAAAAGAAGCCCTCTATTTTAAAATTGACAATAAAAATATTGCGGAACTTGCTTCAATGGATATTGTTGTGTTACATGAATGGTTGCTTAAAGCAGAAGATAAGTTAAGTGCCAAGAACAAAATTATAGCAAAAGAAATATTTAAAGAACTCAGAAGCCGTTCGCAATTCCTGCTCAATGTAGGGCTCGATTACCTTACACTCAACAGAAGTTCAAAAACTCTTTCAGGTGGAGAGGCACAACGTATACGGCTAGCCACACAAATCGGCTCGCAGTTGGTAGGCGTACTATACATACTCGATGAGCCAAGTATTGGTCTGCATCAGCGTGATAACACCCGTTTAATAGGAGCTTTGAAACAATTACGCGATATAGGTAATTCGGTAATTGTTGTTGAGCATGACAAAGAGATGATGCTGGCATCTGACTGGTTGATCGATATTGGGCCAGGAACTGGGATGCACGGTGGCCGAGTGGTTGGTGAAGGTACGCCCGCCAAGTTTTTGTTGCAACCAAATCTTACGGCAGAATTCCTTAAAGGAAAAAAAGAAATTGCCACACCTAAAACACGCAGAAAAGGCAGCGGAAAAGAAATCGTAATTAAGGGTGCAAAAGGCCATAATTTAAAGAATGTGAATGTATCATTTCCTTTAGGAAAGCTTATATGCGTAACAGGCGTTTCAGGCGGAGGAAAATCCTCACTCATTAATGAAACCCTCTACCCTATTATAAGTAAGCAATTATATAAATCAGAAAAGAATCCGTTGGAGTACGGTTCTATCAGCGGTGTAAACTATATTGATAAGATCATTGAAATCGATCAGGCTCCGATTGGAAGAACACCCCGTTCAAACCCGGCCACCTACGTCAACGTCTTTGCCGATATACGTAATTTGTTTGCTTCATTGCCTGAGGCCAAAATACGTGGTTACCAGGCGGGCCGTTTTTCATTTAATGTAAAGGGAGGACGTTGCGAAACGTGTCAGGGTGCCGGTGTAAGAACTATTGAAATGAATTTTTTGCCCGATGTTTACGTTGTATGTAATGAATGCAACGGGAAACGATATAACCGGGAAACACTGGAAGTAAGATATAAGGGAAAATCTATTAATGATGTACTTAACCTGACAGTTGAGCAAGCCACAGGCTTCTTTTCTGAAATACCTTCTATCGATCTGAAGATAACTACCCTACAACAGATCGGCTTGGGCTACATAACGTTGGGACAGTCATCAACTACCCTATCAGGAGGTGAAGCGCAGCGAATAAAGCTTGCCACAGAATTATCTAAGAAACAAACAGGTAATACACTATATATTCTTGATGAGCCAACTACAGGCTTACATTTTGAAGATATTCGATTATTGCTTGATGTATTGAATAAACTTGTAGATTTCGGCAATACAGTAATTGTAATAGAGCATAACATGGATGTAATCAAAGTAGCTGACCATATCATTGATCTTGGCCCCGAAGGTGGTTCAAAAGGCGGACAAATAGTAGTTGAAGGTACACCCGAAGAAATAATACGCAACAAAAAGAGCCATACTGCCGTATACTTGGCTAAAGAATTATAATACTCAAAATCACCATTATATGTTTAACGACGAAGAAGAAATTCTAAAGGCCTTTAAAGAAAAGCCATGGAACGAAATAAAAGCAACAGATTCCTGGCAGATATTCAGGATAATGGCGGAGTTTGTAGAGGGCTTTGAAAAAATGGCTAAAGTAGGCCCTTGCGTTTCTATATTCGGTTCGGCAAGAACTAAGCCCGCTCATGAATACTATAAGCTGGCATCTGAAATAGCTTTTAAGCTTACACGCAATGGTTATGGTGTAATATCGGGCGGTGGACCTGGTATTATGGAGGCGGCCAACAAGGGTGCTAAAGCAGGTGGCGGAAGATCAGTAGGCTTGAACATTACCTTACCTATGGAACAAAGCCATAATCCTTTTATTGACGCCGATAAGCTCATTAACTTCGACTATTTCTTTGTGCGAAAGGTAATGTTCTTAAAATACGCCCAGGGTTTTGTTGTACTGCCGGGTGGACTTGGTACACTCGATGAATTATTTGAGGCGCTTACACTTATTCAGACCAATAAAATAGCTCACTTCCCTGTTGTTATGGTTGGTAAAAAATACTGGACCGGACTTTTGAAATGGATAAAAGAGGAAATGATAGAAACCGAAAAGAACGCCAGTATTGAGGATCTTAACCTATTTAATGTTGTAGATACTGCCGATGAAGTTGTAGATATTATAAATAACTTCTACAGCAAATACATGCTTAAGCCTAACTTCTAAAAATTATTGGATTAAGCTTACTGCGGACTATTGGTATTATACATCTTATCTACCAATGGGCGGTATTTCTCAAGTATGTTCTTTCGTTTCAGATCGAGTTTAGGAGTGATCTCTCCTCCCTCAACTGTCCATTCCTTTAACAGGAGTTCGAATTTCTTTATCTGTTCAACGTGTCCGAAGAACTCATTATATTTATCTAAAACGCTCCTGTATAAATCGTGCACCTCTTGTTTGTGCATAAGGTCATTCCTATCAGAATACACAATATTATTTGTTTTGGCCCATGTTTCTAATTCTGCAAACTTAGGAACGATCAATGCAGCAGCAAATTTTTGCCCATCGCCTACAACCATGATCTGTTCTATATAGCGCGACTCTTTCATTTTATTTTCTATAGGCTGAGGTGCTATGTATTTTCCACCTGATGTTTTAAGCAATGCCTTTTTCCTGTCTGTTATCTTCAGAAACCTGCCATCTACCATCGTACCGATATCTCCTGTATGGAACCATCCATCGGCATCAATGACATCTCGCGTATTTTCAGGCTGCTTATAGTAACCCTGCATAACATTCGGGCCTTTGCAAAGTATTTCTCCGTCTTCTGCAAACTTAACCTGTATGCCGGGTACAACAGGCCCTACCGTGCCAAAATGTGAGCCATTCGGCTCAAGTGTGTTTACCGCAATCACCGGCGATGTTTCTGTCAGGCCATAGCCTTCCAGTACCGGTATTCCGGCTGCCCAGAATATCCTTGCAAGCCTGGGCTGCAATGCAGCGCCACCCGATACAATAAGTTCAAGATTTCCACCCACTGCCGCAGCCCATTTACTAAACACAAGTTTGCGGGCAATTGATAGTTTCATTCCGTAAAACCAACCATTGGCACCGTAATGCTCATACTTTGATCCCAGGCCAACAGACCAGAAGAACAATATTTTCTTTATACCGGTAAGCTTATTACCGGTAGCCATTATCTTATCAAATATTTTTTCCAGTACACGCGGAACCGCCACAAATACATGTGGTTTTACTTCTTTCAGATTATCACCTATCAGATCAATACTTTCAGCATAGTAAATAGATATGCCAGAATACTGATAGAGGTAATTCAGCATACGCTCATATATATGGCACAATGGAAGAAAACTTAAAGCCCTGCTTTGTGGCTTAATAGGTACATAAGGATGCGCTGCAATAACATTACTTATAATATTGTTATGCGAAAGCATTACGCCCTTAGGTGTACCTGTTGTACCGGAAGTATAAATTAGCGTAGCAACATCCGAAGGGGTAACCGATTTTTTTAATTCTTCGAGTTTTGCAGGTTGAGGGTTCTTCTCCCCCAACTTCAATACTTCGGTCCAGTTAGCTGCACCTGCAATTTCATTGTAGGTGTATATTCCTTTCAGTGTTGGAATATCTTTTGCAATTCCGAGTACACGTTTATAAAGCCCCTCATCTGAAACAAAAACATATTTTACTTCCGCATCGTTCATTATATAACGATAGTCACTGTCGCTTATGGTGGGATACATAGGCACATGCATGGCGCCTATCTGTAGCATACCCTGGTCGATGTAATTAAACTCACACCTGTTATTGGTTGAAATACTTGCAATAGTATCTCCCTTCGCAATTCCCAAAGCCAAAAAACCATAGCTCACTTTTTCAGCTATATCAAGAAACTCCTTTGTACTAACAGGTTTCCAAACTCCATTAACCTTTGTAACAAGTGCATCCGGTTTAGGGAACTTCTCGTTATGCTGGTATGGAATGTCGAATATGCGGGTAGGCTCCATTCGTATTAAAAACAGTATTTACCTTCTGCGATCAACTTGGTAGCAATCCTGCGGCGTGCTTCTTTGGTATTGAACGAATCGGTCTTGGTGAAACGCTTAAGGCCCGATAACATAATACGTTGCTCATCACCTTCAGCAAATGAACAGATAGCATCTTTACCTGCTTTATTAATTCTGTCAGCAGAATCAAATAACCATGTGCGCATCATATCAATTAACAAAGCGCATTCCTGTTCGCCTTTCATGCTTACAAGTTTCTCAACGCGTAATTGAACTGATTCACATACATACAATTCTATCAGCATATCAGCCAGGTTCATAACAACTTCCTGTTCTGAACTTAATTTCATCATTAATTTCTGTACCGCAGCACCTGCAACCATTAAGGCTGCTTTCTTAAAGTTCCGTATATATTTCTTTTCAGAAGCAAACAATGCTGTATCTGGCTCGCCAAAATCAGGTATCGACATCAGTTCACCAGCAACCTTAGTAGCAGGGCCCATCAGGTCAAGCTCGCCTTTCATCGCGCGTTTCAACATCATATCAACCGTTAACATACGATTGATCTCGTTCGTTCCTTCAAATATTCTGTTGATCCGGGCATCGCGGTACGCTCTTTCCATAGGAGCATCAGATGAGAAACCCATACCACCATAAACCTGAACACCTTCATCCACAACATAGTTCAATACTTCTGAACCAAATACTTTCATAATAGCAGCTTCAACAGCAAATTGCTCAATGCCTTTCAATACTGCCTTACCTTTTTCCATGCCACCCTCTTCAAGATTTTCAATAGCATCTTCAATATTACGGCTTACGCGATATACTGCAGATTCGCATGCAAAGACACGGATGGTTTGCTCAGCAAGTTTATGTTGTATAGCGCCGTACGTGCCAATCGGATGGCCAAACTGAACGCGTTGACCTGCATATTCTACTGCACGGTTAATAACCGATTTGGATGCGCCTAACGCAGCAGCAGCTAATTTAATACGGCCAACATTCAGAATGTTAACTGCAATTTTAAAACCATTTTCTCTTTCAGAAAGTAAATTCTCTACGGGAACTTTACAATCGTTAAAAAATATCTGGCGGGTAGAGCTACCACGAATACCCATTTTATGTTCTTCAGGGTTTAGTGTAATTCCACCAAATGCTTTTTCTACAATAAATGCGCTCAGGTTTTTATCGTCACCTATCTTGGCAAATACAATAAGTATATCAGCAAAACCACCATTGGTTATCCACATCTTCTGACCAGTGATGCTATATGTTTTTCCATCAGCAGACAAAGTTGCTTTTGTTTTACCAGAGTTAGCATCAGAGCCAGAGCCCGGCTCTGTTAAGCAATAACAAGCTTTCCACTCACCAGTAGCGAGTTTAGGAAGGTACTTTGCTTTCTGAGCGTCGTTGCCATAATATAAAATAGGTAATGTACCAATGCCTGTATGTGCAGAGAATGCAACTGCAAATGAATGGCCTGAACCAATTGCTTCGGTGGCAAGCATGCCTGTAAGGAAATCTTTCTCAAAGCCTCCGTATTGTTCAGGAATATTCAAGCCAAGCATACCCAATTCAGCAGACTTATCCATTAGCTTCTGCATAAGGCCTTCTTCCTTATCATCGATCTTATCAAGTATAGGCCATATTTCCTGTACAATAAAATCGTGACAGGTTTGTGCGATCATCTTTTGTTCTTCACTCCACTCTTCCGGAATGAATACATCCTGGTAAGAAGTTTCCTTTATTAAAAATTCTCCGCCTTTGAGAGATGTCTTTGTTGCTGTAGTGCTCATGGTATATATTAATTTAAAAGTTCATAAATTCCTGCTGCTCCCTGGCCTGTGCCCACGCACATAGTAACCATTCCGTATTTATTTTTCCTGCGGCGCATTTCATTAAATAGTTGCACCGAAAGTTTTGCACCTGTGCATCCTAATGGATGGCCCAATGCAATTGCTCCACCGTTAACATTCACAATATCCTGGTTAATACCAAGCGTGCGAACTACGGCAAGCGATTGTGAAGCAAACGCTTCATTTAATTCTATAAGTTGTACATCCTGTAGTTTCAAGTTAGCAAGCTTCAATGCCTTTGGAATAGCCTCAACCGGACCAATACCCATAATGCGTGGTGGTACACCTGCTGCTGCATACGATACTAGTCTTGCTATTGGTTTCAGGTTTAATTCCTTAACCATACGTTCTGACATTACAACAACAAACGCTGCACCATCAGACATTTGTGATGAGTTGCCGGCAGTTACACTTCCATCAGCTGCAAATACGGGCTTTAACTTAGCCAATGCATCAGCGGTAGTATCTGCTCTTGGTCCTTCATCGGCATCTACTGTATATTCCCTATTCTGCTTTTTACCTTTCTCATCAACATAAGTTTCTTTCACATTCACTTTCACTATCTCATCATTGAACTTACCAGCTTTCATAGCAGCAATAGCTTTCTGGTGTGAACTGAAAGAAAATGCATCCTGGTCGGCACGTGAAACTTTATATTCGTTAGCAACAGCCTCAGCAGTGCTACCCATGCCCCAATACCAATCCGGGTGAGTGTATGCTACTTCTGCATTCGGAACAATTCTCCATCCACCCATTGGTATAAGCGACATCGATTCAGCTCCACCAGCAATAATACAATCAGCCATACCTGCACGTATTTTGGCAGTTGCAATGGCAATTGTTTCAAGGCCCGATGCGCAATAACGGTTAACCGTCATAGCAGGGATTTTATCCGTATCGAATGCCATTAATGAAATGAACCTTGCAAAGTTCAGGCCCTGCTCTGCCTCTGGCATTGCATTACCCACAATAAGGTCATCAATATTTTCTTTTTTTAGGCCCGGAACAGATGCCAATAAATGCTTTAACACATTTACAGCAAGCTCGTCGGGGCGAACAAAACGGAATTTACCTCGGGGGGCTTTTCCTACAGCGGATCTGAATCCAGCGACTATGTATGCATCTTGTGCCATAATATTATTTTTTAGTTTCTAAGATTTTTTCCTCCGGTCAATATACTTTGAATGCGCTCCAGTGTTTTCTTTTCACCACAGAGTGACATAAATGCTTCCCTTTCCAAATCTAGTAAATATTGTTCAGAAACCAAAGCCGGGGCTGAAAGATCGCCACCGCAAAGTACGTAACCCAGTTTCAACGATATCTTCTTATCATGTTCCGACATATAGTGACCTACTTTCATAACATCGGCGCCCACATACACCATGCCAAGGCCTTGTTTGCCTAATACTTTAATATCCTTGCGCATTGCAGGTTGAGTATATCCTTCATCTGCTAAACGGATACATGATGCTTTTGCATCGGTTAACAAACGTGCACGGCTTACAGTAACTTCATCGTGCCCTTTACGCAGGTAACCTAAGTCAAATGCCTCGTAAGCAGAAGTTGAAACCTTTGCCATACCAATAGTCAGGAATTTATCACGCAGAGTATTTAATTCAACATCACCTTCTTTAAATGAATCGGATATGCGAACAGCCATTTCCTTTGTTCCACCACCACCTGGTATAAGTCCAACTCCGAATTCAACAAGACCCATATAGGTCTCGGCATGTATCTGTACTTTATCGGAGTGCATTGCCATTTCGCAAGAACCGCCGAGTGCCATATTATGCGGAGCAACAACAACCGGTATAGAAGAATAACGCACACGCATGTTCGCATTCTGGAATACGCGGATCGCCATATCAAGCTCTTCCCAATCTTGTTCAATAGCCATGGTAAATATCAGCGCTACGTTTGCACCAGCAGAGAAATTTGCTCCCTCGTTCGATACTACCAAACCACGGAAGTCCTTTTCAGCAATATCAATTGCTTTGTTCAGCCCTGCCAATACTTCGCCTCCAATAGAGTTCATTTTGGTATGGAACTCTAAGTTGAGAATACCATCGCCAATATCAGTTACAGTTACACCAGCATTCTTCCAGACTGTTTTATTTTTCCTGAAATTATCAAGCATTAAGAATGCCTCAGCACCCGGTATTGCTTTATATGAACCTGACGGAATATCGTAGTATTTACGTGCACCATTTTCTACTTTGTAGAAAGAAGTGCATCCCTTCTTTACCATATCATACACCCATGCTGCAGTTTTGCTGCCCGATTTTTCTACCAGGTCGATGCCGGCTTGTACGCCAATAGCATCCCATGTTTCAAAAGGGCCAAGCTGCCAGCCAAAACCGGCACGCATAGCATCGTCTATCTTATATAGTTCGTCTGATATTTCAGGAATACGGTTTGATACATAAGCAAACAAACCGGCAAACGAAGCACGGTAAAAATCACCAGCATTATCTTTTCCGCTTACCAGCACTTTCATTCTGTCGGTAATAGAATCAACAGCCTTAGCAGCTTCAAGTGTTGCAAACTTTACTTTTTGCGATGGCTTGTATTCCATCGTGTTCAGGTCGAGAGCTGTGATTTCACTCTTGCCTTCTTTGTTCTTTATCTTTTTGTAAAAGCCCTGCCCGGTTTTATCGCCAAGCCATTTGCTTTCGCCCATTTTAGCAACATATTTAGGTAGCACAAACGAATCTTTAGCTTCGTCGTTCTTTAAATTGGCAGTTAAACCGTTGGCTACATTTATTAAAGTATCAAGCCCTACCACGTCGCATGTGCGGAAGGTTGCAGACTTTGGCCTGCCCAATGCAGGACCTGTAAGTTTATCAACCTGCTCAACTGTAAGTCCCATTTTTTCTACTAAGTGGAACAGCGCCATAATGCCATATACACCTATGCGGTTAGCAATAAAGGCAGGAGTATCTTTACAAAGTACGGTAGTTTTACCCAGGTACAGGTCGCCATAATGCATTAAGAAATCAACTACCTCTGGATCTGTTTTTGGAGTAGGAATAATTTCCAATAATTTTAAATAACGTGGAGGGTTAAAGAAGTGGGTTCCGCAGAAGTTCTTTTGGAAATCTTCTCCCCTGCCCTGTGCCAACATATGTAATGGTATGCCCGATGTGTTACTGGTAATAAGGGTTCCGGGCTTACGTGCTTTTTCTAACTGATCGAATACAACCTTTTTGATAGCAGGGTTTTCACTCACCACTTCTATTATCCAGTCGCAGGTAGATACCTGTGCAATATCATCCTCAAGGTTACCTGTGGTAATACGCGATATAAATGCCTTGCTATATAACGGATTCGGGCTCATTTTGCTGGCATGCGCCAAGGCTTCGTTCACAATACGGTTACGCACTGCTTTATCTTTAAGGGTTAAACCCTTTTTAGTTTCATCTTCCCGAAGTTCTTTTGGTACAATATCAATCAGCAAAGCCTGTACACCAATGTTTGCAAAGTGGCAGGCTATTTGAGAGCCCATTACACCGGAACCTATTACGGCAACTTTTTTTATGGTCCGCTTCATAATTTTCTGAGTCTTTATTTCAGACAAAAATAGCTTTTCTTGGCAAATAAAGGAGTAAGGAATAAGGGCTAAGAAATTACTGACAAAGAAGGCTTTAAAATCCCCTTTCGGGAGGGGTTTGGGGTGGGTGTCCTTTACTATATCAACATACTATTAGGGCTAAAACCTTATTGCTGTGTATTAGGGGCTGCATTTGCTCCCTGCTTGCCTGTGTGTCCTATTCTCGCATCTCTTGCAGCTAACCCGCGCCCACCTTTTGCCTATTTCTAAATCCCTAGTAATGATAGCCCCCAAGAGCACAAATCTTCCTGACAACTGACGACTATCGACTAACGACTATTTATTGATAAAAACAATAAATAACAATAGAACTAATTGCTAAAAAACATAACCAATATTTGTATAAATAATTGATTATCAATTATTTATAATTAAAATTGCTTACTAAAATTTATTGGTGACAAAAAGGCAGGCTTAATCAATTAAAAATTACGAATTACGAATCCTTTATTGGATGATAAGCTTCCCACTGGCAACCGCCTCACCATTTTCATTAAGCACCCTATACAGATAAACTCCGGCAGGTCGTCCACTCAAATCAATTTGAGTTGTACTTTTGTTAAATTGGGTGTTGTATATAGCCTCGCCAAACATATTATAGATAATAAGATTATTTTTTTCAGGCTTGCCTGAAAAGTTGAAAGTGAAAATGCCGGTTGAAGGATTTGGAAACACAATCGCAACTTCTTTTGGATTACTTACACTTTGTACCGAAACAGTTGCCAAACTATCTGCATAATTACTATCAGGGCTTACAAATAGTAATATACTTTTCGCCCCCTGTTGCTATAAAGCTGCCCGATATTTTCATCCAATTTAGTGTATCAGTTAGCTCTTGTTTCTTAGGGTCGTTGGTGACTTGAGGGATATCAGATAACACATTTCCGCTACTGCTAAATGCAGGGGCTGAGTTTGAGAAATAGGCTCCAATATTACTACACGAGTACCAAGCTCCGTTCGTTAAATTAACATAAAAAGTCACGTAATATTTAACCCCCGAATTTAAAGAGCTTATAAGAGCTGCTTGCAAATAGTTCCTCTGATTTGAGTAAGATGGATCACTTCCGTATGGATATACGGTATCATTTGCTCCCCCACTTACAAATGTTAATAAGGAACAGTACGAAACACCTGAATGAGCGTATTGAAAGGAATAATATGTGCCGTCAAAGAAATTATAAGGTACGCTTCCACCATCTGCTGAATCGCCGGGACATTGGTGAGTATATAAACAAAGACAAGCAAGAGAGCAAGTTTGCCCTGTCCAATCATCAATATATCCGTTGAATTCACCTTCACCAGTAGTACACTTTACTATGTTCTCAAACGAATAATTAGGAACAAGATTTTGTGCCGAAATAAAAGAATAACAAAATAGTAAGGTCGTAAAGAGTAGCCTTTTCATGTATTAAAGGTAGGCAAAATAAACTGCTTACTTACTACTATAATATACAACTACAAGTATAGCAGCTAAAAAAACAGCCGCTGCAATTATCAGCACCGTGTATCTCTTTTCAAGAGAGTACTTATTTATAACGGGGATTTTTTGGGTAAAGCGTACAAATTTGGTCACAAGTTTTTCGAAGCTAGCATCTCCTTCAACATTGTAACCAAGTTCTTTTAGTAGAGGAATAACATTCTGCACATCGCAATCTCTCACCTGTACTTTTACTCCGCCAATAGCATTTGAGTACAAAGGATTGGTATTGACGATCAACTCATCTTTTATATTACACAAAAGTCCCTCTGACTCTATTCTGCCTTTTAGCAAAGCAGTCTGGTGCGCATAATTGAATGTTGCTATGGTAACCCACTCGTTCATATTATAAAATTACAAATATTTTGCGTAAAGAAATTGGAATATGCTTCGACAAGCTCAGCATGACATAGATAAAAGGTGGGCGCGGGTTAGCTGCAGAAGATTTGAACAGAGGAAACTCAGGCAAGCAGGGAGCAAATGCCGCCCCGAATGGAAACCCACCCCTTCCCCTCCCAAGAGGGGATTTAAAAAAAATGAAACATGCTTCGACAAGCTGAGCATGACGCTTATATAAAGCAAAAAAGCCTCGCATAAATGCAAGGCTCTTTTGTGTAAGTAAAATAGTAGACTATTTATTTACTTTAGCAGCGAGGTCAGCACCAGCTTTGAATTTTGCTACTTTTTTAGC
>OLMA01000040.1_pt1 | contig 26036 bp, 24 predicted proteins | sample 1604671 | NCBI WGS metagenome assembly OLMA01 (sample SAMEA104055725, study PRJEB20765) | soil metagenome | biome: Arctic tundra; feature: Polygonal ground; material: soil | place: USA | collected 2011-09 | depth 0-0.5 m | reverse complement strand
TAATACATTGTGTCTTTTCTTTCAGGGCGAACAACCCTGATAGCCGTTGGGCAATTCTTATTATCCAGGTGAACAACTGTACCAATTGCAGAAGGACCTGGCCTGTTGTCATTAGCTTTTTTCAATGAATCTGCATTTCGTTGGGAATACCCAAGGGTAGCAACAAATAAAGAAGCAATAAGAAGAATTGATTTCATAGTTGTAATAAAAAAGCCCTTCTGCAAATCTAAGCAGAAGGGCTGATATAATTGAAATTAAATTTTATTTTACTAAAACCTTAAACACTCTTTGGTAATTTAGATTTCCTACTCTAACAAAATAAACACCTGTTGAAAGTCCATTTACAGGAATTTCTTCATTGATAGAATTTCCTGTAGGTTTAACAGACTTTGTACTTATTTGCTTACCTACAACATCGAAAAGATCAACCTGTACTTCATCATCTGATGGCAAAGTATTCGCAATTACATCTATAACCTGGCCATTTTGATATACCTTAAATTGAGCAAGGTTAATTGGATTTATTACACCTAAAGGGCTAACATTAGAAAGCCTGAATGAAAAAACGCGGTTAGCAGCAGATCCACCCTTATCGTACTCGTTGGTGTGCCAGAATGTTAGTCCGTCGGTTGGATCGAGGGTTAGGTCAGAATAATCTCCCCAACGGCTGGAACATGATATGACAGGAGAAGTACCTGCAACAGCAGTTTGTTCAGTTGCTGTCATAGTACCCAATGCATCGCCAAACATTCTGCCTGTGTAGCGTAAGCTACCATAAGTTTTCGTACTGTCATCAAGGCAATAGGCTAAACCAATATCTCCATCACCATCCATAGCGATAGCTCCGTTCCATCTGTTTGCACCATCTGTAGGAGCATAAGTCCCTTGCTGATAGATAGAAAAATGATATGTTGTCGGATCTTGCCTGAGTTCGTACCATCTTATTCCGGCAACGCAATGGCCTGTATTTACAGTATTTGAAAGCACAACTGAATTATAACCAGTAAATACCATAAAGGGCACACGGAAATTAAAGCATCCTTCAAGTGCATCTACAGCATTGGTTGAATATGATTTCACACCAGGTTGGGCAAGGGTATTAAAGGCGCTTCCACCCTGGAAATAAGAATTAAAAGTTGCAGGTGCTAATGAATCCCATTTGCTTATTGTCAGTGTATGCTTAGCAGTGTCATGAACAAGTTTATCTATAATGATCATATTTGAATAACCACCTGAATTCTTGTTTTGAAAGAACACCAGGAAATTCGGGGTTCCATACGGAGGTAACGCTGAAGCATCGCAATCCAATATTTTAGCGTCATTCCATAAACTATTATTATCGCCAAAAGCTATAGGAGTAAAGGTATAGTTTGTAACGATCATTCCAGTTGTTGCAGCTGCAGGTTTACCTGCAAGCATCATTGCCCTGTCTAATACCATTATTTGCTGAGGCTGTAGGTTAGCCGTCATATAATATCCATCTGACCAAACTGAAAATTTCAAATAATCAGGGTAGTTACTAGAAGTATTCCAGCCTGAATTTGAAAAATTATATACATAATATGCTCCTGTAGCATCATTTGTTTTTGAAATAGCAACAGAAAACCCACATGGATTTTTACTTACCTGGAATTCTGATATAAACCAGCGGTCGGCGAATTTATCATACAAAATAACCGGATCACCATCATCACCAGGAATATTAGTAAATATAGATTTCAGGTCAACAGGGCCTTTAAGCACCGCACCGGTTTTACTATAAACCATGTAAGACGAATTATAAGCCTGAATATATTGTGTTGGGCCTACGGCGCCATTTGGATCATTAGGGCATGAATTCGCATCACTTTGCCCATCAAAATTAACTATTGGGGCACTTATGGTTTTAATTCCATTATCGGTTTGTATTACAGGATCAGGTTCAGCCGGAATAGGCTTAAAATTCAGATATTGTGGTCGCATCGCATTTCTCCTGGCCTCCAATTCCTCATGATGTTGAGCAGCGGCAATTCGGTCCTCCTCTGTTTGAATTGGCATATCCCTTAACGGAATAGTTTCATAAAATGAACTAGCCGGAATGTAGGTGGATGTTGGTTGTTGTGTATTAGCAGTTTGAGCTATTAAGGTATTTACACCAATAACTGCAAGCGCTAAACAAGTAAGTTTTTTCATAGTTAAGGGAAATTATTTAGAACAAATGTATGAAGTAATGGTGTTATTTCCAAACTATAATATCATTATTTACACACAATCTGAATCGGTTAAGGTTTTGAGCAATAAAAAACCCCTGAAGCTTATTAACTTCAGGGGGGCAGTTTTGAAAAAAAACAGGTTACTTTTTACCTTCGTCTTTACTTACTTCCTTCTTGTCCTGGTGGATGTCCTTATTGTCTTTCTGAACTTTCTTTTCATCCTTTACAGCTTGCTTAGGATGTCCGTTCTTTTCAGCACGGTCTCTCTTTGCAACATCCGCTGCTTTCTTATCTTCATCTTTACGTACATCTTTCTTGTCTTGCTTTACATCAGAGCTTTGAGCTTTGGTAACTACAGGAGCGAAAGCGATTGCTACTAGGATTGCACCGGTTGCGATTACATTTGTTAGTTTCATGGCAGTTTAGTTTTAATTGTTATTTATGGTACAAACGTACAGCCTGAAAATGAAGAAATAATGAAGGGATATTAAAATTGAAAGTATATAAATGGCTGGATGTCTGACGACTTGACCTGTATTACCAACCAGATAGCTATAGCAACAACAAGTGATTTCACCAATAGTGGTGAATGAGTTAAGGCCCTTTCAGCAAGAGTATGGGTGCTTTTCGGAATAAAGTGTGTTATATAACCTAGCATCATAAATACAAAAACATACTTATAGCCATATATCCACTGCATAGCAACTGCTATATGAAACCGGTAAGTTATTTGATATATAATCTGCACAGCAATCGAAAAGCTTTTAGCCCGAAAAAATATCCAACAGAAACAGACAAAGTTAAATGTAACGATCACGCCTATTGTCCGGGTAAAGAAGTTCTTAGGTATGGTGATAAAAGTGTTCTTAAGTTTATCTAAGGCAAGTGCAACTCCATGTAAAAAGCCCCAAAAGATAAAGTTCCATGAGGCCCCATGCCACAGTCCGCCAATTAGCATAGTTACCATAAGGTTGAAGTATTGCCTGAACCTACCCTTTCGGTTTCCTCCTAAAGGAATATATAAATAATCGCGCAACCAGGTTGATAATGATATATGCCACCTTCTCCAGAACTCTGTAATACTCGCCGATTGATATGGGAGATCAAAGTTGATGCCAAGTTGGTAACCGAGTAACAATGCAATACCTATAGCCATGTCAGAGTATCCTGAAAAGTCACAATATATCTGCATGGCATAACCATAAACCCCCATCAGGTTTTCAAAACCTGAATAAAGCATCGGGTTTTCAAATACCCTGTCAACATAATTCACACTTATATAATCTGATATAACTGCTTTTTTAATAAGCCCGGTAATAATAAGGAACAAGGCCTGCCCTACCTGCTCTTTGGTTATTACAATATCTTCATGTATCTGCGGAAGGAAATTCTTTGCCCTGACAATAGGGCCTGCTACCAGGTGAGGAAAGAAACAAATATAAAAGCCAAAATCCAATATGTTATCCGATGGCTTAAGCTGGCCACGATATATATCTATAGTATAACTAAGAACCTGGAAGGTATAAAAGGAAATACCCACCGGCAAAAGAACATTGATAGCGTTAAGATGCCCAAGATTCAGATCGTTCCAGGTTTGAATAAAAAAATTGGTGTACTTGAAATAAAACAGAAGGCCCAGGTTAACTATAAGGCTGAGAATTAGCAGTGCTCTTTTCTTACCTTTTGTGTTGGCTGTATAAATCCATTTGGCAATATTAAAGTCGACTATTGTGGAACTGATAAGCAGAAGAAAGAACATTCCGCCTGACTTATAGTAAAAGAACAAGGAAAATAAAGTAAGATACAGAATACGAGGCCGTTGACGATGATAAACAAACTGGTAGAAAAACAAGAGCACCAGAAACAGATAGACAAAAAGCGCCGTATTAAAGAGCATAGGCTCTTTAGGATTATATACAAATAACTGAAGAAGATTATGGAGTAATTTTTCCCAATCCATCCTTTATAGTTTTATGAAGAGCGTCATAAAAAAGTTCGGCCTGCAAAGTATATCCTCCTGCTGTAAAATGCACATGGTCTTTCTGGCATAAATGTTTCTGATACCATTTTTGCATGGAGCCATATCCTCCCATTATGTGGTAAAAATCCCAATAAGCGGTATTATACTTTTTGGCTTCCCTCTTAATGATTGATACGGCATCCTCAATATCCGGGTTCTTATACCCATGGCTCCTGTATGCATCATTTGGGGTGGTGAGCAAAAAATCAGCGCCGGGCGCAATCTGTTTTATATTGGTAAGCATGGTATCCATGTCGTTCTCAAAGTAGTCGGCATTAAAGTTCTTTGAATACGCCTCATTGGTACCTAATGAAACAATAACAAGGTCAGGTTTCAGGTCTGCCAATTGCTGGATAAAGTATTGTGAATGGTTGTAATCTGTAAATCTAGCACCGTTAGAACCAATGGTATGATACACTATACCTGGCTTATTATTACTCAACACCATACCAAATACAATAGCTTCATTCTGGCTTGTATCGCTCTGATGGGTGCACATTGTAAATAAATTCATTGTGTCTTTAAAGGCTACACTGTCCTTTGCAATACCATACTCGGTTGCGGTATCTCTTATAATTACCGAATCCTTCATATCATTTGAAGTATATACAACCCAGTCAAAACATTTTGGCCCTCTGTCATGCAAAAACACCACACTGCTAAACGAGTAATCAAGATCATCCGCATTTTTTACGTTCACTTTAATACTGGAAGATGAATCGTATGTACGCAAACCAAAACCTGCAATACCCGTTGGTATGCCCGATGAATTCACCATAACACACCTTCTACCTTTCCACTCGCCGGTTGCTGAGGAATGGTAATTATTTGGTTCATTCGATCCTGCTACATGGTAGGGAAATATCAGCCCCCGTCCGCCATTACCGTAATCGCGCTGCAGTTGCTGCCTGATTATACCAGAAAAGAAATCAGCCTGTAAATGAGAGTCTCCTATATGAACAATAACCACATTTTTACGTTTACCCTCCTGCATCTCTTTAAGCTTTACAAAGAACGACCTCAGTGCAGTAGAGTCAGAATGAATGGTATCAATATCGGCATTAATAAAAGGATAGTTATCATAACTGGCGCTTTGTGAACGGCCAGCAATAGTTATTATAAATAATACTCCCACAATTATCGATCTATGTCTTTTCACTTTCCTTTTTGTATTTACGCTGCCATGCATATTTTTCGTAATCGTATAACATTGAATAATACATGTAGCTTGCTATCCAGCTGCCACCCATTGGCTTGAAATGGGTATAGTCCTTATTGGCAAGCGGAAGATCAGAATTGACCATATTTATCATACTGCTATCAGCCCCCATTGCCCTGAATAAATTCCAAAAAGCGACATTGGTTTGCTTGGCAATTTCACGTTGTGCATCTACAAACTTTGGTATTTCCGTCATTGTTATATAACCACCCTCTTTTCTCACAGCCCTGTCGCTTACTGAATTTACAAGAACTGCGCATTGGGGCAATTTGTTCTTCAACATATTAATTGTGCCGGCAAAACTCCTTGTGTAATAACTATAATCATTAGTACCGCTGTGCACAACATTAATACCATATTGCAACACCACGCATTTAATATTCAGGTCATTTGCGAAAGCATATATCACACCTGGGTCTATGGCAGATAGCTGTAAACCCGAAGAACCCCTCATGTCAAGATCATCAACATACACACCGGTGGTATCTTCAAAATCTGCTCCGAAAACATATATTTTAGAGTCAGTAGTAAAGCTAATGTTTATAGAACGTATGGCAGTATCACAATTCAGAGTCAGTACTTTTACTCCTCCGCCTTTTGCAAGCGGGAGTACCGATAACTTTCCACCATCTTTTTTCATCCATAACTTAGCATTGGCATTTGTCGGATTACTGTAATACAGTTTTACTACATGAAAACTATCGAGTCCGGCTACATCTTTAACTCCTGTATAAGTTGTCCAGCTTGGAACAGTATTCGGGTCCGATGTAATAATAGGAACAAACACTTCACCATTCAACCCATAAGGAATACCTTGCTGGTTATTTAACACTGAATATGGGGTCCAATTGTCAGAGAAGTTTTGTTGTATCGATTTCCTAAAGCCGGGCACATTATTCATAATAGGTACGTACCCTACTCCCCTGCCACCAAATTCCTTTTGAAGCATTGTCCTAAGATCTTGTGTGACAATATCACCTTCAATCATTGAATCGCCAAAGAAAGTGAGGTGAACCTTTTTCTTTTTTGCATTCATTAATGCATTGTAGAACACAACCAGATTATCCTGTTTTGCTGTTGAATACTCTTCAATGGGCCAATATCCTTTTTTGAAGCTAAGGGAATCTATATCTTTAAAATTGGGTGGTGGTGGTTTTACAATAGGCTTCTTAACTATTAATTTTATTGGGGCTGGTTTTACCGGTATTATATCGGCAAACATTTTAATGGGTCTGGCGGTAAACCCTGAAATAGTGAAAGAAGTAGGTACGAAAGACAAAGCAGTAAGTATTATTGTAACCAATAACACAATATAGACCGGTTGCCTTACGTAATTTCGCAATGTTGGTTGTTTAAGCAAAGTTAGAGCATACCAAAGTTCTTAAAATTATGTTCTGAATAAGTAATTAAACATTATATGTTAATAATCAGGGTATATTAAATTACTTGAAAAAAGGGAGAGATACATCGTATATTTACATTCTCAATATGAGCTACACAATAATAAATGATACTAAGGCAGGCCAATTTCAAATTGAATTGGATCGCAAAACCGCACACGAGCAATATAGTATTAGCGGTAATGTAATTACCTTTATCGGTAACTATGTTCCACCCGAATTTCGTGGAAAGGGCATTGCAGCAGAAATAGCTAAATATGGCTTTGAGTATGCTAAAGCTAATAATTTGAAAGTGGCTATTCTATGCCCTTATATAAAGGCTTATGCACAACAGCATAGCGAATACCATTCACTTTTGGTATAGTGTCATTAAAAATAAATTCAGAGTATTCATTTGATGAATTATTTATGACCTTATAGGTCAATATCATTCTACTCAACCAAACCTACAATCTACTCAACAGAACATACCACTAAATAAACGCTGGGAAGAATTAGTAATCTGTTCATTGACATAGTGTTATTTTGCATCAATTTATCAAACCACATATTTTCTTCAAATAAAAAGCATAAAATGAAAAAATCAACTGCTCTACTGATTATATTTACTGTATACAGGTTTTTATCTTTTGCACAATACCCTCAGTATGATTATGTAGCTCCTACCAGTCCGCCGCCTTATGATAATGTTGGTACTAAACCAGGGTATACATTGAATTTTAATGACGGGTTTGACGGTGTTTCGCAACTTGATAATATTAAATGGCATTTTGGTGGGCCAAGTTCTTCAACATATTCATATTACGGAGCTAATGCTTACAATGGCAGCCAATGTGTTACATTTCAAAATAATGACGTAGGTAACCAATCTTTGGTTCTCAGTTTAAAGACCTTAAGTACTCCAATTGTTTATAATAGCACAAACTATTACTATGTTTCTGAAGTACCTGAAACAGTAAAGCCCTTTGGTTATGGGTATTATGAAGCAAGGATAAAATTAGGTACCGGTCCGGGAGCAAATCAGGCTTTTTGGCTTTGGGGAGCCACAGGTATTCAGTGCCCGGCCAATCTTGGGAAATATAGTGAAATTGATATTTTTGAGGATGGTCCTGCAAGTCTCGAAGCCAGGATGACAACTCAAAATGTACATACATTCACCAACTGGTATGTTAATGGATGTAGCAACACAAATGTTATAGGTACATCTCCCTGGGTAAGCCTGAGTGATGCCCCGGCTGATAATAACATCCCAAGATATTATACCGGGCCGCTAGACCTGAAAGATGAATACCATGTGTATGGCTTCAAGTTTACTCCTGACAGCATGGTATGGTATATTGATAACTATCCTTTCAGGTACGCTGTTAATGGCACATATAGTAATATAACCGCCCTATTTAATAGTGTATTATTAAATGCTATGGAGATAACTTTTTCAAATGGAGCACAGCCTGCTTCTCCTGGAATTATTGATGGTTATGTAAACTATCAAACACCAAGCACTATAAATATGTATATAGACTATGTTCGATATTTTAAACAAAATCCTACAATTACAACCACTGCATCTGAATGTATTACACCAGGAGAAAACATGGATTTTTTTGGGACTACAGGAATTCCTAATGATACTTATACATGGAAAGCAATATCGGGATGTACCTTTAAAAGTGCTGTAATGGTTGGCAATAATGAGACATCGGAAGCTATATTCACCAGTACAGGCACAGGCCCTGTGGTAGTACAGGTAACAGCAACAGATATTAACGGTTATACATCAACATCTACTTATTCACTGCCTTATATAAGTACGGCATTTACTATTGGTGCGCCATTTTGTACCGGTAATAATATTAATGTATCTGTCACCTGTCCTACACTTCCTTCAAATGTTGGCAGTGAATTTCAATTATTCACCCTCTCTAACGGAGGAATGAGTACACTCCTTCAAACTGCATGGGGCAATAGTGGAACTACATTTACTTATCCTCTTACTCAAGGCCAGCAATATTTTGTAACTCACGGAGTATATGATAATTGCATACCTTGGACATCAAGTGCACAGATACTTACGGTTAACCTGACTAATTTTACTTATACCCCACTAACATGCAGCAGCACCGGACTGCAAACTACTGCTACTGCATTAAGCAATACTGGCGGAGCGTATCAATGGAATTTATATAACTGCAACAGTAGCGGTGTTATTTTAGGGCCTCTCCTTTCACCTACACCAGCTTGGGGAACTTCGATTACTCTAAATACCCTTCAGCCAGGGCAATATTATTCACTTTCTCTCGGAACTTATAACGGCAGTTGTATAACTAACTGGACATCTACAGCCCAGGTTATTTTTGCACCACTCGATAATACAGACCCTGGGTTTAATTGTACTAATATCTGTGCAATAGGTAACAATAACTCTAGTCAGGTTCAGGTAACGTCTTCTTATACAGGTAATCCTGGTTCAGAATATGCATTATATGTTTCTAATAGTGCAGGCGTAGCTTTATCTCAGGTTGGCACGTGGACATTTGGCAACTCAGTATCATACAAAATAAACTTCACAACAAACCCTTACTACTTGGTCGTACATGGAACGTATAGCAGTTGCGGAGCGTGGGAAGGCTTAGGCAGATTGATTTCAAATCCTTGTTATGGCGGTGGTGGGATTCATAGTCCTACTAATGACACCAATAGTAGCGATAACTCACCGGTAATACAATTCACTGCCGAACAAAAACAATATTTTGAGAAGAGTATGTTACATTCATTTATGCCAGATAGCATACAAGCTGAAAACTACTCCTTAGGCCTACAAGTATCTCCAAACCCAGTTTCAGGTGAGTGTAAAATTACTTTATCTGAAAGAATGGAAGATGGAACAATTCAACTTGAAAACATGAATGCTCAAATTCTGTATTCAATAGCAATGAATGGCTCTACAAATTATACCATCAACATGGCTAAATACCCTGAAGGAGTTTATGTAGTAAGAGCGATCAGTGATAAAAAAACCGGATTTGCTAAATTAGTTCACATTGCTTATGGTGCACAATAATCCATTTAACACACTCCAATTAAAAAAGGTTTTCAGATCACTAAAACAAAACTCACTTAACTATTTTAAAATTAAAGTTAGGGCTTTGATACTTCATCATAAGCCTAACCCATATTGGCAATAGCATTTCTGTTCCTCTTGCTGCTGTAATGTCACCCAGATCAAGCACTTCTTTCCAACCAAAAGTTTGTAACATGTCGGCCACCTTAACTTTTGCCGTAATATCGTTACCGCAAATAATAACATCATGGTCACCTGCAACTAACTTTGGGTTCACCATTAAGTTACAACTCATTGTATTGAGTGCCTTTACAACCTTTGCACCCGGAAATGTTTTTTGTATCTCTTCACCTAATGAATTAGTGTTACAAAGTGATGGAGTAAGGAAAGGAGGCATTCCTTTTGAAAAATCAAGCGGGTTGGAAACATCCACCAATACCTTACCTGCCAGGTTATCGGCGCCAGCCATTTTTAATGCTTCAAGCGATATTTCACCTTTGGTACAGTTAAATACAATTTCGCCAAAAGCGGCGGCTTCGGCAAATGTGCCCTGCGATGCTTTGCCACCGGCTGCTTTTACCCATGACACAGCCTTTTCATTATTTGCAGTACGAGAACCCATTTTTACTTCGTGCCCCAATTGTACAAGTTTTGTACCAATCGCATTGCCAACTACTCCTGTTCCAATAATTCCAATCTTCATTTCTTATTATTTAATAATTTAGAAACTATATTTGCCGCAAATTAAGCACGTTAGTTTATAATACACTATAACTGTCACAAATGATAGTATTGAACATTTATGACGGCTTTACTATGTTAAGGGGCTTAGAGAGAAGAGAAATATTTAAAACTTTTTTATGATAATTAACGGAAAAGAGATAAAGATCAAAATGAACGGGCATATCTATCATTGTGCCCTCGATGTGATGATGGCTTTTATAGGCGGTAAGTGGAAATCGGTAGTGCTTTGGTATCTGATAGATGGGCAGAAACGATTTGGTGAATTAAAAAAAGACATACCTAGCATAACTGAGAAAATGCTTTCACTGCAATTGAAACAGTTGGAGAAGGATGGACTTGTCGCAAGAAAGATATTTGCAGAAGTACCTCCGCGTGTAGAATATTCACTTACAGAAGAAGGTAAAACATTAATACCTGTGTTGCAGGCTATGGCGCTATGGGGCCGCACAAAAGCCACAAAAGATGGTATTTTGGTAGAGGTGGATACAATGAAGAAAACAAAAAAGAAAGCTGCTTAACTCTTTTCATTCTCTTTTTCTTCCTTCAATAGCAGGTTAATGTCAGCTATCAGTTTGTCAACATCGGCTGGTACAACGCCGCTATATATACCACGTATCCTGCCTTCCATATCAACAAGGGTAAGATTTTGAGAATGCACTAAGTAACCATCAGTTTCAGCTAAATATGAATGTACAGCAAGATCTAGTACAACACTTTTATCACCCCTTAAAAAATACCATTGGTAAGGAACAGCATCGTGCAGCTTTGCATATTCAAGCAATGCAGGTATGGTATCTTGTTCTGGGTTTACGGTATATGAAACAAATTTCACTTTGGTGTTCCCTACAAAAGCTTTCTGTACCCGCTCCAACTCATTATTCATTTTTTTACAAATACCCGGACAGGTTACGAAAAAGAAATTAGCAACATATACCTTATGTTTAAATGTATCCTGGGTCACCATTTGCCCCATCTGATCCATCAACTTAAAGTCTGCTATAGTGTGGTAAATGGTATCCTTACTTATAGAATCAGTATCACTATTACCAAGTATAGGTAAATAATGCACGGTAGTTCTTTTGCATTGAACCAACAAAGCCATAACTAAAACCAACACAACTATTAACTTTATTTTCATCATTCCACAAAGATATAATGTTACTTTCCTGAAACAAAAAAGCCCCCGCATTATGCAGAGGCTTTTTATTATTTAATACATTCTTACTTAACCAATACTAACCTACCGCTGGCAGAATTCTTATTAGCAGAAATGGTATAAATATAAACTCCGGTGCTCATTTGAGTTCCGTTATCACTCTTTCCATCCCATACAGATTCGTAAGAACCTGAACCTAATGTTCTCTGGTGAGTAACCAAGGTCTTTACCTTGCTGCCATACATATTGTAAATATTTATGGTGACATTATTACAAGGCGCATTTAAAGTATACCCAATATGCACCTGGCTGTTAAACGGGTTAGGATAAGCCTTTGTGCTAATGCTGAAAGGTGTATGTTCCTGAACAGCCAACAAAGTATCTCCCGATAATAAATTTGTAATATTGATAGTATCATCGCCCGGTTGATACATCAGGTACTGGTAAGAGTCAAATAACATTTCGTTACTTGTAGATGTACCTGCCACAACAGTTTTAGGAGGATTGTTCGGATTGTTCGGGTTGTTGGAGGTGTTATCGTAGGTATGGGTCGAGAATATTGTATATCCTACAGGTACCTTTACCAACATAGGATAGGTATAATACCCCTGCCATCTGAAATCCCAGTTATTAACACGTACCAAAGGAATAGTATCTACACCGCTATACGCATAGTTTGTGATACTTACACCCACTTTATGTTGGTGAGGGAAAGTTGAGTAAAGTGATATTGCTGCAGGCAATCCTTTGCTGGAAGGATATTTAGCTGTATATTTTGTAACCAGGTTTGCAGGCAATACCATGCTCCAGTTCTGAAGAATAGTGCTGGTATATATTTCTCTTACACCTGTTGTTCCAACAGGGTAGAAAAAAATACGTACATATGTACTGTCCACCTGGCCTGCTGTACCTGCCGGGTAATGTACTTCAAAAACAATATTACTCTTTGCCTTTAAACGGAAACCTATCTTTAAAGGAGCCTTACCCGGGTAAACCACGGGGCCGCAACCAGGAGCATAACCACCAATACCAACATTACTGCCCGGCATGGTATAACATCCACCGGAAAGATCGCTGGCAGCTGTACCGCTTGTATCCATACTTATTAATGCATGGTGTACAATAGCAGGGTTACCTGCAATGATCTCATACGCTCGGATAATACGGTCTTGTGTTAAGCCTGTAGGTACTACAAAGCAATTATATGCATCCGCAGCACCGGCATTACTGGTAAAGGTCGGGATCCTTACAACAAGGTCAGGTGTACCGTGCAACTGGTAGTCGTTATTGTAAGTAGGAGCCATAGGAGCAAGTGTAGTATCTCCCTTAGTTGAACCGGAATCGATCCAGTTAATGATAGTGTTTTTTTCGTACGCGCTTAAACAACGTTGGCCAAAGAACTTATGGTACAATGTATCTGGTGGCCACGGTGGCATGATGCCCTGGCTAACGTATGTTTTAATGAATTTTGCATAAGCAAAGGTTTCAGAATAGTTCTGTAACGGCATTGGTCCAACCCCCTTAGGGTTATGGCAAACGGTACAGTTCTTATAGAATATAGGCGCAACATCTTTATATGTTGTTTGCGCGTTTACCAGGGTAAATGATACCCAACAAAATGTAATAATTGTAAATAGTTTTTTCATTGACAGGTTATTTGTTACAAATATATATATAAAGTTTATAAATGGTTAAAAATTATTAAATCGGTTTAGTTTTCGCTGAATCTCAATTAAAACCGCATATAACCTCATTTATACTATTGATCCCCTCGCGCCCATTTCAATAATGGCCATGTCTTTTATGTTATCGCCATCAATAACAAAACGGAGCATGGTACGCACTTTATGGAAACCTTCCCTGCCGGCAGCACCCGGGTTAAGGTGGAGAATGTTTAATTGCTTATCGTAAATAACTTTTAAAATATGTGAGTGCCCGCAAATGAAAATGTGCGGAGGTTTTACCATCAGGGCAGTTTTTAAAGCTGAAGTATAGTTGGGCGGATAGCCGCCAATGTGTGTCATCCAGACTTCTTTCTTTTCGCACATAAAGCGCAAATTCTTGGGGCACACTTTGCGTATCTCCTGTCCGTCGATATTGCCATATACAGCACGTACAGGTTTTATAGCTGCCAGTTTATCGTACACTGCTATTGTGCCAATATCACCTGCATGCCATATTTCATCAGCCTGCTCTGCGTGTTTGCAAATGGCTTCATCTATATACCCATGCGTGTCAGAAAGCAATAATATATGGGGCATAATTACGAATTAAAAATTACGAATTACGAGACTTTAGTGTTATCTGAATTCTGCCGATAATCTTGCATATTTCTTCAGCATCTTTTAACAAACTTTCAGCTTCTTTTTCACTTAAATAATCTGTTGCCAATAATAATTTAAGCCAGTAAATTGTTTCTCGTGCTTCTTTATATGAAATACTGATCTTAGAAAGAAAGTCTTTATCTGATTGCCCACCGATTGATTCTTCAATATTCGCCCCGATTGATGTTCCAGCTCTCAACAATTGCTTTGAGAGAACAAATTCTTTCTTTTCAGCAATAAGATATTTGTAAAGGTTGATTATACGAATTGCAAATGCAAAGCTCTTATCCTGAATTATATTGTCGGTCTTCAATTCGTAATTTTTAATTCGTAATTAACTTATGACTTCTTCCGCCCTTTGCATCTGATACATATCCCTGTAAAGGCCTTGCTTTGTTACTAATTCGCTATGGGGGCCGTATTCAATTACCCTGCCTTTATCAAGTACCAAAATGTTTTCGCACATTTTAACGGAAGAACTACGATGACTTATAATAAGCGTAGTACGCCCCTGGATTATCTCTTTTATGTTCAGTAATATTTCCTGTTCGGTATTGGTGTCGACGGCTGAAAGGCATTCATCGAACATCATTATATTAGGGGCTTTGAGCATGGCACGGGCAATAGATATACGTTGCTTCTGTCCGCCTGAAAGTGTTATACCCCGCTCCCCTACTACGGTTTCAAATCCTTCCTGGAACTCCAGAATGTTATCGTAAATAGCGGCGTCTTTAGCTGCTCTATCCACTTTTTCTTTCAGTTTTTCTTTGTCTATGCTTTTATCAGTCACTGAAAAGGAAATGTTATTCGCTATGGTATCTGAGAATAAGAACACCTCCTGAGGAACATAGCCGATCTGCCTGCGCAAAGCCGATAATGGCAATTCACGAATGTCCTTCCCATCAATCTTTATAGTACCTTCTGTTACATCGTACATGCGGCCTATCAATTGAACTATGGTTGATTTACCGCTTCCAGTCTTACCCACAATTCCTAATGACTCAGCTTTGTTTATAGTGAACGATACATTGTCGAGTGCCATAATTCCGGAATCAGGGTAGACGAATGTTACATTCTTGAATTCAATATCACCCTTAATTTCGGCTTCAGCTTCTGTAGGATTTACAACCGATGGCTTAGTATTTAAGAATTCGTTGATGCGGGTTTGTGATGCAGCCGCACGTTGTACTAATGATGTTATCCACCCAAGACTGGCAATAGGCATGGTAAGGTTACTAACATACAGCATGAACACTGCAATGTCTCCCACTTTTATAGTTCCGCCTATTACATCTTTACCACCAATATACAGCGCCAGTATAGTACTCAAGCCCACCAGCACAACCATAGCAGGTTGAAAGATAGAATCTACCTTAGCAAGATCCATATTACGTACCTTATACTCTTCACAGTCTTTGTCAAACTCTTCTATCAGCATTTTTTCAAGCCTGTACGATTTTATAACCCTAATGCCCGAAAAGGTTTCCTGCGCCTTGCTGAACAACCTCGATAATTGTTGCTGCACACGGGTGCTCTTTTTATTTATAACACTACTTATATAGTATATGGCAAAGTAAAGAACAGGTAATGGAGATAATACATACAAGGTCATCTTTACGTTCGACTGAAGCATAATAACCAATGTAAGTGATACCAATGTTATAGTGTTGGTGGTATACATAATGGCAGGGCCAAGGTACATACGCACACGGCTTACGTCCTCACTTATGCGGTTCATAAGGTCACCTGTGTTGTTGCGCCGGTAAAAAGCGGTATCCAATTTTTCGTAATGTTCAAATACTTCGTTCTTCAGGTCGAACTCAATAAGGCGCGATGTAACAATAATGGTCTGCCGAGTCAGGAACAGGAATATACCGCTTACAAGCGCCATACCCAGTATAAGCATTACGAAATAGAACAGGCGGTTTATGGCTGCATCGGGCGAACCCACCTTGGTAACCTTGTCAACGGCAAAGTCGATAGCCCTACCTACGTAAGGTGTGGAATAGACTTTAAACCAACCTGATATGGCTACAAATATGATGCCGGCAATTAACCGTCCACTATATTTAGCCATGTATTTATTTAAATGTAATAACGATCTCACCTTGTTTTGTCTTTTATATTATGTGTGTTGTCTGCCTCAACTTAACTTCAAACTTAGTTTTTTCTTTTTTTGGAGGGGAGTTAAAATAAATATACCTTTGTCCCGCTCTTAATACCTATGCTTTTCAATATAGAATGCAAAATTAACGATATTCCACCGAATAAAATTATTTGCCATGATAGAAACTAAAGAGATCAAAAAAACATCCGCATCAAACGAAGAAGGAATTACTACCCAAATGTTCAAATATGACCATGAGGAAGTACTCTTCTGCAACGATAATGCTACAGGCTTAAAAGCCATTATAGCAATACACAATACCGTATTAGGACCCAGCCTAGGCGGTTGCCGTATTTGGAATTACAAAAACGACCAGGAAGCTATTACCGACGTATTGCGCCTTTCGAGGGGTATGACCTACAAAGCATCGGTAGCAGGTTTGAACCTGGGCGGTGGCAAATCGGTTATTTTTGGCGATGCCAAAATCATCAAGACGGAAGCCCTGATGAGAAGGTTCGGCCGTTTTGTTGATGACCTGGGTGGAAAATACATTACTGCGGAAGACGTGGGTTCGAGCATGAAGGATATGGAATATATTCACATGGAAACCAAACACGTTACCGGTATACCTGAATCAATGGGTGGTAGCGGAGATCCTTCTCCTGTAACCGCCTATGGTGTGTTATTGGGTATGAAGGCTGCTGCTAAAGAACAATGGGGAAACGATAGCCTGAAGGGTAAAAAAGTATCGGTACAGGGAATTGGCAACGTAGGCGAACACCTTGTTAAGCATTTGACCGACGAAGGCGCTAAGGTTTATATTACCGATATTAACCAGGACAAATTAAAAGAAGTAGCTGCCAAGTACAAAGCTGAAGTAGTTGCCCTCGATGCCATATACGACCTCGATGTAGATATTTACGCTCCTTGTGCATTGGGTGCTACCGTAAACAACGATACCCTTGCCCGTTTAAAATGTTCTATCATAGCCGGTTCGGCAAATAACCAGTTGGCTGATGAAAAAGTACAGGGCGAAGCATTGGTGAAGAAAGGCATTATATATGCACCTGATTTTGTAATTAACTCAGGCGGGCTTATTAATGTGTATTCTGAATTGGGCGGAAGCTATAACAAAGCACGCGCTATGCAACACGCCGATAAAATTTACGACATTACAAAGTCAATATTAACATTGGCTAAAACAGAAAATATACCAACCTACCTTGCTGCTAACAAAGTTGCCGAACAGCGCATTGAAGCTATTGGCAGGGTAAAACTCAATCATTAATAGATAATTGCAAAAAAGCATAGTCTTTAAAACGTTCTTATTTTATGCTTAACAGACGCTACTTGCGCATCAAGGTATTGCAGATACTCTATCCGTTTTTCCAGGATGAGGAGAAAAACATTAATGCCCGCGAAAGGGAATTACTTACCAGTATAGATAAGATATACGAGTTGTACATCTATCTCCTGTTGTTATTAAAGGAGATACGCTGGAGCGGCGATAAGCTTTTAGAGGAACGCAAAAAGAAAAGGCTCCCTACGGCGCATGACCTGAACCCCGATCTTAAATTCATAAACAACCGTGTGTTGCTTAAAATAAGCGACTCCCCTGCCCTATACAGGGAAAAGGACAAGCGCAAAATTGGCTGGCAGGCCGATGAGGATAGCATGGTTAAGAAGTTTTACAATGCCATTCTATCATCACCGGAATATACAGCCTTTATGGCTGCCCCTTCAACAACCTTTGAAAAAGAAAAGAAATTCATGGTTACCATTTACAAAAAGTACCTTTCAGAGAACGATGAACTGAAACAGCATTTGGTAGAAAAGAACATTCACTGGGCAAGCGATTATATGCTGGCCAATATTTGCATAGTTAAGACCATTGAATCGCTTGAAGAAGATAAAGACGTGGAGCTGATGCCACTCTATAAGGCAGAAGATGACCAGGACTTTACCCTTGAGCTTTTCCGTAAGACGATATTGGATGATACCGCCAATATGAAACTGATAGAGAAAAAGATAGCTAACTGGGAACCGGAACGTATAGCATCAATGGATATGCTGCTTATGAAAATGGCGCTTACCGAGGTAATGAACTTTCCGAGCATACCGGTAAAGGTTACCCTGAACGAATACATTGAAATATCGAAGCTTTATAGCTCACCTAAGAGTAATACCTTTATCAATGGCATATTAGATGCTATTGTAAAAGAACTACGCAGTCAGAAAAAGGTTGTGAAGGTCGGCAGAGGGTTGATTGAGTAATAGGAATTAATTGTTGATTGCAGCATACGTCACTGTAGTACTAGATATTCTAAAACATCAGCTCACTTAACTTAAATAGGAAGTTTCTTTCAATTCAATAATTGCTTTTAAAAGCAAATCCCAAATTATGTTATTAAGGGTGTAAAAGCACAGGTAAGTAAGTACTATGCTTTCCCTGATTCAAATGCATATTGGGGAGGAGAAAATGAATCGAACGATGGCCAAAACCTTAACGTTAATGATTATGGCTTTTTGTTAGCCGGCGATACTACAGTGAATGGAAAAACATACCATAAATTATATAACGTTGGCGGAGCAAGTAACAGTGGTGCCTACACCTATTATTCCTACGCCGGTGCCTTTAGGGAAGATACAGCAATGCGAAGAGTATATATGTTTATAAACGGTGTTGATTCACTTTGGTACGATTTCAACCTGAAAGTAAACGATTCAATTGGTAATACACCACCAAACGGCGGGGGCTCAGGTAGTGGCACGAATTATGTACATTCTATCGATTCTGTTCTGGTATTTGGTAATTACAGAAAAAGAATAAACATTACCAATACCAGCATGTACAATCCTACAATAATATATCGTGTTATTGAAGGAATCGGAGGTACCAATGGGCCATTTGGTTCAGAATTAACTCCTCCACCTTTTGAATTTGTATCAAGCCTGCTTTGTTTCAGGCAAAACACCGATACAATACAATTAAACCGTGGTTATTTTTACTATAACTGTCATGAATTCGAGGCACCACTTGGTATAAATGCCATTAGCGCATCAGTGCAGCAGTTTACCGTTTACCCTAACCCTGCTAATAATGAAGTATCAATAACCTACTTTTTGCAAGGGAAGAACAAAGGCACTTTACAGTTATATAATGCGCTAGGGCAGCTTGTAACAAGTAATAATATAAGCAACAGTATGGGCCAGGTAAATGAAAACATTTCAGGACTTACCAATGGAATTTACTACTATACGCTATCTGTAAACAGAGTGATTGCAGCAACAAGCAAATTGGTGATAATACATTAATAAATAAAGCCCTTTTAGCAGTTTAGGGCAAACAAGAAAACAGTTCCTCCCCAACCCCCTCAAGCGGGGGACACAAACCTTGTTTTTAAAGTAAATTCCGCCGATTCGTAATTCGTAATTCCTAATTCGTAATTACCGCAAGGATACTATTTTTCTTTTATTACTTTTGCAACGCTAAAAAATAAACCTGAAATGAAAAAACTGTTAATCATACTGGTGTTGCCCGCAATGTGCTGGTTATATTCCTGCAATAACAGCAATACCAATAAGGGCATGTCGACTGATATAGTCGGCAAAACGCCTACTATGGCCTTTACCGATACCACGCACAATTTTGGCAAAATAACCCAGGGCGATAAGGTATCGTATACCTTTAAGTTCAAGAACACCGGCAGCGTAGACTTAGTTATATCATCGGCTGTTGGTAGCTGTGGCTGCACAGTACCAAGCTATCCTAAAAAGAGCGTTGCTCCGGGCGAGGATGGGCAGATAGACGTAACCTTCGACAGCAGCGGCAAACAAGGCAAGGTAGAAAAAATGGTAAGCCTTGTTACCAATTGCCAACCTAATACACGGATCCTTACAATTGTAGCGGATATACAACCTAAAACTCAACAATAAAACAAGCTATGTTAAATCAAATTCTATTAATGGCACCTCCTGCTGGCGGTGCAGGTGCAGGCGGATCGGGAATGTCTCTCAATCTTATATTCATTCTTCTCATTTTTGTGGTATTCTATTTCTTTATGATCCGCCCTCAAATGAAGAAACAAAAGTTAGCCGGCAAGTTCAAAGAAGAAATAAAGAAAGGTGATAGGATAATTACTATTGGCGGTATTCATGCTAAAATAGCTGAGATCGGCGATAAGTTCTTTATCATTGAAGTAGAGAACGGCGGACGCTTGAAGATCGAAAAGTCTGCAGTATCTATGGAAAGCACCATGGCTCTGCAAAAGGCTGCAACTGTATAATAAAACACAGCGATGAAAACATCGCTTCTTAAAACTATACGCCAACCCGGCGAAGGTAAGAAGAGTAACAAACTTAATGTTAAGGTTGTTACTTTTCTTACGTGTACATTACTGGCTACTACATTGTGGTTCATGAACGCGCTCTCCAAGAAATATGAAGAGCCGTTGACCTTTTACATCAGCTACGATAACATGCCGCAGGATAAGAAGCTTTACCCTTCTTCAAATACCCTGCAATTAAAGGTAAATACATCAGGCTTTCGTATAATGGCTTATAAACTGGGCATTACCGACCCAAACATTAAGCTCGATATAAACCAGTTCAGGCATAACTCTTATTACGCCTTTACCAATCAGAAGCACATTGACAAGTTACAGGAACAAGTAGGAGAAGCGGTTACCATACTTGATATTACTCCCGACACTTTGTTCCTGCATAATCAGCCACCTTCAACAACAGACCAGAACTAATGCTAAAGGTTGGTATAACAGGCGGTATAGGCAGCGGCAAATCGACCGTTTGCAAGATATTTGAAAGCCTTGGTGTTCCTGTATTCCGCGCCGATGATATAAGCAGAAAGCTACTCGATGAAGATGCTGATGTAAAAAAGCAAGTAGCAGAATTACTGGGCAATGAGGTAATAAAGAATGGTAAGCCTGACAGGAAAAAGATAGCTGAGCTGGTATTTAATAACCCTGATAAACTAAAAGGGCTTAATGCCATTATTCACCCTAAGGTGAGGGATTCTCTTGCTAAATGGGCGGAACAACAAAAAGCAGCCTTTGTAATTGAAGAAGCGGCCATATTATTTGAAAGTGGCGCATATAAGAATATGGATGCGGTTATAGTAGTCTCTGCCCCTCAAGATGTGCGTATAAAGCGCGTAATGGATAGAGACAAGGTTACTGAAGCCTCAGTTAAGGAACGTATAAAGAACCAGCTAAGCGAAGAAGAACGTAGAAACAGGGCAGACTTTATCATTGAGAACGACGGCAAGCAATTGATCATTCCGCAGGCATTAGAGATATTTAAAGCCTTGTCTGCAAGTAAGTTTGTAAAACCAGAACGCAGATAACGCTGATTGCTTATGATTCAAAATGATCTTAAATCCTTTTTAATCCGTGAAAATCCTAACAGATCTGTGTCATCTGCGTTCCATAATATCCAATCAAGGGGCAAATGAAAATAACGCTGCTTACCGATGGTATTTACCCTTATGCAGTCGGCGGAATGCAAAAGCACTCCTACCACCTTGCCAAGCACTTAGCCAAGAATGGCCACACTGTTTACCTGTTCCATTGCAACGAAAGTAAATACGATACCTCTAAACTCGAATTCTTTACTGAAGAAGGGAAGAAGAACATACATTCATTCATTATACCCTTTCCGCATAAAAGCTATTACCCACTCCATTATATTACCGAATCAAAGCTATACTCAAAGCTCATATATGATCAGCTATTACCCGTATTATCTGAGATCAATTTTGTGTTCGCCCAGGGTTTTTGCGCATGGCATTTACTGAAAAATAAACCTGCTAATTGCCCACCAATAGCTGTTCATTTTCATGGCCTGGAAATGTTCCAGAACATACCACAACTGAAAGCAAAGATCAGTTCAGTATTCCTGCGCAAAGCAGTAAAGCAAAACCTTGAACTGGCTGATTATGGCATATCATACGGAGGCAATATTACAACCATATTGAAGCGACTTATTCCTGCGAATAAAATATGGGAAATACCTGGAGCCATTGAAGCGTCGTGGGTAAATGATAATATTAAGCCTGTCGGTGATAAGGTAAAGTTCATTTTTGTAGGAAGGTTTGAACGCCGCAAAGGCATACCTGAATTAAACAAAGCAATTGAAAATTTATTGCCCAGTAACAACTTCACATTTGACTTTATTGGTGATATACCCGAAGAATATAAACTCAACTCTCCCCTGCTCCATTATCATGGAAAGGTTAGTTCGGAAGCTGAGGTCAAAAAACTGTTATCTCAATCCGATGTATTGGTTTCACCATCATATGCTGAAGGAATGCCTGTTTCTATCATGGAAGCTATGGCACAAGGACTGGCGATAATTGCAACAAACGTTGGCTCAGTATCAACTTTAGTAGATGAAAATAACGGCTGGCTAATATCTTCACCAGAACCTGAATTGATTGCAGAGGCTATGACTAAGGCAATTAAAAGTAAAGACAGCCTGATTGCTAAAAAACAAGAATCGAACAAAAGAATACAAACCGAGTTTTTAGTGGAACAAACGACCGCCAAACTCATTAAATTAATAGAAGAAGTTAAATAATTACTTTTGTTGATATGAACCCGGTTAAAATAAGCATAGTCATACCCGTATATAATTCATCAGATTGTATCCTTGAATTAAACAAGGCTTTACAAACTGCTTTTGCAGATTTTAACGACTACGAACTTATACTGATAAACGATAAGAGCAAGGATAATAGTTGGGAAAAGATACAAGAAATAAGCAGCGTAAATGATAAGATTACAGGCATAAGCTTAAGAAAGAATTTCGGACAGGATGCAGCCATTATGGCCGGCTTACGCATTTCAAAAGGCGAATATGCAGTGATAATGGATGATGACCTGCAACATGCACCGGCAGATATTTTTAAGTTATATGATGAATGTAGAAAGGGCTATGATGTTTGCTATGCTTTATTTCCCGACAAAAAACAAAGCGATTGGAAAAATATAGGCAGCTGGTTAAATGGAAAGATATCGGAGAAACTACTCAATAAACCTAAGGAAATATACCTGTCACCATTTAAAATAATCAAGCGCGAAGTTGTAGATGAGATCCTTAAATATGCTGGCCCTTATCCTTACATCGATGCCACTTTACTCACAATCACATCAAATGTTACACAAACAGAAGTTGAACATCACGACAGGTTCCGGGGGCAAAGTAATTATACTTTATTACGTTCTACGCTTGTTTTCATTAAGCATGTAACTAATTACTCGATTTATCCCTTAAGGCTTGTGACTGTAACAGGTTTTACCGCTGCCATAATTTCTTTTATTTTAGGAATACTTTACCTGGCTCAATATTTATTCGGTTCTCAGCATAAAGTAGAAGGTTGGATAACCATTGTGATACTGTTAACATTCTTTGGCGGACTAATACTTATGTGTCTTGGGCTTATAGGTGAATATATAGGCAGAATATTTATTTCTGTAAATAATAAACCACAATATACTATCGATAAGGTTATTAACAAAAAGGATATTATTGCGAAAAATATTGATGTTTATTGAGCCTATGGAATTTATAACCTTATTAAAAAAAAATAATCTTTACCTGAAAGTTATTATAGCCGGCTTTGGTCTACTATTCGCTATTCTTATTGGTTACGCTTTTATACATAACACATATTATTTTCCGGATGAAGATGAGGGCCTATACTATAACGGTGCCAGGTTATATGCTGAAACGGGTTCTGCAAGAGCAGCAGATTGTAATAATGAGGATGTTTCCAAAATCGGCCACTTTGACTGGTATGGCCCTGCATACCATTTATTTTACGGTTCCGTTGCTAAAATAGCAGGTATTCATGTTTATAATTTCATTGGTATTAATTTATGTTGTTTAAGTTTAATTATAATTCTTGTTCTTTTTTCAAACACTGAAACTGAAACCAAGCTACTAATACTTTGTTCCTTTCTTGCTTCGTATGCGTTTGTTGCGTATACATTCACCTTATATCCTGAAACACTTCAATTACTGTTTGCGGTTATTTTAACTCTACAATTACACAAAATATACTTAACAACAAAAACAAAGCCTGCCAATAAAGAGATTGCTGTATATACGATATTGGTTATTTTATTTTCTTTTTTCAGAGTAACAACTGTTTTCTGGATATTTGGGTTAGTAGCTTTTAGTGCTTCAGCAAAGGACTTTTTAAAAAAGCTCACTATTGGAATACTATGTTTTATAGTAATATTTTCTTATATCATTTTGTTTAATGCTCCTGCTTTTGTAGGCGGCATGGCGCATCTCATGCACGATAAATTTGGGATTGATATAGTTACTACTCTTATTAAAACTTTCTGTAAAAGCGTGTACGTGTTTTTCACAAGAAATCCATTCTATGATCTACTGATTATACCTGTACTGGTTATTGTTCTCTATTCCTGGTTAGTAAACAGAAACAAATTCGTTCTTGCGGCCAGTATAATTTCAATTATATATTTTATAGTTTTACTTACTCTTTACATACCTTATTCATTCTTCATCAACAAACAAACAGCCTGCCTTTTCCCGCTTCTTTTAATGGCTTTATACTTCACAGACCTATCCCGTTTGAAATATCTGACTGTATTTCTTTTAATTCTTTTTGGTCCAATTACTTATCTAAGGGCGGCAGGTGTTGTTAGAGCACATAAGAAAATCGCATTGGAAAACATTTCACTTAAACCGGTAACTGAAAAACTCCAGCAAATAAGGGCTAATATAAAAGACAGTAAACCAGTTACTATTGTTACGCTTTATAGAGATTTTGACTCTAAAATACCCTGTACGATTTTTACAGGCAATTTACCTGTTTCAACAGCCGATAATTACCCTATATTATACTCTTCCAGGTCATACGATCTAAATAGCAACCCTGAAAATTATAGTTCTAACTTTTCCCCATCTCATAAACTATTAATCGATTACTTTTTATCAAAGTATCCATTAAAGGTTGATTCTGTTTTGTTGATCTGTTCAAATGATTTATTTTACCTTTATAAAAACAAAAAAATAAAATGAATATAATAGTTACCGGAGTTGCAGGGTTTATAGGCTCTAATTTATTGGCTAAACTTTTAGAAGCGGGGCATACAGTTACCGGTGTTGACAATTTGTCTTACGGCAACATAGAAAACATTAAGCCTTTCCTTGCAAATAAGAACTTTGAGTTCAAGCATGGTGACATTGCCAACCCTTTAATGCTTAAAGACATTAAAGCAGACGTTGTGGTTCACCTTGCATCTCAAAAAATACCTCGTTATGATAATGCATTACGCACCTTAGATGAAAATTATTTAATGCTGCGAAACGTAGTACAGAAATGTGTATTGGATAAAGCAAAAATCGTGTTTGCTTCCACTTCTGATGTCTATGGGAAGAACATAAACCCTCCATTTTCTGAGGAATCTGACCTTGTTATGGGCCCTACAACAATAAAACGTTGGGCCTATGCACTTTCAAAAATATATGGAGAACAATATATTATTGCCAATAATGCCCAGTATAATCTAGATTATACAATCATGAGGTTCTTTGGCTCATACGGGCCAAATCAGAACACTACCTGGTGGGGAGGTCCGCAGTCTGTATTCATTCAAAACATTATTGAAGGGAAACCTATTGAACTTCATGGTGATGGTTTACAGACAAGAACCTTTACTTATGTAGATGATACCGTTCAGGGAGTAATGAAATGTATCTTTCATGAAAACTCAAAAAATGATGTATTTAATGTTGCCAATGAACCTAAAGAAGAAATCACCA
>OLMA01000209.1_pt1 | contig 26481 bp, 19 predicted proteins | sample 1604671 | NCBI WGS metagenome assembly OLMA01 (sample SAMEA104055725, study PRJEB20765) | soil metagenome | biome: Arctic tundra; feature: Polygonal ground; material: soil | place: USA | collected 2011-09 | depth 0-0.5 m | reverse complement strand
TTACCATCTTTCATGGTCAATGGATAATCCTTCACAAAGCCTTTTGCAAATACTTCCTGGTAAATTCTACGCTCCTTTTGCGAATCGGTAAAATAATTACTGAAATCGGTACCTTTAAGTTGCTCTCTCATCTTACCGGTAATAACTAACATTGCCTCGTTCATGTCAATAATTTCGCCGCTTACTGCAATGGCAACAAGTGGGTCTATGTTGGCCTCTATCAGACTTCTGGTGTAACGTTCAGTCATTTCCTTATCGGTAATATCTTCCACCATATTTACTGCCCCTGTTACATCTCCATTAGAATCAAAAAGCGGTGTGGGATAGGGCCTTACATACCGGTGCGAACCGTCAGGGCGCTCAATAATCAGTTCAGCCCCATAAACAGGGCGTTTTTCTTTTAAGGCTATTGCCATTGGGCACTCATCCAATGGAAGAGGGGTACCGGTTATCTTAAATATTTTCCATGAACCGCACCAATGGTCTTTGCCTATCTCCGGATGACGGCCCCAAAGAATTGCTGCCGCATTATTATAACCTGTTACATACCCATCCTTATTACAAGTATAAATAGCAATAGACAAATGTTCAATTATGTCTCCAGAAATTTTGCTGGGGTTTGTTGTTTCCATTTTATTTATAAACCGTTGTTTCTAATTTAGCTTAATTGTTGAGTGAGTTTAACCTTGTTTACTTTCACTTTAGCAATCTTCGACTTCTTCATTTTTGCAGGTTTCTCCACATAGAGTCAATTATCAACTATAAATTACAAATATTGGGTTGTTAGTCTAATAATAACTTACGCTCAACCGGGAAAATATTACATATATCACATGTTCTATGGGTGAACGAAGTGGTAATAAAAAAAACTAAACGTAAATATTTATTTTATGTATAAATATTGCAGAAAAAATGATTTTCTAAAATCTTTGTAATCGATAGATAATCAAAAAATTAAAAGAGCTCCAATTTGGAGCTCTTTTAATTTTGGAGGCCTGCGTACTTAAGGCATTATCGCCAAGACTTTCTAATATGCGAATTGGTATTTTATTTCACCACTATTGTTTTGGTAATTCTTCCATTCTCGGTAAAGCCTGCGAACAGGTAAATACCGGGTTTCAATTGTCCGTTAGGAAATGAAAGCGAAAAGTTTCCTGCCTCAACTTGTACCTGCTTTGCAAAAACTTCTCTGCCCATCATGTCATACATGTGTACATCGAGGTTCTTATCTGTAGCATCCGCAAACCTGCCGTTCAACACGGTTCCATCAGTAGGGTTCGGGTACAGGTCAAGCCCTTCGCTGGTGCTTAACTCATCCATACCGGTAGGGGCCGCGGTTATGCTTAAATTATCGAGGCCAACATCGGCAGTGCCTTTATCAGTGCATTGGAAACGAATAATTGCCGTAGCAGAAGTTGATGTAGTGGTGCATGTTTCTTTTGTCCATGTAGATACCTGGGCCGATGGTAAAGTATATAAGTTACTGAATGTTTTACCACCGTCGGTTGAAAGCTCTACAACAAATGCAAAAGGCGATACGTAGGCTTCATTGTGTATTACATAAAAACTTATAGTCTTTGTTCCTCCCGGCGATAAGTTAACATACAGATCAAGCGCACCGGTAGAGCCTGCAGGCGGAGGAGCATTATGCCACCTTGCACTATAGGTTCCGCTTTGTGCAGCAGGTGTGTATGCGCCGCTGGTAGGACTTGTCCAGTCTGAACCGGTGTAATCATTTCTGTGCCAGTAGTCATCACCATCGGGCGTTGTGCCACCGGTACTGCTTTTCCAATACATGTCTGGTTGGCGTTGCAAGCCACTGGTACAGCTATCTTCCAGCCATTGGTTTTCAAAAGAATTAGAATAAGGTAATGTAGCATAATAATGATTACACGGCGGCGGCGGAATAGAACTTTGAGGATAATGAACCGAGTCATCATATATCTGTGCGCTACTCTGATTATCTCCACTACCACAATTAAAAGAGCCATAAAAATTCACAGCACCTACGCCTGGGTTAGGGGCAGTCCATTTAAAGGACCACTTAGTAGAATCGGTTCCGGTATAGCTGCTGCCGGTATGTGTGACCCATTTTGAACTTGTAATTTGTGTAGAGCCTGTACCTGAAGTTGCAATATTAGCTAATGAACCTACTACAGCGCCTGATGTATTTTGCGGGGAAGCTTCAAAACCAAAATTTGAAGTATGACCTGAAGCAGTGCTTGCTGCTTTACAGGTAATAGTATAGGTTGTGCCCGGTACATAACCCGAGACAGGTATATTAGAGGTGAACCAATGGCTTGGTGTAACCTGCACTCTTGAACCGTGGCAGCTTGTACAATTACCACCGTCGGCCGGGGAACCTGATAAGCCACTAATACCGCTGCCTGAAGCATGAGAATTTGCCGTTTCAATACTTGTAAAATATAATACGGTAACTGCACTAAGGCAAAATGCAAGATAAGTAATGTGTTTCCTCATGTATTCATTTTTTTAATTGATAATAATCTTAGCTCCACAAATAAGATGAAACTTAAATACAAATGGTTGGGTAATAGATAAATACCTCCACATTTATTTAACCAACACTGTTTTCATAAACCTGTTGTTTTCGGTCAGCCCTATAAACATATAAGTACCCGAAACAAGATGAGCGCCGGTAAGTTGTAATGAAAAATTACCATTCTCTATCATAACCTGCTTTGTATATACTTCACGGCCTATCATATCATACATATGTACTTCCATGTTCTTATTGGTTGCATCAGCAAATTTTCCGTTCAGTACTGTACCGTCAGTAGGGTTAGGGTAAATTTCAAATCCTGAATTAGAGCTAAGTTCGTCAATACCAGTTGGTGATCCAACACTTACATTCAGGTTATCTAAACCTACATCGGCGCTTCCTTTATCGGTAGCTACAAAACGGATAACGCTGGTAGCCGAAGTTACGCTGGTGGTTATAGTTTGGGTTGTCCAGCTTGCCACCTGTGCTGTATTGGTAAATATGGTAGAGAATGTTTTACCTCCGTCAGATGAAATTTCCACATTAAAAACAAAAGGAGAAGGAGATGCCTCATTATGTATTAGGTCGAAGCTGATAGTTTTGGTACCAGCCGGAGAAAGATTGATATACAGGTCGAGCGTACCGGTTGATGCTGCAGTGGCCGGTGAATTATGGAACCTTGCGCTGTATGTTCCTTTAGATGCTGTTGGAGTATATGCACCTGAAGTAGGGCTGGTCCAGTCAGTACCGGTATAATCATCCCGGTGCCAGTAGTCGTTGCCACTTGCCGATGTTCCGCCTATACTGCTTTTCCAGTTATAGTCGGGTATGCGTTGTGCGCCACTGTTGCAGGTATCGAATACCCATGCATTTTCAAATGAAGTATTATATGGTACCGTAGCGTATGTATAATTACAAGGCGGAACAGTAGTAACTGTTTTTACATAATACATTGGTGTGTATGATGTAAGGTTTGATAAGGTATAGGAACGGTAAGAAACCTTCCAGTCAACCGCCGATGATTCCATTAAAAGCACAGTGCCGTTCTGGTAATTGGTATCTACCAAACGGGTGTGAGAACCCGGCAGGTCAAAAATATCGCCCTGCAATACATCAGATGCGCTTGAGTATGTGGTGCTGATATTTGGCAATGTGGTTGTGCTTTCTTTGGTAGTTAAACCCCATGCGCGCGAAACAAAGCCTGAGCAGTCAACTCCCAGTGCGCAGGTTTCGCAGCAATCTCCGTTGGTGGTGCAATCATTATCTCCGGCCGATTTTCCATTCAGCAATGAACTGGTAAAAGAAGACAGCGATGAAAAACCGCCCCAGCAATACGGCATACCTACTTTATTGGCTCCGACCTTAACCCAACTTGGGGTTACCACATTTCCACCCGCCGACGAGCAATTGGTACCACCAGTAATATTGCTCGAGCTTGTTGTAAATGTATAGGTAGTAAACGGTATAGCGTTATAATGTATCTGCGTCCTGGTTATCTGGCTAAAGCCGGTATATGAACACAACACTAACAATATAATGCAGGAATATCTGAATGTTTGCCCGCTTTGTTTTGTAGTTATACTTTTCATAGGTAGTATTTTTTTATTGTGTGGAATTAATTTTGATTTTCCTTAACCAGGTGATCGTTAAAATGATATTTCACCGCTAATAAGGAAGCAGGATAGTTCTGCGCTTTATCAGCTTCTGTTTCAGTAAGTGAAAAAACCTGCACTCCCTGCGGGGTGGTTACCATATTTAATAGCTTACCGCTTTCCACCACTTCAATATCTTTATCTGACAATACATAATAACAATCTGGCAGTTTTACATCTGCTAGTACATTGCCTAAGCCACCCTTGTTAAGTTCAATAGCAACAATATTCCTTTCTACCTTTACGGGGCTTTCTGAAATATAGGTTTGCACATCGAGGTAAATACGGTCGGCAGTTGCTCCTACTATATATACGCCGCCTACTTTTTTATCGGCAGTAAAAGTTTTTTGGTAACTGCTTCCGTTTGCCGACACTATTTTCAGTTCGTAGTTGTTTCCTCCTGCTAATCTTGTGCCAACAAAATCGCCCACCGATGTTATCCAGCCTTTGTATCCAACAGGATCAACAGACGCACCATTGGCTTCTACTTTAACACAATTGCCCGAAGGCAAGAGCAAATAGGTAGCATTATTGTAACGGGTTAACCTCATTACACCCACATAAGAACTTGGAAAAGAAATAGTATTAACTGTGGTTCCTGTTGCATCATAAACAGTTACGGTGTTTTCATTCAACACATAAAACTTGCCACCATAGTAAACGAAATCGCGCGGGGCAAATGAAACAGGAAACCTGTTCACTACTGATCCTGTCCAGTCGTCAACAATAACTATCTCATTAGAAGCATCCGACAAAAAAGCAGTCTTATTATTCTGCATCATTTCAAATGATGTTGTTCCCAGGTTAGCGCCCTGCACTTCTTTATAAACAAGGCCACTTTGTGGCTCCCATTTAGTAAGTGTTACAGGTTTTACGCTATAACCTTTGTGCATATCGGTTGCCGGCGAAGAACTGGTAGCTACCTGCGAAAAGGCAGCAACCGGCAATGTCAATAACAATAGAGTTATTTTTTTCATAGTGAAAAAGTTAATTGGGTTGTAATATCGGACTTAATGGTTGCCTTAGGAAAAACAGAGTACATTTTCTTCATGAGATATATACATGTTGTAGAACAATGTTACGAAATAAAAATCCTAATTCCAAGTTATTAAGCCTCTTTTTCTAAATATGTTTAGGCGGCAAAAAATCTAAAAGGTTTTAGGTAAAAGGAAAGAGGAAACAAGGCCTAGTTCTCCATCAATTTAATGTAAAACTTCTCCAGTGAAGCAATGAGTAACTTTTCGTCGTGTATATGCCCTATTGAAGCATTGGTTTTTGTTACAATGGTCAATCCTTCTTTAAGTTCTTTACCGGGGAATATGGTATAAAAAAAGGAACCTATGGTATGGAATGATTTTAACTCTCTTCTTATTGTATGTATTTAGGAAATTCACAGTAACTATTGGTACTGTATTCCACAGTAGCAATATCCCATTAAAGAAATGGTTTATAGCAATCTATCTTTTATCTTCTACTCGTATAACAAGTTTCAACTATTATCTTTTCACCGTTACTATAACTACCTAATAATTAAGCCTTAATTTTAATTAGGGTAGAATAGAATATTAATACCATTTTAATTAGGGTAGAATAGAATATTAATACCTAAAATATTTCTAATTTAATTCAGATATGCCCGGGCGAAGTATTACCTATTGCTATATAAAGAACGTTTTGGAATGGAATGCCAGGCCCGGGCCATATCCATTTTTCAAACACAAAATTAAACACAATGCTTACTATAATAAATATTTTGGGCTATAGTTTTCAACAACCTAATTTTAGGGGTCAGGAGTAAGACTAAGAATCGCCAACTACAATGTTGTGCCTTTGAATGAAATAGATTCAAAAACTCTTTTACCCACGGCTATGCCCACTTCATCATCCTTCTGGCAAATAATTACAACCTGCCACGAATATGGCTTTTGTACATACATAGCAAGATAGTATTTAACTTCCACTCCATCTTTTATATAAGTTCCATCCTGTTTAATGCCAGGTATCTCATCCTGAGTTACCTCTTGTTCCTTATAATTAAAGTCAGTAGCCCCGGTGTTTCTTATTGCATTTATTGATCCATCTACCCCATTGCGCAAATTCAGATCAGGAACATTATCATTAAACTTTGTAAAGTTAATAACCACTTTAACACCCTTTGAATCCTCATTGCCATAAGTATCCATTCTCTCTATCATACTTTTTATCTGTTGGGGTATCACTGCATTCAGGTTCATTTGAGTAAGCTTCTCAGGTGTAGAAAGAGTTATTCCGGGATTATCATAAGTGCTTACCATCCATTTTTGTGTTAATACATCCTTTGATGTTTTTTCAGATTTAAACCAGTTAATTAATGAGTTAGGGTTAATATCGCCTGCATACTTCTCTATAAAATAAAACCCCGTAAACAATAGTCCACCTGCTACAACCAGAATTACCGAGAACATTACTATAGTATTTCTCCGGGAAGATCTTTTGGGTTGAGCTACCTTAGGTTGTTCATCTATAATACAAACCTTGTTCTTGTACTCTTCAAAGGTGCCAGCCGGGTTAGCCTTCTTCCATTCGCTGAATGAATTGGTGAGCGGCTTATTACAACCAATACAAAAGAACAGGTTCTCTGACCTTAGTTCGTTCAGGTGTCCGCAATTATTACATTTCAAGTATATCATAGCACCATGTAAAATGGTTAACTGTTTACTAAAATACAATTATTAGTTATCTCAGCGTTTTTTTTAAACCGTAGAAAATATAAAAATCAAGACGAATCCTGTTTAGCCCTGCGCCGAATTACTATTAGAACAGGAAATCAGTCAGTTGAATGGCTTGCAGGTTCAAATTTCTTCTCTATATTAGCACAACATTAAACTGAAACCTTGAGAAAAGCCCAATACATATTTATTACCTTTTTCATACTCTGCAAGATCACTTTTGCACAAACACAACAATCTGATACCGTTGTTCCTGCTTCGGTGCGCGCAACATTTGCTTCTGTTTATCCGAATGCTACCAGTGTACATTGGAAACGCACCAACTCATTCAGCTCCGAACATTTAAAATATGTATACAGGGTAAAGTTCCGCCAGGGCGATTACATAATAAGCGCTGCAACCGATTCCACCGGAAGCCGCTTTGCCGAGTTCCTGCATGAAACGTATTTACCCGAAGGCCTCTGGATAAAATTCATGTCGTTTTTACCGGGCGCTAAAATAACCGATTGCAGTACTGGTAATTTCGGCAGGGTGGTTATGCCCAAAGGTGGCCATTACTCAGTTCTTTTCACCTACTCTTCCGATACAGCTAACTACGATGGCTGTGTGATCTTCGATTCCTTATTCAACGTACTTGAAGTATGGAAAGATGTACCGCACGATAAACTACCTGCTAACATTACTAAGTTCATTAAGGAATACTTTAAACATTGCACCTATTCCAAGGAAGAAGGCAGCATGATTGTAGAGGAAAATAAGCACACAACCTATTTCGTATCTATGGATATGCCTCAAGACTTAGGCTCTTACTGGCTCTTTTTTAATGAAAAGGGAGAGGTTATAAAGAAAGAGGTCCACCGCTGGAAAACCGTAGGGTTGTAATTCCGTTCCTAATTCTCCGTGTACTTCACATAACCTTTCAACTGGTACGAACTCAACACCGTTTGTGCAGTTAATGATATTTTTACCTGTGGCAGGAATTTGTCTTTATTCAATTCACCGTAGGTCATTGACTGGCCGCAAATAATAAACCGGACACCGAGGTCGCTCATCTGGTTAACTAGTTTAATGTTCGGGTTATCGGTTTTATACCGCTCTTTATAACTCGCATTTGTGCTAACCACTCTTATACCACTTCCATGCAACACTATAACCGGGAATATCTTTTTTAACGGAATACCCGAAGCCACATGCAGGTTAATTACCCTTGCAACTTCAACCAGGGCGCTGTTCATTTCACTTACTGTTGAATCAGGATTGTTTGCCGGTATTTCAAAAAGCAATTTATAGTCCATGGTTGAGTCAGGCATTTCGGTACGGTCCTTCACCGGAATTACACCAGAACCAATGGTATTAAACACAGGGTAAATTTCCAAAGGCCTTATTTTTGCTATTCTTCTTTTCATGTCAAACTCCCTATTTATTCTAACCGAATCCGCATGCATTGTTACCTTTAGGGTACTATCCTTTTGGGCTAAAACTGTTTTAACTCCGTTATCGTCGTTTTTTTGTCCGTAAGCTGCCATGGCAAACAATAAGGAAAGAATGCATGTAATCTTCTTCATTTTGTATTGATATTTATTGATTGCAAATATAAAAGCAATTACTTGGCCCCTGTTGTTAATGAGTAGTTAATGATACGTTAATGGCTGAATCCCCAACAATTAAACTTACCCGATTTAACTCCTGTCTTATATTATTACCAGACTGTCTTTCGGCTATTGTATTTCCAAGTGAGTTTACTACCTTCGCGCCGATTTTAATAAAAATAAATCTGATTATCACAGAAAAATATCTAAAATTAATATATGAAACACAATTTACTCAAGAAAATCACTTTTATTGCTTTACTGGTAGCTTCGTTTGGTTTAAAAACCAATGCGCAATCTGCCATTGAATTTTCAGGCAATTCAGGCAACCAGGCGACAGCCTCTTATAGTTTCGATCTTAACAATGGTTTTACTGTTGAGTATGAAACATATATAGACAACCTAAATGCTGTGAGCGGTTATAATGGTGGCGTTACTGCCACTAATGGCAACATTGCTAATCCTTTAGATATTTATATTGATGGAGGTGGAACCATGAACGTATTCCTTGGCAATGGAAGTGGTTATGCATCAACCAGTGTAGGTGGTTTTAAGGCAGGGCAATGGTATAATATAGCTATATCATACGACCCTATTGCTGAAACCGGCTCTGTTTATGTTAACGGAAGCCTGAAAGGAACTATGACTAATATTTTAAATACCAACTTAAGTAACCAAGGCACCATTACGATAGGCAATCGTAGCGACAATGCAACGTATGCTAATTCAAGGTTTAGTAATGTAATGATATGGTCTGGGGCAAGGACAGCAGCCCAAATAGTAAGTGATGAATACACTTGCAGAATAGGTATTGAACCTGGCTTGCAAGTATTATATAATATGACTGAAGGTACAGGTACAACACTAGATAACCTGGGTTCAGCCGGTACTACTTCTAATGCTGCAATAACCGGTCCTTTTAACTGGGTAGGTGGTGCCGATACAGCATATATTAATGCTACCGCAGCAGGCAGTTATACCTCGCCAAGCGATAACCACGTGTGGACCAAGAGCGGTACTTATATTGATAACTTAACCGGTGCTGGTTGCTACAAGGTTGCAAAGGTAAATCTTACTATTAACCACATTATATATGTAAACCAAAACGCAACAGGCCTGCGTGACGGCTTAACCTGGAGCACAGCATTTGCCAATTTGCGCATAGCACTTAATCATGCTGCGGCCAGCGATACAATTTGGGTTGCAGCTGGTACTTACCAACCTATCAACGGTGCTTCATACAATATGAAGGACAGTGTTAAAATATATGGTGGTTTTGCCGGTACCGAAACCAATATATCGCAACGCAACATAAGTGCTAATATTACTATTTTACAAGGTAACAATGCTGTTGTAATTGATAACACAACCAACAACTTAACCAATGCAGCTGTGTTGGATGGTTTCACTATTACCGGCGGAACCAATACTTCAGCCTCTGGTGGAGGTATGGCTAACACCAACTCATCACCAACACTTTCTAATTTAATATTCAGCAATAACACTGCTCAAAATGGTGGTGGTATGAACAACAATGGATCATCACCGGTTTTAACCAATGTATTGTTTATTAATAACACTACCGGATCAAGCGGAGATGGCGGCGGAATGAATAATGTTACTTCATCACCAACACTAACTAATGTACAATTTATAAATGATACTGCAAAAAGCGGTAGCGGAGGTGGAATATGTAATTCAGCCTCATCATCGTCCGTATTAACAGATGTTGTTTTTAGCGGCAACATGGCCAGTACCGGCGGTGCATTATTACTAGCCGGCAGTAGTACAGCTACTATAACCAACGGTGTGTTTTATAATAACTACGCTACCACAGGTGCTGCAATTGATAATACATCAGGCACAACAGTTACTTTAACTAATTTAACTTTCAGTAATAATACTGCATCATTTGCCGGCGGCGGAATTGATGTTGGGGGTACAACTAACGTTACTAATTCAGTTTTCTGGGGCAATACCTCGTCTTTTGGCTCTGCTGATATTGGCAATGGAGGTGGTACAATTATTGTAACATACAGCTATACCCAAACCAATGTTCTCGGTACAGGAAATATAAAAGGAAGTACCGATCCGTTCATCGGTGATGCAAATTTAGCTGCCGCCGAAGGTGCCGATGGAGTTTGGGCAACTACTGATGATGGCTTGCACTTAACATCCTTATCTACAGCAATAGGTGCAGGTAGTAATGCTGCCGTACCTGCCAATATTACAACTGATATTACAGGAGTAGCAGCACGTATACAAGGTACTGCTGTGGATATGGGCGCTTATGCAAGCGGATGTAAAACAACATCTTCGATATCGGTAACGGCTTGTGATAGTTCTACCTATACATCATATAAAGGTATTACATACACTGTAAAAACCTCGGGTACTTATATTGATACGTTACAGAATAAGGCACTATGCGATAGCCTTGTGAGAATAGCCTTTACTATTCATAATAGCACCAAAGGAGATACTACAGCAGTTGGTTGCGGCGGAAGCTTTACCTGGTATGGCAATACTTATATTACTTCGGGTATAGATAGCATTACCTTAACCAATAAAACAGGCTGCGATAGCATAGTAAGACTACATCTTACCATTAGCCCTCCTGCATCAATTTCAGATACTACTGCATCGGCATGCGCTCAGTTTAAATGGCGTGGTAAAACATACTTTGAATCGGGTACCCCAATTGATACGATAAAGAACATTTTAGGTTGTGATAGTACATATTTAACATTAAATCTTACTATTAACCCGCATACAGAAAGCGCTATTAATATTGGCACCTATGCTGGCACGTATAAGTTTAAAGGCACAACCGAAACAGCCAGCGGACATTATACTTTCGATACTACAAGTGTTACAGGTTGCGATAGTACCGTTAATTTATTTTTGACACTTTATGCAGCCCCTGTTATTTCAGGTAACTGCGCTCCTGATAATTTAACCTTAAACGGCAACCCATTGCCAGAATTTATACAATGGCAAAAAGGTGGCGTAACTATAGCTGCTGATACAGCTAAGCGGGACACCGGTGTTATCGTTGCCTCACGCGATTTAAATGGCAGCTATCCTGTCGGCCTAAGCTTTGATGCAGCCGGAAATATGTATGTTGCACTTGGCGGCAATACTGAAGTAATGATGTATCCTAAAGGTTTTACCGCTACAACAAAAGGTACAGTTGTTGCAAGGGCAGGTATAACTCAAATGAAAGCTGTGAGAGTAGACAGTAAAGGAAATATTTTTGTTGAAGATTATAGCCTTAATAAGGTATTAGAATATCCTGTGGGTTCTGATTCAAATACGGTTCCTAAAACAGTAGCATCAGGCTTCATGTATCCTTATTATTTATTTGTAGATAATGCTGACAACATCTATGTATCGGATGACAATAGTTGGGTTGTAGATTACTTCCCGGCAGGAGATAGCAATGGTGTGGTTGTTGCACAACAAGGTTTATCTCAACCAGCTGGTTTGTATGTTGATAATTCAGGCAATCTGTTTGTCAGTGATTATAGCAACAATGTAGTAATAGAATTCCCTCCACACTCTAACAGCTCTACTGTAGGTTCTATTGTAGCTGAAGATGAAATGAATAATAATGCGGCTCAGGTGTGGGTAGATGGTAATGGCTATTTATATGCTGAAGGGTTTGGAAATTATGGAAATAAAGGTACTTCAACATTATATATATACCCTCCGGGTTCAAACGCTACTACTCACCCTATTGATAGTGTTAACCTCAGCCTTGTTAATGGTGCGAGTGATATGGCAATGAATACCAATGGAAACATATTTATTTCTGATCTGAATGACAATACTGTTCGTGAATACAAGAACCTGATAAAATTAACCGACAGTGTTAAAACTACCGGCAGTTATTCTGCAATAGTTACTTCATTCTCAGGCAGCATTGATACAGTGCATGTTCAAGTGGGTGCATCTACAACAAGCAATACAAATCAAACTGCGTGTGATAAGTATACATCACCAAGTGGAAAAACATGGACCAGCACAGGTACTTTTATGGATACTATAAAGAATAAATCGGGTTGCGATAGTTTAATGACCATTAACCTGACTATTAACACTTCGCCAACAATTACTATTAACGGCAAAGACAGTATAACTTCAGGTACAGTTGATACGTTGGTGGCGAGTGGCGCAACTACCTATAGCTGGACAGGTGGAAGCACTAAGGATACTTTACTAGTTTCACCTGCAAGCACCACTACCTATACTTTAACAGGTACAAGCAATGGCTGTAACAGTACTGTAACCTTTACAGTTAAAGTAGAAATACTGACTGGTATACAAGCTATTACTAATGGCGAAGATGTTAACCTATATCCTAACCCTGCTGATTCTTATATAACTATCAACTTCAGTAACAAACTAAGTGCAGATGCAGTTATTAATATCGTAACTGAATCAGGCCAGGTATTAAGCACTGCAAACGCAGCTATCAGCAATGGCAAAACTATGCCGATAGATATAACAACCCTTGCAAACGGTGTGTATTTTGTGAAAATTAACACTGCAGGCCAAACACAAGTAGTTAGGTTTGTAAAGAGCAAATAAGCTTTCAATTCGAAACAATAAAAAAGCCTCGCATTAGCGGGGCTTTTTTATGCTCCCTACCTGCCACAACTCATGCCCAATCCTGACCAATATCATAAGGCTTTCTGCCATTTTAGCAGACTTTTATCCTTGGTTCCAAACTTGATACTATACAAGTAATTATGAATGTTGAATTTTGGATTTTAAATTATAATAAGAAGAATTCCATCATTTAACATTTAGCATTCAAAATTTAAAATTAACTGAAAATGAACTTAGATAAATTCACATTAAAATCGCAGGAAGCCATACAACAGGCTCAGCAAATAGCCGTTGGCCTGGGTAACAATAACCTGGAAACAGGACACTTACTCAAGGCAATATTGGAAGTTGATGAGAACGTTACTCCCTTCCTGTTCAAAAAACTAAATGTAAACCTGCCGGTATTCAAGCAGGCGCTCGACAGGATCATTGAACGTTATGCCAAGACTGACAATGCTACCGGGCAATACCTAACACCCGAAGCTAACCAGGCTCTTTTAAAAGCCAATACTTACTTAAAGGATTTTAAGGACGAGTATGTATCGGTTGAACATTTATTGCTTGGTTTACTGAGCAATAAGGATACCGTAAGCCAGTTGATGAAAGACAATGGCATGACGGAAAAAGACCTGAAGACTGCCATTACCGAACTGCGCAAAGGCAGTACCGTAACCAGCAGCGGGCAGGAAGAAACTTATAATGCGCTGAACAAATACGCTATTGACTTGAATGCTATGGCACAAAGCGGTAAGCTCGATCCGGTTATTGGCCGCGATGATGAGATACGCCGTGTGTTACAGATACTTTCACGCCGTACAAAGAACAATCCTATCCTGGTTGGTGAGCCCGGTGTTGGTAAAACCGCTATTGCTGAAGGCTTGGCTACACGCATAGTAAATGGTGATGTACCTGAGAACCTGAAGAGCAAAAGAATATTCTCGCTCGATATGGCTGCACTTATTGCAGGCGCTAAATACAAAGGCGAGTTTGAAGAACGTTTGAAAGCAGTGGTGAAAGAAGTAACCTCGTCTGATGAAGTAATACTGTTCATTGATGAGATACATACCCTCGTAGGTGCAGGTGGTGGCGATGGTGCCATGGATGCTGCCAACATACTTAAACCTGCTCTTGCAAAAGGACAGTTGCGCGCTATTGGTGCAACCACACTGAACGAATTCCAGAAATATTTTGAAAAAGATAAAGCATTGGAACGCCGTTTTCAAAAGGTAATGGTTGATGAACCAAGCGATGAGGATGCTATTTCGATATTACGTGGCATAAAAGAAAAATATGAAGCTCACCATAAGGTGCGCATAAAAGACGATGCCATTATAGCTGCTGTGGAACTATCGCAACGCTATATAAGCGATCGTTTCTTACCCGATAAGGCAATTGACCTTATTGACGAAGCTGCATCGAAACTGAGATTGGAAATAAACTCGGTGCCGGTTGAGTTGGATGAAATTGAACGAAAGATACGCCAGCTTGAAATTGAACGTGAAGCCATAAAACGTGAGAACGATAAACAAAAGCTTGGCCAGCTTAACCACGACATTGCCGAACTGAGCGATAAGCGTTCGGACCTGCGTGCACAATGGCAAAGCGAAAAAGAAGTGGTTAACGCCATCCATAAAATTAGAGAAGAAATTGAGAATTTGAAGCTGGAAGCTGAGAAAGCAGAACGTAACAGCGATTTCGGAAAAGTAGCTGAATTGCGTTATGGCAAAACAAAAGAAGCCGAAGCACGCCTGGCAGAAATGGAAAAGAAGTGGGATGTGATAAAAGCAAAAGGATCGCACATGCTTAAGGAAGAAGTGGACCGTGAAGATATTGCACAAATAGTATCGCGCTGGACAGGCATACCACTGAACAAAATGCTGCAAAGCGAGAAAGATAAATTACTGCACCTGGAAGGTGAACTGCATAAACGTGTAGTGGGTCAGTTTGAAGCTATCGAGGCAGTATCTGATGCGATACGCCGTAGCCGCGCAGGCTTGCAGGATGTAAAGAAACCTATCGGTTCATTTATATTCCTGGGTACAACGGGTGTGGGTAAAACAGAAGTGGCAAAGGCATTGGCTGAATACCTGTTCGATAGTGAGAACAATATGGTGCGGATAGATATGAGTGAATACCAGGAAAAGCACAGTATATCACGCTTGATCGGTGCACCTCCGGGCTATGTAGGTTATGATGAAGGCGGTCAATTAACTGAAGCCGTGCGTCGTAAACCATACTCTGTGATTTTGTTAGATGAAATTGAAAAAGCACATCCTGATGTATTCAATATATTATTGCAGGTGCTTGATGATGGCCGCTTGACAGACAGCAAGGGCCGTATGGTGAACTTTAAGAATACCATCATTATTATGACATCGAACATTGGTTCGCCAATAATACAGGAGAACTATGATGACGATAAACTCGATAAGGACCGTGTATTTGAACAAACCAAAGACCAGGTGTTTGAGTTATTACGCAGAACATTAAGGCCTGAGTTCCTGAACCGTATCGACGAGGTGATCATGTTCACTCCACTTGATAAAAAGGATGTGAAGGCAATAGTTCGCTTACAGTTCAACGACGTTATACGCAAATTATCAGGCGAGAACATTCGTATAATTGCAACCGACGAAGCTCTTGAGTGGTTAGCAAGCTCCGGTTTCGACCCTGCATATGGTGCAAGGCCTGTTAAAAGGCTTATTCAAAAGCAGGTACTCAATGAGCTTTCAAAGGAAATACTTGCAGGTAAAATAGAACGCAATTCTGATATTGTTATGGATGTGTTCGATGGCAAGGTGGTTTTCAGAAAGCCAATTGAAACCGATGTGAAGAAGGAAAAGAAAGTAAAGAAGTAAAATTATGGAACGCGGATGACACAGATTCGACGGATTTCACAGATTTTTAATCAGTGTTAATCTTATAGATCAACGTCATCTGCGTTCTATTGCATTTGGTTCCATTGTATTTTTAGCCACTTTACTTGTATTTATTCCCGTTTTATCTATAATTGCTTGAATTATAAGTCAACTCATAGTATATTTGTTACTGTCATCAAAATATTACAATTTAAAACCAAACGCCATGAGTTACGACACACTTTCTGAAGCAATAAACGAACTGAAAAAAGAAGGATATACCGAAGATTTCAACTTGAAAGAGGATGGCCTTATTTGTCAGGACGGTAAACTGAAAGTACTTCCCAACGATTTTGTGGTAGATAAGTTTTACAGGTTTGAAGGCGAAAGCGACCCTGCCGATGAAGCTATATTATATGCCATTACATCGTACGCGAATAACGTAAAAGGTGTATTAGTAAATGGCTATGGCATATCGTCTGAACCGATGGCAACCGAGATGGTTGAAAAATTGAAAACTCATCCGGTGATACATAAGTAATTCATTCTTATTGCGATTATTTGATATCCTGTTTTATCATAAGCAATCAGCGTCATCTGCGTTCCAATTCATTTTGTATTTTTATATCTTAACCCATAATTAAAGTGGACAAGAAAATAACCAAGCATTACAGCAACGGAGAGGTTACAATAGTATGGCAACCACACGTATGTATCCATTCGGGTATTTGTTTTAAGGGCTTACCTGAAGTATTTGACCCACGCCGCAAGCCATGGATAGAACAACATGCCAGCACTTCAGAAAAGATAGTGAACCAGGTTAAGCAATGTCCAAGCGGTGCGTTAAGTATCACTTACGATAAGAAATAATTCGTATACTTATACATTGATTTCCAACGTAAAATACAAATACGATGGAATTTCATATTGTGTTTTAACCATAAAATAAGTACCATGAAAAAATTCTACCTTATCATTTCATTTCTGTCTTTGGCTCTTTTCACAAAGGCAACAGTTCACACAATATATATTGTATGCAATAACATAGTGAGCGATACTACCGCTGCTGTTTGCGGCGATACTGTTATCTGGCGTTATGGTGGATGTTCTGACACCTTAAAGTCTACCACTATTCCAGGATGTGCTATACCATGGAAAGCTGCTGTGGGCACGACCATTACAAGTTACCAGATGGTTGTACCATCATGCCCGGGGTATTATAATTTCTCATGGCACGGAATGAACGGTATACTGAATGTTAGTTGTATTACAGGTATTCCTCAGGTGATAAACGAGCCCTTGCAGGTCAGCCTCTCCCCTAACCCTTCTAATGGCAATGTTGCACTCAAGATAGAGCTTATCACGGAAAATAATATTACCGCTGATATTTATAATGTTATTGGTGTGAAAGTTTATTCAACTACTTATACTAAAGTTTCTGCAGGCGAACATTCAATTCCATTAGATATTAAAAATCTGGGGCAAGGTGTTTATTTTGTAAAACTCAGTACCAATAGTGCTGTAGTAACTAAGCGGTTGATAGTTCAGTAGACGAAACTAATGTAATAAACCCCACAATGAGCCTAAATTTACTTGATAATGTTCCTATTGAAAATCTTACAGATGCAACAGATTTTTTCGGGCATCTAAAAAAAGCTCGAGCTTGAAAAGATTTCTTTGTTTCTAATATTGACTCGCTTGAAAAGAATAAAATGTTTGCGCTTTATGGAGAATGGGGAAGTGGGAAATCAACAATATTAAAATATCTTGAAAAAGAATTAGGCAGTGGAGAATACATGCCAATCTTCTTTGAAGCATGGCATCATGAAAAAGATGAAAACCTTTCTCTTTCCTTATTGGATGTTATTCGAACGAAAATAGAAGCATCTGCTTCAGATATTACCAAGGAAATCTTTAAACTTGGATTCTCAACTTTAAAGTCCTTCACTAAAGGTTTAAAGATTAAAACACCCATCTTTGAAATCGATGGAGAAAAAGTACTCAATGCTGCAGAAAAGGAAGATACGGAAAGAAACGAACTGATTTCCATTTATAAGCAAACTGAAGAATTCAAGAAAAAATTTGAAGAAGTTGAAAATCATATACTAACTGAAGGAAAGAAAAAAATAATTGTATTTATTGATGACTTAGATCGATGTGAACCAGAAAATGTCTTAAATCTTATTAGCGCAATTAAACTTTTTTTCACATATGGAAAAAACATTGTATTTCTATTTGGGATAGACAAAAAAGCTGTGAGTCAGGCAGTTGAAATTAGATATGGAAAAACAATTCATTCTGAAATTTATCTTGAAAAAGTATTTGACGTCACGTTTAATATGCCAAAGGAGCTTAATTTATTTAAATTTCTTTTATACATATTTCCACAACAAGTAAACAGTAGTCATTTTGGTGCAGCGGCTGCTTATTTAGAAAAATTCTTCCGTCAAATTGAATTTAATACACCTAGGCACTTAAAGAAAGTAATTAACAAATATATTATACTGCATAAATTTACTGAAAGCAGTTACTTAACAGGAGCAACAGGCCATAGGTTATTACCTTATATACTCAAGCCGTTTGGAGATCAAAATTGTAGTGAGAACGAGTTAACTATGACCATCTTCGTTTTGTATTTTATTATCCTTCATGAATTTCACCACAGTAAATTTATCGAAATAGAAAATTATGAAAGTAAACTCTCAGCATGGGCTAATATAAGGTATGACCAGAGAACCGATAGAAGTCAATCAATGGAATTTATTATATCAAATATGAATAACAGTATAGTTATTCCCAACATACGTGATATAAACTTAAAAGACTTAGCCAAACAATCAACTCCAGGGCCAAGACCTGGACAAAATATTGAGATAGTTCATAAATTTTATCAAAGATTTTTAGATGTATTTACTCCTGAAGAAACCAGTTCGTTTACTTATTTAGATCTCTCTGATGAAAACTTCATAAAACAATTCAAATACAATAACAGTAATAAGATACTGCTTAATTTTTGTGAGTTTCTACTAAAAGAAAAGGCTATGATTCTTAAACTTGATGATACTCATTATAAATTATGGGATTTATTTGAAATGGCTGAAACCCTTTTATAGCCTTAGCTCACCACTTATTAATCTAGATTAAGGAGTAAAAACTTTAACCCTTGTACCTTTGTATTACAAATTAAAACTATGAAAACAATTGTCCACAAAGCAGAATCAAGAGGCCACGCAGAACACGGATGGCTAAACAGTTACCATACCTTTAGTTTTGCAGATTACCATAACCCTGAACGCGTTCACTTTGGCGTATTGCGTGTATTGAACGACGATACCGTTGCTCCCGGAATGGGCTTTGGTGCGCATCCGCATGAAAACATGGAGATCATAAGTATTCCCCTGGAAGGTGATCTTGCACATAAAGATAACATGGGCAACAGCCAGGTTATCCGCCATGGCGACATACAAGTAATGAGTGCAGGCACAGGTGTGCAACACAGCGAAAAGAATAACAGCAACGATGCACCTGTTAAGTTCTTACAGATATGGATATTTCCGGATAAAGAGAATGTTACTCCCCGCTACGGACAAATGACCCTAGATATTGCAGACCGCAAGAACAAATTACAACAGATCCTCTCCCCTAACGAAAAGGACGGCAATGTTTGGATACACCAGCAAGCATGGTTCAGCATGGGTAATTTTGAAAAAGATAAACAAGCGGAATACACGATCAAGAAAAAAGGTAACGGCGTATATGCTTTTATACTGGAAGGCAGCTTTACCATTAACGGTGAAAAATTAAACCGTCGTGACGGTATAGGTATATATGACACTGAAGACAAGATAAAAATAGAAGCAAATACTGACAATGCACAGATATTGTTGATGGATGTGCCAATGATGTAAGTAATGAGTAGTGAGAATTGAGTAATTAGTATTGAGTAATTGAAAGGCTCCAATTTTTGGGGCTTTTCTTTTTGTATACTTCTTGAAATCAACAGCTTCAGCTACACATGCAAATATTTCATACTAATACTGTATCTTTAAGTATCACCCTGCATTATAGTAATAAAATCTGCTATGAGGAAAACACTTATTACACTACTTCTTATTTCCCCTATCCTGTTTGCTTCTGGGCAAGCTGCATATAACGATTCAAAGGAAGATTTTTTAGCCAGTATCCAAAAGAGTAAGAAATTCCGGGCTCATGTGACAGCAGCGGGTATAAAGTCGGCACAAAGGTTTGAATATAAACACAATGATTCGACAGGGATTCTCACCTATGAATATAAATACGACAACCGTGGAAATAATACCGATTGGTTTGAATATAGGAAAAACGGGAAAGTAAAATCTCATATGGCAACCGGTTATAACGACAGCAATTGGATAACTCAATTTGAATATTACAACAGAGCAGGGAAAGCGACTTGGTTAGATACGTTTACTTATGATAAACGGGGAAACCAGGTTGAAATAGGTATATATAATGAAAACCCTAAAAAATTATACTCAAAAACTATTAGCACTTACGATAGCCTGAATAACATAACAGAATCCAAAGTTTATGGCAAAAGGAATAAGCCAGAAAGCCGTATTGAATATACCTATTATACCGATGGTAGCAAAAAGCAAACCATAGAATATTCGGGAAATGGTAAAGTGAAAAACATCTGGAATTTTGATTGCAACCCGGTTGGAAATTCGCAGGCGCAAAAACTAAAAGATACCAGTAAAGTTTGCATACATTATGAAACTGATAAAGATGGCAAGCCCATAAAAATAAAAGAAGAGTACAAAGGGCAGGATGGTTTATTCGGAAAAAGCATGCGCCGTACTATCACCAAATATGATAAAGACAATAACATATTAGATCTTTCAACTTATAAACTGAATGGAAGACAAACATTGCATTGGGGCGCTACTTACAATGCAATGGGGAGACTTACAGAATATGACCTATACGGGCTTGAAACCCAAAAGATATGGTGGAAATACACTTACAATTATAATAGTGATGGTCTTATTGCAGCAGCAGCTATTTACAAAAAATCCAAAGGGACACCTGAAGAAGCCTATAAATGGGTTTATAACGCATCAAAATAAAAAAGCCCTGAAGTAAATACTTCAGGGCTTTTTGTTTTAGGTTTTACTTATTACTTCTGAATTATAATCTTCTTATTTGCCACACCATTAGAGGTAATGATTTGTGCAAAGTAAATACCATTTGCATACACACTCATATCGACTGTTATAATACTATTAGCATTCCTTGCATCTAATACATGAGTGTATATTTGCTTGCCGGTTTCATCGTAAATAGTTAGCAGTTTACATTCAACTCCTTCAGCGGTGAATGATACCAGGCCACTGGTCGGTACAGGGTAAACTGTAATTTCATCGTTAGCATTTATAGTTTGTATTCCAACCGTAGATTTCTTTAAACGTATGGTATCTGTTTTGCTTCCACAGCTATCGGTCACAACGCACACATAAGTACCAGAGGTAAGTTTGCTAATAGTATCAGATGTGTGGTTTGCCATAACAACATAACCTGTTGCTGTACTGTCTTTCCATTCAATAGTATTATTACTTCCGCCTGTTATCGTGACTTTTGCACTGCCATCAGCACAAGTCGGACAGGAAACATTTGTTACGGTTGCAGTTGTTATAGTTACAGGTGTGGTGGTGGTAAGCGTTAGCTTAACTGTATCGGTGCAGGAATGGGAATCGGTTATTATAACAGAATAACTGCCTGCGCTAATATTACTGATACTTGAAGTTGTTGCACCATTAGACCATGAAAAAATATACCCCGGAGTTCCACCGTTGGCATTAATTGAAGCGCTACCATTGCTTCCACTGCAAAGCGGGTTCTTATCGGTAACTGTAATATTGATAGCTGCAGGAGATGTAAGCGTTACACTTGTTATTGCCGTACAATTATTCGCATCGGTAACTGTTACAGAATATGTTCCACCTCCCACTCCATTTAGCGTGCTGGTTGTTGTACCCGAAACATTGTTCCATAAATAACTGTATGCTCCTGTTCCACCGCCTGCTGTAATTATGGCAGAACCATTACTAAAACCATGACATGTTGGATTTACACTAGAAGTAATATTGGCTGTAAGCAAATCAGGGTCTTTAAGTGTATCTTTTACTGTTGCAGTGCATGAATTGGCATCGGTAACTATTACCGTATAAATTCCTGCTGTCAACCCTGATACAGTTGTGGTTGTTTGCCCGTTGTTCCATAAATAAGTATACCCAGCTGTTCCGTTAAACGCTGTAACTGAAACGCTGCCATTTGCATCGCCATTACATTTAGGTTCAGCAACAACACCTGCAGTAGCAGTGAGAGGTATATATGCCGGCAAACTGATAGTTGATGAACGCGTAACACCATTAGCGCCTTTAACCGTTACAGTGTAACCGATAGCCGTATTCGGAACACTTATGCTCGATGTGCTGGCCCCTGTTGACCATGAATAAGAATAGGTACCAATTCCACCACCCTGCACATTTGCTGTTATCGTTCTGTTTGTACAACCGGGTGTACCAACTGAAATAGAAGTACTCATGGCCTCAAGCAAATCTGAATATTGCGGCCCGTAACCTTTACTGCCATCAAAATCATATACCCTGGAGAATTGCCCTGCCAGTGTATATTTAATTATGCCGCCATCGCCGTATGTAGCGCCTGATTGCGTTACAGCATACAGGTTGCTGTCAGTAGCCTGTATGAAACTTCCGTAAAGGCTTCCTCCGGTTGTGGAACTGAAATCCATCAGTTTTGTAAATGTGCCGGTGGTTGTACATTTAAAAATAGTGCCAAAACTGTTTGCACCTCCACTCCATGTCATTCCATACAAATTACCATCAGTGGCCTGCACGAGACTACCCTGCGCATTTGCGCCATCTGTAGTGCCATTAAAATCATATAATTTTGTAAATGTGCCTGAGGTGGTACATTGAAATATTGTTCCGGCATTTGATGCACCACCGCTTTCGGTCATTCCATAAAGATTTCCGTCCTTGGCTTGTATCAAACTTCCTTTAGGGGTCATGTAAGGCTTATGGGTAGCGGGCTTTAGAGGTTCTTGTATAAAAACTCTGTACAAACGCTTCATAAAGCTAAGATAGTATTTTACTTAATACAAAAAAAAAGCCCCCTTATATTTAAGGGGGCAAGATACTGGAAAAATACAGCACTAAGAGGCTTTCAAGTGCTTATTCTTTTTATACATGAGAAGTATATCGGGTAAGTTTTCGAGGTCTTTTGTAGCTATGTTAACGCCCGAATGTCCAATATACACAGGCTTTATATAACCTGCTCTTATCAATACCCTCAAATGAGTAGCGGAGCAGCCCCTGTAACGGGCTGCTTGATTTATTGGCATTGATAGAGGCTTTAGTACACTTGTTTTTACTTCGTAAAGTGTTTCTGCCTGTTGTTTACATAACTCATGTAAAGCCCTGTTTAACCTGTCTATTTCAGAAAGCAAGGGCTGTATATCTTCTTTCGTCAGTAGTTCCATATTCATCTCTCATTTGAATTATCCATTGGAGAAGGATACACTTGAACTTCCCATTTATCCTCTTCTATTTTCGTTACACCTCTGACTTTATCTATACCTATTCTTATGGTGTCGAAGTAACTTGGAAGATAATCGTTACCATTGATAGAAAAACAAAGACTTTTAAATCCTTTCCGGTTTAGGTATAAAACTTGTTTAATGGGCGGTGGTAGGGAAACTTGTTTAATGCTTGTTACAGTGTCTTTCAAGGCTATATCCTCAATTTTTTCCTGTACAAACTTACCTGCTACTTCATGTGCTGACAATTCCATTTCCAGTCCTTTATCATGTAAAGTATCAAATACGTCTGTTGGTACGCGGAAACTAACTGATTTAGTTTCCTTTATTTCTGATTTCATGTTGTTTGATTCTGATTTCATAATCTTTTGTTTTTAAATCTTGGTATTGCTAATCTTACACCCACTTTTTAGAGTGTCTCAAAGAGCAATGATTAAACACAATAGAATAATTATTCTATTTATGTTTATTTATAAATGTAAATTGTTGGAGTTTTTTTGATGTTCCCTTTTTTTCATTTTATATAAGGTTTTTTACCTTATTATAAGAGAATATCATACTATACCTGATGAAGCAAAATAGAAAATTACTCTATTTATACGGTGCAAATATACACAATTATTTTAGAACAAATACCTGTTTATCTCTCAATACACATCTTATCTCTCTGGTAACAACCCAATTAAGTTAATTCAAAATAATCAAAAAGCAAGGAAAAATCAAAAAAGTTTTTATATTTGTCCTGTAATAGCGTTCAGCTATAACCTTGTAACTGAAAAGTCGAAAATTCAAGTAATAACAAGGATAATGCAGCCTACAGCGTAGGCATGCTTTATCTTTTTATTACGGGTATTCGACTACCTCAGTTAGAGGGTGAGGCTGTAAGCCCTACGCTGCATAGATAATAATACTTATTAGGGTATAAGTATAAATTTAAAATCAATTCAAAATGAAAAAACTATTTATTCTATTTAATTTGTGTTTATTCCTTATATGGAACACACAAGCACAAACTTGGCAATATGATTCTGTTAGTAGTGGCGTAAATAATGGTCTTATTTCTTTAACCGTTTATAATGGTAATTTTATTGCAGGTGGTGAGTTCACGACAGCAGGTGGAAATACTGCTAATTATATAGCGCAATGGAACGGCTCGGCATGGTCTGCTCTCGGTAGTGGAATGAATGGTTATGTAACTGCCTTAACCGTTTATAATGGTAGCCTTATTGCAGGTGGTGATTTCACAACAGCAGGTGGAAATACTGTTAATTATATAGCACAATGGAACGGCTCGGTATGGTCTGCTCTCGGTAGTGGAATGAGTGGTAATGCTGTAAGTGCCTTAATCGTTTATAATGGTAATCTTATTGCAGGTGGTGAGTTCACGACAGCAGGTGGAAATACTGTTAATTCTATAGCACAATGGAACGGCTCGGCATGGCTTGCTCTCGGTAGTGGATTGAATGGTGGTAATGTAACTGCCTTAACCGTTTATAATGGTAATCTTATTGCAGGTGGTGAGTTCACGACAACAGGTGGAAAACCTTATTATATAGCGCAGTGGAACGGCTCGGTATGGTCTGCAAACTTAGGAATTGATAGTGGTCTTGTTGGTGTTTATCCTTCTATATTCGCCTTAACCGTTTATAATGGTAATCTTATTGCAGGTGGTAATTTCACGTCAGCAAGTGGAAATCCTGTTAATGATATAGCACAATGGAACGGCTCGGTATGGTCTGCTCTCGGTAGTGGAGTGAGTAATATGCCTTATTCTTTAATTTCTTTTAATGGTAATCTTTATGCATCAGACAATAATGAGTGGAATGGCTCATCCTGGTCATCCATTGGAGGTGTTCTTGCTTTCAACTCATTTACAGTTTATAACAATAACCTTTATGCGGGTGGCCTTAATAGTAGTTATCGTATTGTGGAATTAACTAATGTTACAGGCATTAACCAACTTTCAAATTCTGATCCAGTAAAATTATTTCCGAATCCGAATAATGGAAATTTCACAATCTCTACTCCTCTCTTAACCGGTAAAGCGGTTGTCGAAATTTATAATGTATTAGGTGAAAAGGTCTGTAATTCAACTGTAAACAATAATACTTCTCAAATAAATATGAACGTACAAGCGGAAGGGATATATTTGTATAGGGTACTTACAGAAAATGGCACGCTTATTTCAAGTGGTAAGTTTATTGTAGAGTAGCAATCTAAATAATCTATAGAAATTTATAAAAGTAACAGCACTAATAACCATGAAGCCAGTCGCAATAAGAAAAATTAAAGTTACCTCAATAGATGATAGTGGTCTTGAACAGGAACTAATGACTACAATTCTGAAAATATACGAAATCAAACAAAATGAATTGTATGAGATTCACGAAGAGTGTCCTGATATTGAAACTCATAGTCAGATTATCTTCTCTGTTGAAAATGGTAAAATGATTGATTTTAGAAAAAATGAAGATATGCCACTTACTCCAGAGCATGTTACCTTTTTAGAAGATAACGGTTTCACTTGCGACTATATATCTAACGGTAATGAAATGATACCTCTACCTAAGAGAATCATTTGCTCACATTGTCTGGGCGAAGGCAAAATATTAAATTTTGAAGACTTGGTAAGCTGTAACTTATGCGGAGGATTAGGGGTAATCAGTATTGAGGAATTTGCGGAAGAACATAATGTAACATCGAAAGAAGCATACTTTCACCTTATGAAAATAAAGAGTGAAAATGAATTAAACTAAATTCAAGTAATAAAAAACCCACCTTTTCAGGTGGTTTTTTATTATCAGTATGAGCGTTTATGCAACCCGCTTAACCTTTGTTTGCGTAATGCCCTGTAACATTGTAAATACAGGCTTCATATCGTCAGGCTGAACCCCTATATATTGCATAGTCTGCATTGGGTTAGGAATACCCGACTTGCTGCAATGCCCCAATACTTT
>OLMA01000269.1_pt1 | contig 26590 bp, 25 predicted proteins | sample 1604671 | NCBI WGS metagenome assembly OLMA01 (sample SAMEA104055725, study PRJEB20765) | soil metagenome | biome: Arctic tundra; feature: Polygonal ground; material: soil | place: USA | collected 2011-09 | depth 0-0.5 m | reverse complement strand
ACAACTAAAAAAAGAATACTGCGACCAACGCCGATGTGTGCATTGCGCCATAGGGCATAATTTATTAAAGGTAAACAGTAAAAAGTAAGCAAGTAATTGTATAAATTTGTACATATCTAATCTCACAAAGAATGTTTCCGGGAATAATTGGTGATATAGTTTCATGGTTCGAGCAGCAAACTTTCGGAGTATGTGCATGGCTTGGCAATAAGCTGGGCATGCAAGGTACAACCATCAGGCTTTATTTCATCTACCTATCCTTCTTTACATTTGGTTCACCAATTATTATTTACTTCATTCTTGCATTTCTTCTTGAAAACAAGAAGTATTTTTCCCGTTCATCTGCCAGTCATGTGCGTCGCCGTACATGGGATTTGTAAGATTTTCATAAAATCTTAATTTCCTCATTTAAAGTATTTTATATCTTAGTTCGTCTGTTTTAGTACCAACTAAATTATTAACCCCTAATCCCATTTAATAACATGAAGAATAAGATCGTTGTAATTACCGGAGGTGCCACAGGTATTGGCATTGCTATTGCCAAAGAACTTGCACCTCACAATACAGTTATTTCCCTCGACCGCACTCCCTCCAAAATTGCAACCTTAAAAGCCACTTTGCCAAGTATAGATAGTATTGAGGCAGATGTTACTTCGGGCACCGACCTGGATAAGGCGATCGCCCACATCGAGAAAACGTATGGTAAAATTGATGTATTGATTAACAATGCAGGCAAAGGAAGCCAGTTCGATTTTGTAAAAACTCCTGAAAAAGAATTAATGCAAAATGTGGAAACTGAAATTGGAGTTAATTATATGGCGCCTATTATGCTGACTAAAAAAGCATTGCCTTTATTAAAAAAATCTACGGAGCCTATTGTTGTGGTAGTTTCTTCAGGGCTTGCTTATGTACCTATGTCGGCACTTGGTTCGTATTGCGCTACCAAGGCGGCCATTCATTTTGTAACTATGTCGTTGAGGCTGCAACTTAAACCTGAAAAAATAAGAGTGGTTGAAGTACTTCCTCCGGTTGTTGATACTGAGCTCAGCAAGAATGCTACTATATCGAAGATGCCGGCAAAAAAATTCGCAGAAATATTTTTGAGTAAACTTGAAAGAGGAGAAGACGTAATGAACATAGGCCAAAGCGCAGGACTCGAAAAATTCAGTCGTTTTTTACCTAAAACTGCCTTTAAAGTATTAAACAAGCCACAGTAAAACAATAGACAAACTTTTGAGGGCGTTATTCTGTTAAAGAGTAACGCCTTTTTCATTCTCAATTGTTCATACATGATACTTCCATCAATTTTCCGACATTTGCAAAGCAAACAAATTTGTTATAACATTTTCTTATGGCTAAAAAAATATTGATCACCGGTTCCAATGGACTATTAGGGCAAAAATTAGTTTACAGGCTTTTGAATGAACCGGACGTTACTATAATAGCAACATCAAAAGGGCCTAACCGCTTATTAAAGCAGGATGGTTACGTATATGAGTCGCTCGATATTACAAACGCAAAGGAAGTAGATGTAGCCATTGCAAAACATAAGCCTGAGGTAGTAATTAATACTGCTGCAATGACAAATGTAGATGCCTGCGAAACAGAAGTGGCGCTTTGCCACAAAATGAATGTGGATGCAGTACAATATATTGTAGACGCATTAAAGAAGCAATCCAATACTCCGCAGCTAATACACCTTTCAACCGATTTTATATTTGATGGTAATAATGGCCCATACAAAGAAACCGATATACCCTATCCACCAAAATCAGTTTATTCTGAATCTAAATTTGAATCGGAGAAAGTGGTAACGGCGTCGGGTATTAAGTGGACTATTATAAGAACGGTATTGGTTTATGGTGTGGTAGATAATATGAGTCGAAGCAATATTGTGCTATGGGCTAAAGATTCACTAACAAATAAAAAGAAGATAAATGTAGTAGATGACCAGTTCCGTACCCCTACCCTAGCTGAAGATCTGGCTGAAGGTTGTGCGCTTGCGGCATTAAAAGGCGCTACGGGTATTTACCATATTTCAGGAAAAGATTTTATGGATATTTTACAAATGGTTAAAAGAATAGCCGACTTCTGGCATTTGGATACATCACTTATCACTCCATCAAAAACAAACCAGATAGGCCAGCCGGCTCAGCGCCCTTTGCGTACCGGCTTTATACTAGATAAAGCAATGCATGACCTCGGGTACAAACCACATTCATTTGAAGAAGGTCTTGCCATAGTAGACAAGCAATTGAAAGAAAGGAAGCAATAAAAATGAAAAGAGCAAAGCGATATACTTTTCTACTCGTGATATTGCTCAGCAATAGTTTACTGTTTGCCCAAAAAGATTCTGTTCAGGCTTTGTTCAGCCCACCTAAGTTCAATATTCATTATTCACATTTACAATGGGAACTAGGATATAATGGATTTGTATTTAAGAATAACTATGTTGGTGGAATTGGAGTTGACCTTATCGGAGCGGTTTTCAATGACGATGTAAATATTGCATTAGGTTTTGACCAGGGAGGCACAAAAACCGGGACTTCTTCCTCACTTGTTTCTATCCGTATGGTACAATCATATTCAAGTTTCTATTTGAAAATTGAACCCATGCTTTTCCCGGAAAAGGTCATTAATATTTCAATGCCTATAAAATTGGGACTTTCATCTATTACCTATGTTGATACCTCAACTTATTCATATACTACCAATCGCAGAAGGCGGGTAAGAGCCAATAGCTTTCCTTCAGTTGAACCGGGCTTATTCGGCTATGTAAATGTTTTTCCGAATGTAAATTTTGGTGTGGGAATAAGTTACAGGTATGCTCTTAAAACAACAAGCGCTGTTGCTATATCAGACTATGATAATTTTGTATTCTCTGCCCAAATGAGGCTTAAATTATTTACACGTAATCACCGAAAAATAGCGGCTAAAAAGAAAGATTTTTACGATCCCAACGATAGGTTTCAATAGCCTTTTAAAGCTTACCGCTTAACATATTATAGTCTTTCAGCAAAGTTTGCAAGAACTGTCTGTCACCAAGGGATGAGTGTACCCCAAGGTATGATTTAAGTTTTGCTGCAAGTTTAAATTCTATCTCGGTAATCTCTTCTGCTTCATCAATTGTAAGGTTCAATACCTGCTTTATAGTTGAAGCATCATTATCCGTCAACTTTGCAGCTTGCGGGAAAACTGGGACATACGTTGTCTCTACCCTTTCGAATGCAGTGCTATTCAATTGTTGTTTTGCCCGGAGTTTTATTACCAGGGTATCGGCAGCCATATCTCCAAGTCTTTGACCCTTTCCATTTATAACACAGGTAATTATAGCAGGCACACCAAAGAATACCCATATATCAACTGTGCGCATGATCCAACGCATTAAATAATTCCCAAAAGTAGGTTGGCGCCCATCCATGCGCATAACTTTTATCTTCATTACGCTTTTGCCCGGCGTCTGTCCATTCATAAAAATTTCACAAACAAGGCTATATACAGCAATAGGCAAGGCAAGTAAAAAGAAAATAATTGGGCCGCCTGAATTATAGGTATGGAAACTCATGGCTGAAAGTACAATAACAAGTGTTATCCAATAACCCGTAATTACAGATAGGTCAATAATAGTTGCGACGATTCTGTCACCTACGCTACCTATTTCGTACTCTATATCTACATTCTGTGTAGTTCCTATTGTTATTTTCTCCATTTCTTTCTTATTTTTACATCAAACTCTTCTATATGAGAGAGGTAGTATTTGTCAAGCAAAGTAATGATCGGTGGAAGAAGTTCGAGCAACTTCTTTCAAACAAAGATACTGATAATCCTGATGAGATATCATCATTATACATTCAGCTTATCGACGACCTTTCATACGCCAGAACTTTCTACCCTTCATCGCCCACTTATAAATACCTGAATGAACTTTCGGGCAGGGCCCACCAGATCATATACAAGAATAGGAAAGAGAAGCGCAACCGTATCGTTAATTTCTGGAAAACTGAATTACCACTGATCTTTTACCGGTATCAGAAACAACTCTTTATCGCATTCGGCATATTTATGCTCTCTGCATTTATTGGCAGCATTTCAGCGGCTAACGATGATACATTTATACGACAGATACTGGGTGACGGATATGTTAATATGACCATTGAGAATATTAAGAATGGACATCCGCTTGCTGTTTATAATGGCGATGATGAAACGTATATGTTCCTGCGTATAGCCAAGAATAATATTACAGTGGCGTTTTTAACTTTTGCTTTTGGAGCATTGTTTTCTATAGGCTCTGCCTATTTCCTTTTTACAAACGGATTAATGTTGGGTGCGTTTCAATATTTCTTTTACCAATATGGTGTTCTGAAAGAATCTATTTTAACGATATGGCTGCATGGCACCATTGAAATATCGGTATGCATTATTTCAGGCTGTGCAGGCCTGGCTATGGGAACAGGCATATTATTCCCGGGCACCTATTCACGGCTTCAATCATTCCGCACAGGGGCAACAGATGGTTTAAAAATAGTAATCGGCACTGTTCCTTTCTTTTTAATTGCAGCCTTTATTGAGAGCTTTATTACAAGGCATGCGCGTGTTTCGCAGGTATTTGACGCTATACTCATTCTCTTATCTTTGACACTTATTATTGGTTACTTTATCATTTACCCACGTTACCTTCACAAAAAATTAATCACCCAAATACAGGAAACAACATGAGTCAGAAAGCCACTCTAAACCTACAGGAGAACCGTGATATTGGCCAGGTTCTGAACGCTACATTTGCTTTTATACGCATTGTATTCAAACCTCTTTATAGAGATGTGCTGATTATATCAGGACCATTTTATTTACTTGCAGGAATATTTTCTTCCTTATCTACCTATAATATGGTAGCCAAAGCCCTTGGTGCATTAGGCGGGGTTAATATGTACCTATACCAGTTCTATTCACCTGCTTATTGGCTCAATCTTTTATTCCTGCTTATTGCATGGTCGCTATCAACCGTTATTATAGGCAACCACGTTCTGCAGTATAAGATCAACGGCCCTGATTATAGCCCCGCAGAAGCAAGGAAAAGTATACGTGAAGATATTATGCGTGTTATACTTGGCAATTTTCTAAACGGATTAGTTATACTGGCGGCATGTATTTTATTCTTAATACCAGGTATATACCTTGCAGTTGCCAATAGCCTACTTACTACTATTCTCATTCTTGATAAGCGTATGAGCACAATAGATGCTTTCTCTGAATCGCGCCGTTTGGTACGTAACAACTGGTGGGCAACATTAGGATTAGGAATAATAATCAGCATTATTACTTCTGCTATGCAATTTGTATTTAAAATACCCTCTACTATTGTAAGCACCATAATAACGTTCAGTACATTAAGGCATACAGGAGATGCTGCATCATACCAAACATTATTCATTGCATTGAATGCCCTCGCATTTTTCGGCATCGCCGCGGTTTCTCCCATATCTATGGTGGCATCGTGTATTTATTACTACAGCCTTAAAGAAAGAAAGGATCATGCCGGACTTATACAGAATATTGATAACATAGGCGTACAACCTGCCCGCACCGAAACCGAAATCAAGCGCGATGAAGGTGATTTTTAAACTATTCTTTTATAGTTTAATATTGTTTCTGCCCTTCAATAGTTTTGCTGTTGAAAAGGTAAAGACACCTGTGCCCAGTGAAATAAGAAGGCCGGGAGCTGATAAAATTGAGCGGTTCAAGTCGGATGGTAATTTCAAATACGAAACTGATTACACTGCGAAACTCAGTATATGGGATATTATTGGCCGTTGGCTTAAACGACATTTCTTTGAACCTATTATAGGTAAACACGCTTTTACCGTATGGAAGATAATTGAATACAGCCTCGCTATTATTGCCATAGTACTTATTGTGTTTTATTTCATCCGGAGCGACCGCAGAAGGTTATTTGCTAAAGAAAGCAAAAGCTTATCTATTGAAATGGAAGGCGGACAGGAAGACATTAACCTGATGAATTTCGACAAACTGATAAACGATGCCATTGAGAACAGCCAGTACAGGGTTGCCATACGCTACTTGTATCTTAAACTTCTCAAAGACCTTTCAGATGGTAAACAAATTAACTGGAAAGCTGAAAAGACCAACATTGATTATATAAACGAATTACGCCCAACCACTTACGGAAAGCAGTTTATGGAAGTAACATTATTATTTGATTATGCCTGGTACGGAGATGCGGCAATAAACGAAAACAGTTTCGGGCAGATAAGGAACATATTTGCTGAGTTTTACAAACAACTACGAATGAACTAATGAAAGGAGACAGGAAATATATTGTACTTCTTGCATGCGTATTTATACTGCTTGTGTTGGTTGAGTATTATTCGCCCAAGCCGGTAGATTGGAAACCCACTTTCTCAAAGAAAGATAAAATAGCTTACGGAGATTATGTGATATTCGATTACCTGTCCGATATTTTTCCGGGAAAAGAAATTAAAACAGCAACAAGGGGGTTATATAATACCTTATCGGGCAACGATACACTTAATGCAAATTACATTATTGTTACCGACGATTTTGAGCCCGATACGCTCGACCTGGATTACCTCCGTAACTATGTAAGCTCGGGCCATAGCGCATTTATTGCAGCCGATTATTTTGGCGATTCCTTTTCCGACAGCCTGAAATTCAAATACAAAAGAGAGTATGACCTTGATGCATTGGGGAAAGATTCTACCAGCATAAATTTTGTTGCTCCTTCTTTACATTTTACAAAGAACTTTCAATACAAAAAAGGAACTATTGAAACTTATTTCGATAAATACGATGCGGCTAACACATCAGTACTGGGAGAGAACTCAAAGTCAAGGCCCAATTTTATTTCGGTAAAATATGGCAAAGGCACATTCTATTTAAGCACAGTTCCTTTTGCATTCACCAATTACAACGCGTTAAAAGCCAATAATGGAGAATATATTTTCAGGGCTTTATCCTATCTCCCGGTGGCAGATACCTATTGGGATGAATACTATAAACCATTCAGCCATGTATCTTCAACCCCGCTTGCATTCATTCTTGAAAATGCCTCTTTAAAATATGCATACTGGATATTAATATTTGCCGCTTTGCTCTATATTATTTTTGAAGGAAAGCGGAAACAACGTATCATTCCGGTTATAACACGAGCAAAGAATACAAGTCTTGAATTTGTTGAAACCATTGGTCGTTTGTATCACCAGAAGGGTAAACCGGCAGATATTGCACAAAAGAAAATAACCTTCTTCTTAGATCATATCAGAACAAAATACAATATCAGTACTAATGATTTCAGTCCTGAATTTCATGCGTCGCTCTCACGCAAAACACATTTACCTATTGACGAATTACAGAAATTATTTACATTTATTTCAACTGTGCAAAAAGCCGGTACCATTGATGAAACAAGCTTACTGAATTTAAATAACCAGATAGAAAACTTTTATCGTAAAACACAATAACCATGGAATCACCTGAAATTTTTGAGAACAGAGTAAACCTTACCGACCTGCAACTGGCCATCGACAAGATACGGGCAGAAATAGGCAAAATAGTCGTGGGACAGAATGATATGATAGACCTGCTGATCACTGCTATGTTCTCAGGTGGGCACGTATTGCTTGAAGGTGTTCCAGGTGTGGCAAAAACTCTTACAGCAAAACTTATTGCACGTTCATTGAACACAAGCTTTTCGCGTATTTCATTTACACCCGATCTTATGCCATCGGATGTGATTGGCACTTTAATTTTCAATGTCAAAACAAGCGATTTTGAATTTAAAAAGGGCCCTGTATTCTCGAACATTGTATTGGCTGATGAAATAAACCGCGCCCCTGCTAAAACCCAGGCTGCCCTATTCGAAGCCATGGAAGAACACCAGGTTACGGTAGATGGAAAAACATATCCTTTACAGGCGCCATTTATGATCGTAGCTACACAAAACCCAATTGAACATGAAGGAACTTATCGCCTGCCTGAAGCACAGCTCGACCGTTTTCTTTTTAAGGTGAAAGTAGATTACCCTACCAAAGCACAGGAAGTAAATATGCTGACCAACTTCCATCACATGAAAAATGTGAATGACCTTAGTACAGTCAATCCGGTTTTGAGTGCAAAAGATGTTGTGGAATTTCAGCAACGCATACGCACCATACATATTGAAGCAAACCTGATCAATTATATTTCAGATATAATACAAAGCACAAGGCATAACAAATCCTTGTACCTGGGTGCATCACCAAGAGCTGCAATTGCAATACTTACTGCATCGAAAGCATACGCTGCACTTAATGGCCGCGATTTTGTAACACCTGAATTTATTCAGCATGTGAGTTACCCTATTTTAAGGCACCGCATAATGCTTACCGCTGAAAAAGAAATGGAAGGCATTACAACCGATGATGTTATTAAACAAATTATTCAAAGCATAGAAGTACCGAGATAGTGAAATTCAGCAAGAAATTATATTTCACAAATGCACTGTTCATCATCCTTGCCGGATTGGTGGTATTGTTTATTGTTGGGTATGAATGGCCCATTGTTTATGCTTTTGCCAAAACATCATTGCTCGCATTAGTAGTGGCAACTGTAGCAGACTTTGTTCTTCTTTTCCGCAAGGATAAGAACATTTTTGCACGCAGGGTATTACCTGAAAAGCTCTCCAACGGCGATGAGAATGACATTAAAATATTCATTGAGAACTATTACCGTTTCCCAATTCGTGTAAAGGTAATTGATGAAATCCCTTTCCAGTTCCAGGTGAGAGATTTTAGCTATAAGGCTGGTATACCTGTAAATGGTAATTATGTTATCGACTATAAACTGAGGCCTGTAAAACGTGGCGGCTATAACTTCGGTGGCTTGAATGTCTATGTATCAAGTCCGTTAGGAATAATAAGCAGGCGCTTTGTTTTCGATAACCAGGCAATGGTTCCGGTGTATCCTTCATTCCTGCAAATGCAGAAATACGAATTGCTTGCAATCTCGAATAACCTTACCGAGGGAGGAATAAAAAGACAACGCAAGCTTGGTCATTCAACCGAATTTGAAAACATACGTGAGTATGTACTTGGCAACGACCCGAGAACTATAAACTGGAGAGCCACTGCCCGCAGATCAGATATGATGGTGAACCATTACATGGATGAAAGATCGCAGCAGGTATATTGTATAATAGATAAAGGCAGAACCATGCAAATGCCTTTTAACGGATTAAGCCTGCTCGATTATGCTATTAACGCAAGCTTAGTGCTGGCAAACATTGCATTGAAGAAGGAAGACAAAGCAGGTATCATTACCTTTTCTGATAAAATAGGTACGATACTGAAAGCAAAAAAGAAGCGCTCGCAAATGCATTTTATTTTGGATACCTTGTATAACCAACGTACCAAATATCAGGAATCGGATTTTGAAATGCTGTATGCACAGATACGCCATAACCTGCACCAACGTGCATTACTGGTATTGTTCTCAAACTTTGGTTCGGTAAGTGCGTTATACAGGCAACTGCCTTACCTGCGTAAAATAGCCAGCAACCATTTATTGGTTGTAGTGTTTTTTGAGGATACCGAACTGGATAAAATTTTAGAAAGCCGCCCTAACAATACCGAACAGGTATTTATTAAAACCATTGCCGAACAATTCATGTTCGAAAAGAAACAAATGGTTAAAGAACTGGAAGCGGTTGGCATACATGCTATACTGACCCCACCCGATGGGCTTACTGTAAATGTGCTTAACAAGTACCTTGAGTTAAAGGCGAGAAGGTTGATTTAGCATAAAAATATTGCCTATTTTTGAAAATTAGAATTAAGAAATCTAAATCGAACCACTCTACTTTATCCACTATGAAAAAACATTATTTTATAATTAGTTCCTTTATATACCTACTCTTTGTTACTAATATATTAAAGGCACAAACACCTACTGTAACCTCCTTTAGTCCATCAAGCGGTGCAGTGGGAACATTGGTTACAATTGTAGGTACAAATCTTCAGCATCCCACTGCGTTTACAATTGGCGGAATAAATGCAATAGTGGTATCAGATACATCGGTAGTACCAAGTAATTATGGAGATACATTGGTGGGTTTGGTGATGCCAGGTGCAACAACAGGAATAATATCAGTTACAACTGCAAATGGTACGATAACAAGTACAGGGAATTTCAAAGTTACCTCAACTACTTGTCCAAACCAACAGCAGGGAAATAAATTAACCGGTAAGGAAGTAAATGAAAATGACGCTGCCTATCAAGGAGTGTCGGTATCCATTTCTGCTGACGGCAATACGGCTATAGTTGGTGGAGACCATGAGGGTAATGATACTGGAGCAGCATGGATATATACTCGTTCAGCAGGAATATGGACCCAGCAAGGAAATAAATTAGTTGGCAAAGGTTCGGTTGGAACTTATGTTTATCAGGGGGCAGCAGTATCCATTTCAGCTGATGGGAATACCGCAGTTGTTGGGGGATATGGTGATAGTAATAACACCGGGGCAGTTTGGATCTTTGTTCGTAACAATGGAAGATGGATACAACAGGGAAATAAATTGGTAGTTACTGGGGCTTCGGGTCCAGCGTATATAGGTGGTTCGGTATCTGTTTCTGCTGATGGGAACACTATAATAACAGGCGGTCCCGGCGACAATAGTAGAGAAGGCGCAGCATGGGTATTTACCCGTTCAGCAGGAATATGGACACAACAGGGGAATAAATTGTTAGGCACAAGAGCTACCGGAAACGCAAGTTTAGGCCAATCGGTATCAATTTCTGCTGATGGTAGCACCATAATTGTTGGCGGTAATGGGGACAGCAATGGCGTGGGGGCTGCCTGGGTATTTACCCGCTCAGCAGGAATATGGACTCAACAAGGAAATAAATTAGTAGGCACTGGAGCAATTGGAAATTATATCTATCAAGGTACTTCAGTATCAATTTCGGCCGACGGGAACACTGCAATTTCTGGAGGCACCGGTGATAATACTAATAAAGGGGCAGTTTGGGTATTTACACGTTCAGCAGGAATATGGAAACAAGAAGGAAACAAATTAATAGATCAAAAAAGTACAGGAGTCGAATATTTAGGCTATTCTCTTTCTATTTCTGCAGATGGGAATACTGCCATTATTGGCGGATGGATGTATACTCGTATTGCTGGAACTTGGACTCAACAAGGAACTATACTAATTAACTCAGGGACATTCCAGTCTGTATTCATTTCTGCAGATGGGAATACAGCAATCGTGGGAAATGATCTTGACAGTAATCTTATGGGTGCCGCATGGGTATTTACTCAAGACTCTACAACAGGAATAGAAAACATTTCAAATCAAAACTCATTAACACTTTATCCTAACCCTTCCAATGGTTTATTCACCATAGAAATGAAGAGTGAAAATTTAACAGTGAATAGTAGTGTTGAGGTATATAATGTGTTGGGTGAAAAGGTCTATTCTAAAACCTTTAGCCAAACTCAAGGTAACAATAACACCCAAATAAACCTAAGCAATAATCCTTCGGGAATATATCTTTATAGAGTATTAATTGAAACAGGTGATTTAATTTCCAGTGGGAAATTTATAATTCAGAAGTGAGAATCTTACTCGCCCGCCAATTTCCTTAACAGAGTAATGTTCACCTCATCCATATTATCAGCCTCATCGGTTTCAATAACCTTAGGTACGTTAGGGAATTTCTTCATCATAAACCTAAAGGCATCTACACCTATTTTTCCTTTGCCTATATGTTCGTGGCGGTCAATGCGGCTACCCAAATCTCCTTTTGAGTCATTCAGGTGGATGGCACAAAGGTTCTTTAATCCTATTATATGGTCGTATTCTTTCATTACCTCTTCAAATTCATGCTCCGTGCGTATATCGTAGCCCGCAGCAAAAGCATGGCAGGTATCAAAACAGGTCCCAATTCGATCAGAACCAACCATATCCATTATTTCCCGGGTATGTTCAAACTTATATCCCACATGCGATCCTTGCCCGGCTGTGTTCTCCAGTAATATCTTAACCTTCGATCCTTCCGTTGCTGCAAGTGCTTCTTTTAATCCTTCTGCAATACGTTTCATGGCATCGTGTTCGGTGGCCTCTCCGGCAGCGCCGGGGTGCAACACAGCTCCGAACAGTCCCAGTTCATGGCAACGTTGTACCTCTTCAGTAATACCACCGATAGATTTATCCTGCAGGCCTTTATCGGCACTGGCCACGTTAATCAGGTACGAGGCATGGGCAAAAATGGCCTTAACCTGCGGGTTGGCCTTCCAGGCATTGGCAAAAGCGGCTTTTTCTTCAGCCGATATAGGTTTTGCCTTCCATTGCCTTTGATTACGGGTAAAAACCTGGAAAACATCAAGCTTAAGTAACGCAGCTTCTTCAAAAGCGTGTTCTAAACCACCACTTACCGAACAGTGTACACCAACCATCATAATTCAAAAAATTTATTGGGTTAAGGACAGCTAATATAAGGTGTTTTTTGAAAGTAAAAACGGGTCACCTATAAGGATTTAGATAACTGCTCATAAGACTTTGAACTACGTATAAATACTGAGTTTCAGCCTTAACACAATGGTATCTTATTGATAAACATGGGTTAACACTATAAATACAAAGGCTATATAATTTTGTCGCCGAAAAGCAACTATTTATCGTTTTTTTAATTTAGCTTTGCAGCCCTTTATAAAAAAACAAGATAGAGGCTACAATTGTAGAAATTAAAATTGATACAAGCAAATTAATATTATTAACAATTAAATGATGAAAACTTTGAACGACACCGAAACCTTAAAAGCAAACTTAAATTCAGTTACCGAAAAGTCAGGTGAAATGGCTAAAGCATTTGTAGAAAACAGCACCAAACAATTTGAGGCTTCTTTAAATGCAGGCAAGGCAATGTTCGATACTATTACCAAACAATTTCCTAAGGCAACATTTGAAAATCCTGCATCACATATTAAGGATAGCATGGAGAAATCAATGAATGAAGGTACCAAATGGTTCGAAGAATCATCTAAGGTATTGAGCGGCCTTTACGATAAGCAATTCAAATTTGTATTGGATTCATATACCAGTTTTATGGACATGGCTTTTGAAGGGATCAGGAACATGCCAAAAGGAGAAGAACTAACCGGCTCATTTCAAACCAGGGTTAACAACTTTCTTAAAACCATTGAAGATTCATCATCTATCATGAAAAAAATGTTCTCTACTATAATAGATAATCTTTCTGACGAGTCGGATAAAGGCTTTGTAAAAGAAATATCTGAGTTAATGCAGAATACCTACAGCAAACAGACAGAGCAATTATTGAAGTTCAATAAGAACCTGTTGAGCACTGAAAACCTGCAAAGCAGCATTAAATTAAACAAGGACATTTCTGAAAAGCTTACCAAAGACCTGGAAAAGAACTTTGAAGCTTCCAAGAAGATCATCAAGTCTATCTCTGATTCATATACAAAAGAAAACTCTTTTTCTACCAAAGGCGGAAAGAAGATGTTGGATGAAATATTCGCTGAAATTGATGTTGTTACAAAAAACAACATGAAATTCTGGACCAATTGGTTTGACGAAGTGTACAACGAAAACAAAACCAAGAACACAATTACAAAAGAAAAAGCCGCGAAGAATGGACACCAGGCTTAATTAATCCCCAATCATCTTTTTTATAACAACTACAAAACAATCATGAAAAACACAATCAACAAACAGGCTGAATCTCTCAAGAAGAGCATTGACAGCGTATCACAAAGTTCTAAAGAGAGCATCAAAACCCTTATCGATTCAAATTCAAAGCAATTTGACACCGCATTGGAAACCAACAAGAAGACCTTCGATTCTATCAGCAAAATGCTGTACGAAAAGGAAATGGATCCTTCTATTGTAAGTGCATTCAAATCTACCTTCGGAAAGAGCATTAAAATGTCTGAAGACGTAATTGATTCAGTTATTGATTCTCACACCAAAAGAATTGACCTTTCTATTGACTTCACAAGCAAGTTCATGGAAGCGATAAAGAACGAAGATCTTACAACCAAAGAAGGTGTTGAGAAACTGGCTGAATTAGTTAAGGAAAACTTTGACAAATCAACCGAACTTTCTATGCACAACATGGAAAAGATCGTATCTGTTTACAACGATCACCTGAACCTTGCGTTGAACTTCAACAAGAAATTTGCTGATAACATCAACTCACAAATTGTTTCTATGTTCAAATTACAAAAGAAGAATATCGATTCTTTCTTTTCACTTGACATGGTTAACGAATGGTGGAAGAACGCAGCAAGCGAAGAAAAAACCAAAGCTTAATCTATAGAATTCATAAGTTTATCCCTGTAATCTGCCAAATGGTTGCAGGGATATCTTATTTATTGAAAAAGCCCTATTTTTGCAGCAATAAATTAATCAGCCGTGACTCACGGCTAAATTCAGTTTCGAATGGATACCAATGAACAAAATAAGTTAGGCGAATTATACGCGGCGGCAGGAAAAAAAGTAATGGAGAAAAGCATACAGGATGCGCCTGCTAATTTCAGCGATAACATTGAACTGGCTATGCAATACTCGAACTTATTTACCGAGATCGCATCGAGCCCTGAAAACACATCAAAGGCACAAAGCCTTTATGTTGATTTTATAAAGAAACAACAGGACCTTTGGCAAAGTATGCTTCAACGCCAGGATGGCAAAGAACATACCCCGGTTATTGCTCCTTCAGATGGCGATAAACGCTTTAAAGCTCCTGAATGGAACGAACAACCTTATTTTGATTTTATCAAGCAAAGCTATTTGCTGATATCTGACCTTATGGGTAATATCGTTGATTCTGTTGACCTTGATGAAAAGACAAAGAAGAAACTCGGATTTTATACCAAACAATATATTGACGCGTTTTCACCAGCAAACTTTTTAGCGACAAACCCGGAGGCATTAAAGCTGGCTAAGGAAACAAACGGCCAGAGCATTACCGACGGAGTAAAGAACTTTTTAGAGGATGTAGCGCAGGGCCGCATTACACAAACGGACACCAGCGCCTTTAAGCTCGGTGAGAACCTTGCCATTACCCCCGGCGATGTGATATTTGAAAATGAACTTATTCAATTAATACAATATACCCCGACTACCAAAAAAGTACACGAAATACCTGTACTTATAATTCCGCCGTGGATAAACAAGTATTATATACTTGATCTGAAACCGGAGAATTCATACGTTAAGTTTGTGGTTGACCAGGGCTTTACAACATTCCTTATATCGTGGAAGAACCCTACCAGGGAACTTGGCAACTTAGGCTTTGATGACTATGTAGAAAAAGCCGCATTGAAAGCTGCCGAAGTAATTCAATCAATTACAAAAGAAAAGAAAGTACACGCTGTAGGTTATTGCCTGGGTGGAACACTTTTAAGCATGGCGCTTGCAATTTCAACTGTTCGCAAGAACAACCCGTTTGAAACAGCAACCTTCATGGCTTCCATGATCGATTTCTCAGATATTGGCCCTATGGGAGATATAGTTGATGAAACATTAATAAAGAAAATAGAGAACGGAGAACTGAAAGAACAGAACCTGATGCGCGGTAAAGTAATGGGCAGCGCGTTCAATATGATCCGTTCCAACGATCTTATCTGGAACTATGTAGCCAACAGCTACCTGAAAGGTAAAAAGCCTGCTCCTTTTGATATTCTTTATTGGAATGGTGACAATACAAACCTTCCTGCAAACATGTATGGCTTTTACTTGCGCCACATGTTGTTTGAAAACAAGTTGAGCAGAAAGAACGCTTTACGTATTTGTGATACCCCTATTGATATTGGCAAAATAGACCTGCCAGTGTTTGTAATTGGTACCAGCGAAGACCATATTTCTCCTGCCGTAACAACATTCACAACAACTGAATTGGTTAGCGGACCGGTAGAATATGTATTGGGTGGCTCAGGACACGTAATGGGAATAGTTAACCCACCAGCCAAGAAAAAGTATGGCTATTATAAAGATGGTGTGATGGGCAAAGGTTTTGAAGAATGGAAGAAAACAGCTAAGCAATTTGAAGGCAGCTGGTGGACGCCATGGACAGCATGGTTGAAGAAAGCATCGGGCAAAGAAGTACAGGCTCCAACCAAAACAGGTAATGCTCAATACAAAGCTATTGAACCTGCACCGGGCCGTTATGTAAAAGAATCATGTAATTAAAGAGTACTGAGTATAGAGTAGTGAGAATTGAGTAAAACCTCAATACACAATACTAAGTGCACAATACACAATACTAAAAACTAAAATCAATGTATGGCAGATAACAAAAGCAAAGTAGCATTAATAACAGGTGGAACAGGCGGATTAGGCACAGCAATGTGCGAACGTCTTTACAGGGACGGATACAAAGTAGTGGCGAACTACAAAGACTTTACAAAAGCACTCAAATGGAGAGAAGACGCTAAGAAATGGAGAGAAGATGAATTGAGAATGGGTATTGATATACACATTGTGGAAGGTGATGTGGCAGACTTTAAGTCGGCCGCAACCATGATGAAAGAAATTGAAGAAGAAGTTGGACCCGTTGATGTATTGGTGAACAATGCAGGTATTACCCGCGATGCGCCTTTGCATAAAATGACTCCTGAACAATGGCATGAAGTAATGGACACAAACTTAAGCAGTGTGTTCAATTGCAGCCGTGCTGTTATTGAGGGTATGATAACAAGAGGATGGGGACGTATCATCAACATCTCCTCTGTAAATGGATCGAAAGGTGCATACGGACAAACAAATTACTCAGCAGCTAAATCGGCTATGTATGGTTTTTCAAAATCACTTGCACTGGAAGTTGCCAAGAAAGGTATAACAGTTAACTGCATTTCTCCGGGTTATATTGGTACAGCTATGGTAATGGCGATAAAAGAAGAGATAAGGGATAAGATCGTTGCTACGGTTCCGATTCCGCGTTTTGGTAAGCCTGAAGAAATTGCGAAAATGGTTTCTTACCTCGCATCAGATGATGCAGCTTATATTACCGGCGCTAATATGGCGGTTAACGGTGGCCTCCACATGTATTAACAGATTCTTAATGTTATTGAATAGAAAACCCTCTTCGGAACGAAGGGGGTTCTTCTTTTATATTATTTTCTTTGCAGCTTAACATCCTCTACAATTTTTGTGAGCTCAGCAAAAGGCTCCAGGCTATTAGCAACCATAGCAATATGCATTTGAACCCCTACTCCAATAGCATCATTAGCAATCACCTCTTCCTTAATATACACACCCTGCATCTGGTCAGTAAAGAACATCCACTTTACCTGTTTTCCTGCAAACATGCCTGAATCTTTTTTGGCTGTACTTGGGTCAAGGCCATAATCCATATATACATACGAAGGATGATCGCCAACATATATCAACATATCGCCCCAGGTATCATCGGTAAAATCCCTGATCTTATGAAACTTAAAAACCTTGAAATCATATTTCTGATCAATACTTATGCAATAATCAGTCGGCAAATGAAAATAAAAAGCCTGGCTGCTGTCTAACAGAAAATACTTTTCATCTCTTTCGTTTCTTTTCAACCTGCGTTCGCCCGCAACAAGTGTTTGGAATATATTAACCGAAAGTGATTGATATTGTTCCTTTACTTCAAATGCAATGGCGTTTATATAGGCATCTACTCTGAACAGGCAACCGTCCGGAGTTTGGACAAGTAAACTCTCAACCATTATACCACCCTGCGATGAATCATAATGAATAGGAGTTGATAGAATAGCAAAGATCGAATCCTTGTTAAGAAAAACCTTGCTTGCGAAATTTAATTTGTAGGCGCTGTCTTTACTTAGTTCCTCAAACAGATTTTTATCAGATGCCAGGTAAAGTTCGCGGGCAAAGAACACAAGGCGTATCTTTCCGTTGTTATAAATTATCCTGGTTTCCTCATTTGGGTTATGGCCCGCAGACATTATATCTACAGGCCTCTCCACGTTAGCCGCTCCATTAGGGAAATTTAAATAAGCCCTGCCATTCAATAGAGATTGTTTATTATCAAGCTTTGTATCGGCCACATTCTGAGCAGATACAAAATGAAATAATAAAACAGTAATAACGGTTGCGGCACTTATTTTAAATCCCATACTAAGTCTTAATTCTTTATCGTAAACGTGCTAAGTATCTTCTCTCCTATTTCTTTATGTTCATTATACTTACCATATTCCATAGCAAAAGAAAGTATATAGGCCTTATCTTTATCAATACGTATCCACTGTTCTAATTCAATTGGGTTACCATTTTGCTTTGCAGTATAATGCAGTTTATAATATTCTACCGAACCCACTTGTATCTTTTTACCTTCAATCTGGTTATAATCGGTGAATACACTTTTTATCCCAGTAATTGAAGCATTTACATAAGCATCCATATCCATTCCCTTACCTGTAATATCTTCAGTTACCAGGTTAATAGCCTCACGATACCTGTCAGTATCCGATTCAAGCGGAGATACAACCATGAAAAGAGATCTGCCTTTTTTCAATGTATCTAATTCCCATGTAGATGGATACTTTATCGAATAATTGTCCTTCGCAATTATTTTCCAATCGTCAACAGGAGTATTTGCTATTGCAGCAGGTTGTTTAGTATCTGCTTCTTTTTTGTTATCCATTTGCCCGCACGATGCAAGCATTACAATAGAAATGAATGTAAAGATCTTCTTCATAGTAATGATTTTTAATTGGTTATGTTGTTCTGAGCTTTATCAAAGATAAAATAAAAAGGGCTTCCGTTCGGAAGCCCTTTTAAATCTTAAAGTTTATTTTCTATTAATAGAAAATGATCTTCTTAACTGTGGTTTCGCCTTTGGTATTTGCAACTTTTAAGAAGTAAACACCTGCAGATAAACCTGATTTTTCAATTACATAAGTTGATTTATTGGTAGAACCGGTAGAAACAATTCTTCCGGAAATATCAGAAAGCTCAACTGAATATGTTCCTTGATCATCAGCTAACTGAACAGTAACTTTGCTATTTGATGGGTTAGGGAACGCTTGTATAATAAGGTCCTTTCCATTAATAGTTGCTACTGACATTGGGCACGGAGTAAATGCATAAAGAGTTGCTGTTCCAAAAGGGGCATCAGCAACCTGTAACGGAGGGTTTGTACAGCCTAATTGTCCGATTAAGAAATCACGAACAAAATTAACTGTAGTATCCATATACTGCACGTTATTATCAAATGGAACGTGAGCTGCGTTTAACCATGTGTAAAAACTATTTACTACACCAACTGCCTTAGCTTGTGCATATAACATACGGTCACCATCAAGATACATAAGGGGTATACCCGGGTTTACTATACCACGGCTATAAGTAACAACCTTATCAGCGGTTCCATGCATTGAACATAAAGGCATATCACCTGCTTCCATCCATCCATATATTCCAAGAGCACCACATAAACTGATACAACCTTTTACTTTATCAGAATAACCAGCATTTCCACTTGTTCCTTCTAAGCCACCCATTGAGGTAAGATTAGGTTCGGTAATATAACCAGCGTCAACTATCTGACAATCTCTTTTTAAATAGGCAACATGGTCGGCTGCCAAAGCACCCGCTGATGCACCACCAATAAATATATTATTAGTATCTACCTTATAGGTATTTGTGGTCTTCCTGTCTTTATAGAAGAAACGGATTGATGCCTTCATGTCCTGTACTGCACGAATAACGGCAAGAATAGCATCTGCAGAATCAATGTTCGACATACCTAAACGGTAGTTGATAGTAGCGCAAATGAAACCTTTCCTGGCAAAACTGCGTGATAAGGTAGAAACGTCTTCGTCCTGGCTGGTACCGGCAAGGAAACTTCCACCATGAGCCCAGATAATTAATGGCCTTCTAGTTGCAGTATCATTATGTGCCTGATAAACATCAAGTTTTAATGTATCAGTTGCTCCGGTATTGGTGGTATTTAAACCATACTTAATGCTTAAGGTAGAATCGACTGTATAAACGTCGCTTTCGTAACGGCCTCCGTTACATGCGGTTTGTGCTGAAGCTGCCGTGGTAATGGCAACGATAGCACAAATAGATAAGTAGAACTTTTTCATGATTTGTTGTTTTGGTTTATAATTGATTGTTGTTTTGGTTAAGATTAAGGAAATATAATACCCTGGTAAGCGGTTGCATTTAATTGCGGAATAGTAGCGCCAAACTTAGCGTTAATAGCATTAATATATTGATTTGCCAACATAGCCTGGCCAATCGGGTTAAGGTCAATACCATCTAACGAATATATTCCGCCTTTTACGAATTGCGCATTCATTGCAACAGCATTGTATACTATACCTGATTGTGCCGAAACAGATTTAAAGAATGCATTCAGATCAACAAACGCCAACCCTTTTGCCTGTGCCGTTGCCTCAATAATTGAATTATATGAAGAAATTGCAGCTTCTACATTTGCAATCTCGCTTTCTGTAAGTACATATTGGTTAGGAATGCCTCTATAATAAGAGCCTAAGCCATCACACTTAATTGAATCAAGTGGAGCATCTAGTAATAAATATTCATCAGATTTTAAAAGCCTTACTCCATAAGGAGCGCTTGGATCCAAAATGATAAAAGGGTTGTTACCGATATGAAAGTAAATATTACGGGTATTGTAAACCAGGTTCATTAAAGAAGCATTTGCAGAGTCAAGTGCGAGGCCATTATATGGTATTGTGGTAAAATATGGCATAGAAAGAAAATCGGGTATATTTCCAATAACACCTTTCGCGCCATTAGCAGTAAGGTTTGTTACAATATTATTAAGTGCAGCTGAGAAATTCGCTGTTGATGTTATAGAATCTGAAGCCCCACCCGCCATTGCATAGCTTAATACATCATCGGTTCCTACAAGCAATGAAAAGAACGTAGGGTTGCGTGCCATTGCATCTGATAAAATTGATGAGGTTGCAGGGTTAGCTGCCATACGATAAAAGAAAGGGTTATAATTTCCAGCTCCGTTTGCCGGATTACCGTAACCCGCCGCCAGAGTTGTAATAACCTTTGCACCCGGCACTCCCATATTGTTAAATGGTCCTTCAGAAGAATATACTGAAGTTGAGAATATGCTTACATCTCCGTTCTTAGCCGCAGGAACAGGCGAAAGTGAAGTAACACCTAAACAATCAGTTGCATAGCCCATTTTAAGAGGGGCTGCTCCTGATGAGCCTACTCCTATTGAATTTGAGCTCACTAAAGGTTGATTGAAAGATCCGCCGCCAACCAATTTAAACTGGCCGGCCATCAAATTCACAAAAGAATTCTGTTGGGTTTGATATGATAAAGCTCCGTCTGCATACCCAGCCGTCATGGTACTGCCAATTGCCACAAAACGTGTTGGGTCTATACTTCCTTTAGCTGGTGCAGGTGGAGTAAAACTTGTTTTGCAGGATGAAAGAAATGCTGTGGTTAAAAGAAAAACAAATGATACTTGTAAAGAATGTTTCATTAAAATTCAGAATATTAATATTATAGCGGACAGGGTTAAAAAACAGTAAGCAAATATATAAATTCATTATAAACACACACTATTCTACACTGTATTTTTCAATTGTCTATATTATTTCTTCAGCCTGTAAACCTTTAATTTCATCTTCACCCAACCAACAGGCCTCAAAATCCATCTTTGGAGGGTTAATGACCTGTGGATCTCTGCTATCGGCAAAAGCAATTTTGTAACCGGTATTGTCCTCAGTAGTCAGGTAAAGGGAATCGTATTCAATATTATCTGAAGGAACATAAAACATTACCTTTTTACCCGCAAATTCATCATTCACCCACATATCATTTGGTTTAGTTGTAGCCCAGCCCTTTATATCTGCTTTATATGACATTTTAGCCGGGTAATACATATAGTTCACAAAAAAGCAAAAGCGCCCGAAATCAATATCATACGGAAAGGTGATAACAACATCTCCGTTCGGAAAATCAGATACATACACTATGGCTGAAAGTTCCTGGCTGTTATACAGGTTACAAAATTGCTGAACAGCCTGTTTTATAAGATCAGAGCTAACTCCTTTCACTAAAACAATTTTATCATTCGGAACCTTGTTTTTAGGCACACTTCTGTTATCGTATTCTTCATTATTCTTACGGGCAAATGGCTTCATTAAGAATAGTATCAGGACAACCCCAATGATTAGCAGAACAAATTTAATTTCATTCATAGTAACTCAAATGTATTCGAAAATAACCTGTATTATTATTATATGATTGGCTGGAAATAAGGTTGGGGTTATAATCCTTATAAATTTGAGCCTCCCATCGGATTTGAACCGACGACCTACTGATTACGAATCAGTTGCTCTACCCCTGAGCTAAGGAGGCTAATAAGGTTGGCAAAAATAACATAAACCTTAATACTAAAGGAAGAAGAGGAAATTATTACTGCTTTTATAACTATTCAGTACCAGTTGAATTAATCAATCCTTTTCTAAGATATGATTTTAATCATAAGAAATCAGCGCCTACTCTGGGTTCTTTTGCTTACCTTTCCTTTTTACAAGAGGTTATAATCTAAATAATACCAAAAGTAAAAGAAACAAAAGTCGCGGATGAGGATTGAATAGTGATATTCAGTCGCTACAGGCTCATCGTACGCAGAAATGTGTGAAGTAAATACCTTTTCTCTAAGGGTAAGTAACACATCAAAGTATAAAGATGGACATCTTTATAATGTAACAACATTAGTCCCAAATGAAATAACAAGGAATAGGTGGGCATCCATTTTTATGGTATAGCCAATCCAGCTATTGCCATGGAATCTAATGTTGCCTATATTAATACGCTTGTATGATTATAAGAATTTTAATGCTCGAGGACTTTGTTGAGGATGCTGATTTCATTAAAAGGCAGTTGACAAAAGACAAAGTTCAATTTATAAGTGAACGGGTAGATACTAAAGATGAGTTTGAAAATGCAGTAAAAGATTTTAAACCAGATGTTATTCTATCTGATCATTCATTGCCACAATTTAATTCCGTAGAAGCCCTTAAGATTGCAAAGGAAAGATTGCCACATGTACCATTTATATTAGTAACGGGTTCAATGTCTGAAGAGTTTGCCGTATCATGTATGAAAGCAGGAGCAGATGACTATATTCTTAAAAGTAACCTCGCACGTCTGCCAGATGCAATAGAAAGTAGTTTGCAAAACTATAAACTAAAGGATGAAAATATTATTATTAAAAATTTAAACACAAAAATTGAAAAGCAAAATACTGAGCTCAACCACTTAAACCAGGAGAAAGACAGGTTTATGGGCATGGTGTCGCATGATCTGCTGAATTACATTTCATCAATGGCGTTGAGTGTTGACTTAATGAAAACTTCAACTTCGGGAATGCTTGATAATCGGGATTCCCATCTTTATCGCCTCGACAGTGTTGTAACTAATATGCGTACCCTGTTAAATAATTATTTAACTACTAATCGTATAGAGAGTGGCATTATTACTCCTCTTTTCAGTTTAGTGAATATCGGTAACCTGGTAAATAGAATAACAGAAGGGTTTGAAGATGTTGCAAGTAAGAAAAACATAAGGCTCACATACTCCAATAAATGCAAGAACATCTTCTTTAAAACCGATGTAAGTTATTTTTCCATTATTACAGATAATCTTATTTCTAATGCGCTTAAGTACACCTATGCGGGTAAAAATGTTTGGATTGAAATGATAAAGAAGGATGAAAAATACATTCTGAAAGTAAAGGACGAAGGGCAGGGAATACCTAAGGATGACATTCAAAAAATGTACGGCCGGTTTCAAAAGCTCAGCCCCAAACCTACTAATAATGAGCCCAGTAATGGGCTTGGTTTGTCTATTGTAAAAGACCTTGTATTAGCCCTTAATGGTACTATAGATTGTAAAAGCGAGGTTGGGAAAGGCACTACGTTTACAGTAACTCTTAATAATAAAATAAAAACTGAATGACATTAATAATTACTAAACAAGAACAGGCTTTCCAAAATGAGGAAAAGGAAAAGCGGGCAGCTGAGTTAACAGTTGCTAATAAGGAGCTGGCTTTTCAGAATAATGAAAGAGAGAAACGTGCGGCAGAGCTAATAGTTGCTAACAAGGAACTGGCTTTTCATAATGATGAAAAAGAAAAACGTGCTGAAGAGTTAATTGTTGCTAATAAAGAGCTACTCTTTCAAAATGAAGAGAAGGGAAAGCGTGCAGAAGAGTTAATCATAGCCAACAAAGAACTTGTCTTCCAAAACAATGAGAAAGAAAAGCGCGCAGCAGAACTAATCATAGCCAATAAAGAACTGGCTTTTCAGAATGATGAGAAAGGGAAACGGGCTGCTGAATTAATTGTTGCCAATAAAGAACTGGCTTTTCAGAACAACGAAAAAGAAAAGAGGGCTGCTGAATTAACCATTGCTAATAAAGAACTGGCTTTTCAGAACGATGAGAAAGAGAAACGGGCTGCTGAATTAATTGTTGCCAATAAAGAACTGGCTTTTCAGAACGATGAGAAAGAGAAACGGGCTGCTGAATTAATTGTTGCCAATAAAGAACTTGCCTTTCAAAACAATGAAAAAGAAAAACGCGCTGCTGAATTAACTGTTGCTAATAAAGAGCTTGCCTTTCAGAATAAAGAGAAAGAGAAGCGTGCGGCAGAACTAATCGTTGCAAACAAAGAACTTGCTTTCCAAAATGATGAGAAAGGGAAACGGGCTGCAGAACTTACTATTGCCAATAAAGAACTTGCCTTCCAGAACAATGAGAAAGAAAAACGTGCTGCAGAACTAATAGTTGCTAATAAAGAACTTGCTTTTCAAAATGATGAGAAAGAAAAGCGAGCAGAAGAGCTAACTGTTGCAAATAAAGAGCTTGTTTTTCAAAATGAGGAAAAGGAGAAACGCGCAGCGGAATTAATCTTTGCCAATAAAGAACTTGCACAATTTGCTTATATCGCATCCCACGACCTTCAAGAACCACTTCGTACCGTTTCAAATTATATGTTGGTATTTGAGGAAGATTATATCGAACAATTGGATGATAATGCGCGAAAATATCTTCATTCAGTGAATAATGCGACGAAAAGAATGAGTACACTTATTAAATCACTTCTGGACTTTTCGCGATTAGGGTATAATAAAAAACTTACTTGCATTGATTGCAAAAAACTAATAGGTGATGTGCTTTCTGACCTTGATACTGTGATAAAGACTTCGGGCGCGATTATTGAAGTAACAGAAATGCCTCAACTGAACTTATATGAGATTGAAGTAAGGCAGGTATTCCAAAACCTTATAACGAATGCAATTAAATTTCATAAAAAAGGAACTCAACCAAAAATTAAAATTGGCTCTGAGGAAATTAATGACACATGGAGATTCTCAGTAAGTGACCTGGGCATCGGAATTGCTTCTGCGCATTTCGAGAGGATATTCGATATTTTTCAGCGATTACATACCCACGAAAATATTGAGGGCAGTGGAATCGGACTCGCTAATTGCAAAAAAATAGTTCAACTACATGGGGGAGAGATATGGGTTGAATCAAAACTTGGACAAGGAACTACATTTTATTTTACCATACCAAATTTAACAATATGAACAACAAAAAACTAGATTGCATTATGCTTATCGATGACAGTCCGGATGATAATTTCTTTCATAAAAGAGAAATTAGAAAGGCTGACTTGACAACAACAGTTATAACAGAAAACTCAGGCAGGGAGGCATTGGAATACCTAAGATCAAAAAAAGAACCACATTCCGATTTGATTTTCCTGGATATTAACATGCCAGGAATGAATGGATGGGAATTTCTGGAGGAATATAACAAACTGGGTAAAGAACTACAATGTCAGGCAATAATTATTATGCTGACAACTTCTGAAAATTCTGACGATATCGCAAAATCAAAAACATTCAGTTCTATTTCCGATTACATAACAAAGCCATTAACCAAAGAAATACTGAGTGAGATTATAGAGAAATATTTTAAATAAACCGACCTAAAAGTCGTTTCTATCTTTCTGATTGATCTTGATTAGATTTCCAATAGATTGGCCATTTCAGAGCAACTGATTCGTAATCAATTGCTCTACCCCTGAGCTAAGAATGAGGGCTGCAAAAACAACATACACCTTAATACTAATGGGAAGAAGAGGAAATTAGTATTGCTTATTATTATTCGACAACAAGCTTCCCGCTTCCTATATTTTCACCTATCCAGTCAATAACTCTATATAAATATAGTCCGGTCGGTTGGCCACTCAGATTTATTTCTGTGCTGTTCTGAGTCAAGTTGTTCATGTAAATGCTTTGTCCAAGCATATTATATATTTCTATATGTGTTTTATCCGTTATGTTCTGTAACATAATAATAAATTCACCATGAGAAGGATTGGGGTAAATGGACACATTGTTATTATTAACTAAAATAGGCAAGCCCGTAGGGGCAGCTGTGTCATTTACCAGAAGCAGACTACCATTGGGATAAGCGGCTCCTGCACTTCCCAAATCGACTACTACTTTTTCAGTATTAGTCTTTACATTATA
>OLMA01000041.1_pt1 | contig 28111 bp, 27 predicted proteins | sample 1604671 | NCBI WGS metagenome assembly OLMA01 (sample SAMEA104055725, study PRJEB20765) | soil metagenome | biome: Arctic tundra; feature: Polygonal ground; material: soil | place: USA | collected 2011-09 | depth 0-0.5 m | reverse complement strand
TAATCTTTATCGCTAAACCATAAATGGTGTATGCAAACCTCTGCAGTTACACGTTTCTTTTCAAGCGGAATTTTGTTGGTGAACAAGCTGGTTTCTTTAGCAGTTGATACATGTACAATATGTAAACGGGTATCATGCTTCCTGGCTAATTCAATTGCGTGTTCAGATGATTTATAGCAGCATTCCTCGGTACGTATTTTCGGGTGGCTATCCGGTGGAGGGTTCTCTCCATATTTTTCACGGAACAGTTCCGAATTCTCTTCAATAATATGTTCATCTTCGCAATGTGCCGCCAATAGGGTAGGGCATTGAGCAAAAAGCCCTTCAAGCGTGGCAGGATTATCTACACACATATTACCCGTTGATTGTCCCAGGTATACTTTCACTCCGCACACATTCTTTGGGTCTGTCTTCAATACTTCCTCAAGGTTGTTGTTTGAAGTACCCATATAGAACGAATAATTTGCAAGCGCTTTTTCTTTTGCCAGTTTAAATTTATCTTCTAATAATTCCTGGGTAAGTACAGCCGGGACCGTATTAGGCATATCCATAAATGAAGTTACGCCGCCGGCAACAGCAGCCTTCGATTCTGAATAAATATCGGCTTTATGCGTGAGGCCAGGCTCACGAAAATGTACGTGAGTATCTATTATTCCCGGTAACAGGTATTTACCTGTAGCATCTATAATAATTGTGTCATTGGGATAAGACGAGATGGAAGCGTCTACCTTTTCTATTTTTCCATCTTTTATAAGCACATCGCCGGAAATTATCTTTCCTTCATTAACTATAAAAGCATTTTTAATGAGCGTGCTTTTACTTGCCATGTTTACCTAAGCGCATTTGTATAACTCCCCAAAAAGCCTCTTTAAATATGCCTTTGCTCATTTTAGAAATTCCTACTTGTCTGTCAATAAATGTAATAGGCACTTCTACTATTTTAAACTTCAATTTATGTGCCAAATATTTCATTTCAATCTGAAAAGCATAACCGATAAACTTAATATTATCCAATGGAAGCGCTTCTAACACCCTGCGCCTGTAGCATTTAAATCCTGCTGTTGTATCTTTTACTTTCATCCATAATACAGTTCGTACATAGAAGGAAGCGAAATAAGACATTAATACCCTTTTCACATCCCAGTTCTTTACATTTCCCCCCTTCACATAACGCGAACCTATTGCAAGGTCGGCACCGTTAACGCAGGCGGCTTTAAGTCTCAATAGGTCGTCAGGGTTGTGAGAAAAATCCGCATCCATTTCAAATATAAACTCATAACTTTTCTTCAATGCCCACTGAAAGCCTGCAATATAAGCAGTACCCAAACCAAGTTTTCCTACACGTTCAATTATAAAAAGGCGTCCATCATACTCTTTCATCAAACTTTTTACGATAGCAGCAGTTCCATCAGGTGAACCATCGTCTACAATAAGTAAATGAAAATCTCCCGGCAACGAAAGCACCTTTCGCGCAATATTTTCAATATTGCCCTTTTCGTTATAAGTAGGGATAATTACAAGGCTATCTGATGACATTATACAGGGATGCTGTGCAAATATGAGAATTAAACTTTAGAAGGATGGAAATATTATTCATGGAGCAATATTCTTCTGTGATAATTTATCTGTCCTAAGTGATAATCGAGGTGTGAAATAAGGTGGGCAAGGAAATAAAATTTTGTCAAATGCTCCTTGCCTAATAAATGTGCTGGAAAAGCCGTGTATTCTTTATCCATATCACTATCGGGGATAGACTCAAGCGTTTTTACAACTGCTTTTTTTGTTGCTTCAATCTCATTCAATAATTCCTGTACAGGAACTTTATCTGCAAATTCATTATCACGATTACGAACATACCCGGTATTACCTAATACTGTGCCGATAAAATGCTGAAGATTACCACAAATATGCAGGCATAAATTCCCACCTGAGTTTTTTATATCGCCTTTTACCTTCCATATATTCTCTTCAGGGGTATATAGCTTTATTTCTTCGGCAAGTTTATTCAACTCTCGTTCAAATATTCCGGCAATGGATGTTGCGATCATTGGAAAAACCTAAAAATTAATTTCTATTCAAAAGTATGAAAATAATTACGCGTAATCTATAAAAGACGAAGTGTTAACATCTTTTAGTAAAATCAGCTTTTTTATCGCAGGTTTTTAATGCTGTTTATCTTCTAAGGCAGTATTAAAAACACATGGAAGCCAAGTCAATAGTTCATGTGCATAATTTCAGCAAAAAATGTTATATTTGCACCGTAAAATTTAAGTCATGGAAGAAAGACAAAAATTTAATGGTACTGGACAAGGGAGAATATTTAAAAATCCCTTCCTAGAGATGTTCACAAAAACGAATCATCTCATTGCAATGTGCACTGACATACCTCTTATAATTACGTTTATTTGCCTGGGAGTTCACTTTTTCCCTATGTCGGTTATGAAAATAATTGGCTTATATGTAATAGGTATGTTATCGTGGAGCCTTATGGAGTATATATTACATCGTTGGGTATTCCATTTTATCAATGAATCAAAATGGAGTAAGCGTTTTCACTATATAGTTCATGGCGTTCATCACGACTACCCAAGAGATGAAGAAAGGTTATTTATGCCTCCATTGCCTACCTTGATCTATGCAGCTATGTTCTGTGGTGTGTTTTATATCTTTTTAGGACATTATACCTTCTATTTTATGGCTGGTTTTGTGAACGGATATTCTGTCTATGCTTTCATGCATTGGGCTATACATGCTTTTACTCCTCCAAAACGCCTTGCCTTTTTATGGAAGCATCATAACATGCACCACTACCGCACCCAAGAGAAAGCTTTTGGTGTAAGTAGCACCTTCTGGGATCATATCTTCCGTACATTACCGCCTCAGAAATAATACTTTTAGAAACATTCAAGAACCCTGCTTTTTAGCGGGGTTTTTTGTTTGGTGTTTCCATCTACTTCCCCTCAAATCCAAAAGGTTTTAAATTCTTAACACTCAATACTAATTTCTCAATACTGTTTTGGGCGTTCCCGTACGGGTCGGGCTATCCGCTATCAAGTCCTCGCCTCCTAAGGTCGGCTGTGGGCTTTACGCTACAACGCGAAGTCTCACGAATTCAAATGCTAATAAGCGCTCTATGAGTAATCCCTAACGCAAATACATAAACTAGGTTAAAGGTGGGCGCGGGTTAGCTGTAGAGGATGCGAGTTTAGGAAGACAGGCAAGCAGGGAGCAAATGTCGCCCCGAAAAAGAATTAAAAAGTTAGAGCCCTTTAAGGTTAAAGGCATACGAAAACCAGAATGATTTTAAGTCCTAATTATTCTTCGTGCTTCTTCCACACATCGGGTCTGCGTTGCTTGGTGCGCTCAACAGATTGAGCCAAACGCCAGTCTTCAACCTTTTTAGGGTCGCCTGATAATAATACCTCGGGCACTTTTAGCCCATTGTATTCTGCAGGGCGGGTATATACCGGTGGTGCCAATAAATTATCCTGGAAGGAATCATAAAGTGCAGAGGTCTCATCTGATAAGACGCCCGGGAGCAAACGTATAATAGCATCGCAAAATATAGCAGCAGGTAATTCTCCACCGCTTAATACATAATCGCCAATTGATATTTCTCTGGTAATAAAAAGTTCCCTTACCCTTTCATCTATACCTTTATAGTGGCCGCATAACAAGATGATATTCTTTGCCATTGAAAACTGGTTTGCCTTATCCTGGTTAAATACTTCTCCGTCAGGTGTCAGGTAAATAATTTCGTCGTATGTTCTTTTCGATTTTAATTCTTCAATGCACTTCGCAATCGGCTCAATGGTCATTACCATGCCTGCGCCACCGCCAAATGGACTATCGTCAACTTGTTTGTATTTGCCAATACCATAATCGCGCAGATTTATAAAATCCACTTCTACCAGTTTTTTCTCTATCGCTCTTTTTACAATAGAATGCTGGAAAGGGCTTTGCAGCAGATCCGGATGCAGGGTTATAATATCTATATGCATAGAGCAAAGGTAATACATTGTCAGTATTGGTTTTTATTGGCAATATGATAAATCTCATTTTCCGGTATGGCATAGCTCATTCCTTAACCAGGTAGGCAGGCTTAATTTTGTTTTCATAACAACATAAACAAAGTATTATGAATACTGCAACAAGCCCAAACAGAAATTCAGGTTCTATTGAAAACGCACTATCAGGAATGATGTTTCCGAAGACGGAAACCAATACTTATGTTCAGGAAACTGAAGCACACCCAGGAAAATCTATTTCTTATTATTTAGAGGTGTATGTAGTTATCTTTTCTTCTATCCTGGCGATTGTGTTGATATTCGAAGGCTTCTTTTTTAAATAAGCCTCTATTTTCTTATCATGCCAATGTGAGGAATATGGTCTTCTATATATTCCTCACCGGTGGCTATAAAACCTAAGGATGTATAGAATTTTCTCAGGTAAGCCTGTGCGCTTATTTTGATCGGGGTGTTTCCGAATAATTGTTTGCAATGGTCAATACTTGCTTGCATCAATAATTTTCCGGTTCCCGTCAGCCGCACCGACTTTGCTGTAACCACCCTTCCAATAGAAGCATATTCAGGGTATGATATGCCTTTGGGCAATAAACGGGAATAAGCGATCAATGTATTATTAGCATCCAGTACCATTAAATGCCAACTGTCAAAATCTTTTCCATCTGCATCCTGATAAGGGCAATTTTGTTCCACACAAAATACTTCTATACGTAGTTTAATAATGTTGTAAAGTTCTTCAGTCGTAAGATCTTTAAAATGTTTGCAAAATATTGTTGGCGATTTTATGTCTTTCATTGTTTAGTTACAATTTTAAATTCTACTCTTCTGTTCCAGGCCTTCCCACTTTCCGTATTATTAGTGGTAACAGGGTTTGCGCCACCATAGCCTTTATAATTCACCCGATTTTCTTTAATTCCCTTCGATATTAAATAGCCTGCTACGGCTTTTGCTCTTGCCTTAGAAAGAGTAATGTTCTTTTCTGCTATTCCGGTATTATCGGTGTAGCCGCTTATTTCTATTCGAGTAGAATTGTTACTCTTTAAATATTTTACCAATGCATCTAATTCTGGGAATGATGTTGGTAATAAATCCGATTTATCATTTTCAAAAAAAACGTTATTAAGAATTATATTCTTACCTTTTGTTATTAGTGATGGTTTTGAGTTAATTAAATCTTCTTTCTTTTCAATTTTATTGAGGCTATCACGTTCCCAGGCTGATAAAAGTTCTATACATACGTCATCTATATAGTAATAAGCATATCCCGTTTTATGATTTAATCCTAGGTCTTTTTTTAAACAACTAATATTCTTTACAAAACTGCCAATAATAAGATAATCGTATTTAGCGTGCGGGGTAAATCGACAAGATACTTTGGTCCATTTTAATGTATCAATGATTGGCCTATTATTCATATCCAATGAAGGATAACTTCCAACATAACCGAATTGCACTTCACAATCAGGGCCTCCACAAAATGACATTGAAATATTAGATATTCCATATTGAGAGCTAGATGCTCGTGAAACGTAGAAACTTACCATATATGTTTTCCCAACAATCAATGGGGATAATAATTTAGTTGAAAGATAATCACCATAATTAAGAGACTCCTCTTGGGAAAATAATGTCATTCCAATATACCCTTTTCCTGTTCTAGCATATTGAAATCCTCTATAATTTGAAGGAATATTTACCGATTTTTCGGAATATTTCTGTTGTGCATCTAATTCTTTCCTCGTACTTGAACATTCATTCAAGTAATCTATTGGATTTTTGGTCGCGAGAAACCAATTCTTAAGGACTTTGTAGTTTGTGTCTCCCTTAAGACATGTTGTGTACTCTTCAAAACGTGGGTTAGGCACTAAATTTTGTGCATGACAATTGACGCAGCCAATTATTAATAACAGAAATAATTTGATTTTTCTAAAGACCACGGCATGGAGTTTTCTTAATCAAATCTACCATTTAAAACCATTTTCACTTTTCAATTTCCGACTCCGGCAGCAATTCTTAATCATTAAGTATTTCTATAACGGTTTGATTAGTAGGTATTTATTTGTATATTGCGTTTGTATTAGAGGAATACAATTTTATATTTTGCTGTTAATCAGCTGTTGTTGCCAAAACTGTCATGAATGATAGTAGTCATTGGTATATGTAGTGATTATTTTTAATAGTATTGTATAACGTTCTTAATTACCATTACAATGAAAAAAGGAATTATTCTATTAATCGGATTGATCTTGATGATCAGTTTTACCAATGCCCAATCAAAAAAGGGAAAGGGCCGTAAACTTGACAAAAAAACGTACGTATGCGATTTTTTGCAGGCGGGCGGGAAAGATGCTTTCCAGGATGAACTCAAGTTTATGAACGGGCAGTTTCAGTGTGGTATTATGTTAGATGATGGTTTCAGGGCTACAGAATATGAAACTACCATTGACTCGTCCGGAGGCGATGCCCCGACCATTACTTTTACATGTAATGCCAAAAACGATAAGGGAGATGAGTATTTATGGACCGGAAAGGTTACAGGGGATGATATGACTGGCACAGGATGCCTTGTAAATAAAAAGGGTAAAACAAAAAAGTCATATACCTTCTCCGGCACTCTTAAACTCAAAAAGGGTAAAGCCGAAGCAAGTAAGTAAACTTCTTTTCAGGGCTATTAATATAAGTCCATATTTCTTCTGAGGTCATACTGGATATGCCTGTTTATTTCTTATTTTTGTTACTTCAAAAATTGTATTGCCATGAATGATATACGTTACGATTGGACCAAGGAGCAAATAGCTGAAATATATAATACGCCATTACTGGAATTGGTATACCGTGCAGCTACCATTCACCGCAAATACCATAACCCCGGCGAAGTACAGATAAGTTCACTTATTTCTATTAAAACAGGTGGTTGCCCTGAGGATTGTGCGTATTGCCCGCAGGCTGCCCGTTACCATACTGAGATCAAAGTCCATAAGTTGATGAGTGTTGAGGAAGTAAATGGCATTGCTGATAAAGCTCAAACCATGGGTGCGTCGCGCCTGTGTATGGGTGCTGCATGGAGAGAAGTCCGCAATAACCGCGATTTTGACCAGGTGCTTGACATGGTGAAAGCCGTGAATGCAAAAGGTATGGAAGTATGTGCCACTTTAGGTATGGTTACTGAAGAGCAAGCTAAGAAACTTGCAGATGCAGGTTTGTATGCATACAACCATAACGTAGATACATCGGAAGAGAATTACGAAAGCATTATTACCACCCGCAAATACGAAGATAGGCTCAACACTTTGCATAATGTGCGCAAGGCTGGCCTTACCGTTTGTTCCGGCGGTATTATTGGTATGGGTGAAACAGCGGATGACCGCATTGGTATGTTGTTAACCCTGTCGCATTTAAATCCTCACCCTGAATCAGTACCTATTAATGCACTGGTACCGGTTGAAGGAACTCCATTAGGTGATAGGCCATTGGTTGAATCGTGGGAGATGATACGCATGATAGCAACAGCCCGTATTGTTATGGCTGACTCGGTTGTGCGCCTTTCTGCAGGCCGTGTGCAAATGAACAGGGAAACTCAAGGGTTCTGCTTTATGGCAGGAGCCAATTCTATATTCATGGGCGAAAAACTTCTTACTACCCCTAATCCTGATGCAAATAAGGATATGGAGATGTTTAAAGTGCTTGGCCTGAAACCTCGCAAGGCTTTTCAATACGAGAAACAGGAGGCATAATAACTCTCTTGATCTCTCTATAGAGGAGAATAAATAGGATGGTCGCCTATACCACGGAAATATTACGCTTTAAAGAGCAAGGTGAAAAAACAGGCTGGAGCTATATTGAAGTCCCTGCTGCCATTGCAAAAAAACTAAAGCCCGGTTGTAAGGTTTCATTTCGTGTAAAAGGTAAACTCGATAATTTTCAAATAAAACAGGTTGCTTTGTTGCCAATGGGCGAAGGCAATTTTATAATCCCCATTAATGCTACTATTCGAAAAGGTATTCGCAAACGAAAGGGAGATACTCTTAATGTTCAGCTAGAAGAAGATAAAAGTGAATTTGCTTTCAATGCTGACTTTATTGCCTGCTTGCAGGACGAACCCGAAGCGTTCAAGCATTTTAAAAGCCAGCCTGGTTCTCATCAAAAGTATTTCTCCAAGTGGATAGATAATGCCAAGACGGATGCCACCAGAGCAAAACGGATAGCTATGGCTGTAAACGCACTACTCAGGCATTTGAACTATGCTGAAATGTTGAGAGAAGATAAGGCTAAAAGGGAAATGCTATAAGCCCACCCTAACCCTCCCGAAGGGAGGGACTTCTGTGTGAATGGGTATACTATATTTATAAAGAAAGGAACTATTCCTTTCCTTTGTAAGGTTGAGGTAGGCCTTAGCCCTCCCTTTGGGAGGGTAGGGTGGGCTGTTTTCTCCTCATGTATATAACCAGCGTGGCTATAATATTTATCAGCATTAGTGTGGCCGGATACAAAATCGTTATCAGTGAATACTCTGATAAGGCTAATAATGTAAACGTACCTGAGAAAGCAAATAGAGCATACATGGCTAATGTTTCAGAATGAGGCTCAATATACATTTTGCGCAGGGTAGGGAGGAAGCCAACAAAATCTATTACTGACATAAGTATGATAGACAATAATGTGTCCTTCAAAAAAATGTACACACAAATAGAAGCCAAAGCACCAATAAGGCAAATGGTATCAAACGTGGTTATATTTTTTGTTCCGTTCTTAATTGATAATATGCAGGTGAACGCACAAAGCACAGTACCTGTGGCTAAAGACAAAACACCAAAACCTGCATGATTGTTGAACATGGCAATAACTACAGTGCCTTGCAAAATGGTCCATATTAACCAGGTGTATACATGTGGCGTAGTTGTCTTTCTGTAAATATCCCTTATATATGGCACAAAACAAGCCGAACCAATAATGGCAGCCAAAGTACCGCAGGCAGTTTTATAATCTAAGTTCATAAGGAATTAATTTTAAATGTTGAATTCTAAATTTTGAATTAAACGGAAGTCCAATTCTAATTTAAAATTCAACATTCAGCATTCAAAATTCTGGTATTTACCAGATCACTGCTCTCAGGCTATCAGGCCTGTACATAGCATCGCCGGGCTTAACATTAAAGGCTTTGTAAAACTCGTTCATGTTCGATAAAGGCCCTAATACCCTGAATCGTGCAGGTGAGTGAGGATCAGTATTTACAGCCTGCCTGTTGTATGCAGTACGCGAGTTTTGTCTCCAAACCTGTGCAAAGGAAATAAAGAACCTTTGTTCAGGAGTAAAGCCATCAACAATTCCTTCCGGATGTTGTTTCAGATCATTCTCAAGAGCCTGGTATGCAATAGTAATGCCACCCAAGTCAGCAGTATTCTCACCAATAGTCAGTTTACCTTTTACATGAACTGAATCAATTACAAAGCCATCAAACTGGTTTATTACTAACCCGAGTTTGCTGAAATAATGTGTAGAATCTGAATCAGTCCACCATTTGCGCATATTGCCGTCACCATCGTACTGATTGCCTTGGTCATCAAATCCGTGTGTAAGCTCATGGCCAATAACAGCTCCAATGCCACCGTAGTTCATAGCATCGTCTCTGTCCGCTTCATAGAATGGGAATTCTAATATACCTGCTGGAAAACAAATTTCATTCAACGTTGGCTCATAGTAAGCATTTACAGTCTGTGGAGACATACCCCATTCTGTTCTATCAACTGGCTTACCAAGTTTTTCAATGTCGTAGTTGAATTTGTATTTACTAACCCTGAACGCATTAAGCACGTATGCATCGTTCTTTATTTCAAGTTTTGAATAATCTCTCCATTTATCAGGGTAGCAAAGCTTCAAAGTAATTTTATCAAGCTTAGCAATTGCATACTTCTTTGTGTCAGGGCTCATCCAGGTAAGATTATTAATGCGCTCTTTATAAGCAGTAATAATATTTGTAACCATTGCATGAACCCGTGCTTTTGTTTCAGGATTAAAATATTTCGCTACATACAGTTGGCCTACTAATTCGCCCATTGCTCCGTTAGTAGCTTCTACAGAACGCTTCCACCTTGGCTTCATGGCTTTGGTGCCACTTAGTGTTTTTCCCCAGAAATTAAAATTGATGGTAGAAATTTCATCACTTAATGAGTAACGAACCGGGCCTGAAGCAAAGAAATGTATACGTAAATAAGTTTTCCAGTCGTCAATAGAATAAGACTTAGCCACATCACTTATTTTTACAAGGAACTTAGGTTGGCCAACAATTATAGTATCAACAGATTTAATATCATAAATTTCAAGACAAGTGTTCCAGTCAATATTCGGGGTGGTTTTTTCAAACTCAGCAAAAGGCATCTTATTGTATGTTGCATGTACATCCCTTGTCTCTATCTGGCTCATAGCTGCATTAGCCAGGGTTGTTTCCATACCTAATACTTTATTGGCATCTAAAGCGGCTGCTTCAGGTGTTTCCCCCAATTTAATATATAGTTGAGAAAGGTATTCGATATACTTGCTGCGTATCATTTTCATTCTCGCAGTTGTATCTACGTAATAGTCTTTAGAAGGCAATAGCATTCCTCCCTGTTCCGTTCTGCAAACTTCTTTTGAGCTTATTTTATCATCTTGTCCTACACCAAATCTGAACATTACATTCGTGCCCATTGTCATAAGTCTTGCCGACTCTTTCCACAAGGAATTATTATCTGTAATAGCATTAATACGTGCAAATTCATCATTCAATGGACTAATGCCATCCTTATTCAATTTGTCAGAATCAAGAGCCATGGAATAGTAATCGCCTGCTTTTTGTTGTACGCTACCTGCAGCTTTGTTCTTTTCTGCGGCTGCTGCAATAAGTATTTTGTGCACACGAGATACATTGGTATCGTTTGCAATATTGAAACTTCCCCATCTTGCCTCCGATGCAGGAACTGCATTATTCTTTATCCAGTTGCCATTTACATACTGAAAAAAATTATCGCTTGGCTTTACGGTTGTGTCAAAGTTGGCGCGGTTTATTTCTTTCGGATTAACTGTATCACCTTTTTTATAGGAACTTATAAAAACAGTGAAAAGGATTAAAAGAATGGCTGAAGAGTAGAGTAATACTTTTTTCATTACATTTTTTATTTAGATGAATTAAGAAAACGTTGAATTTAGGATGGTAATTTAGAATAATTTTTCTTCTTCAAGAAAATGGGTGTTATAATCGCCTGCCAGGAACCTTTTGTTCTCCATTAATTTCAAATGGAAAGGTATGGTGGTCTTTATTCCTTCAATAACAAATTCTTCCAAAGCACGTTTCATTTTCGCTATTACTTCTTCCCTCGATTGGGCTACTGTAATGAGCTTAGCTATCATGGAATCGTAATTCGGTGGAATAGAATAACCTGCATATACATGTGTATCTACACGTATTCCATGGCCGCCGGGTACATGGAAATTTAATATTTTTCCAGGTGAAGGACGGAACCCGTTAGCAGGATCTTCAGCATTGATCCGGCATTCCATAGCATGCATCTGTGGAAAATAGTTCTTACCCGATATTTTAATACCGGCAGCAATCTTGATCTGCTCAGCAATAAGGTCATAGTTAATTACTTCTTCTGTTATAGGATGCTCTACCTGTATACGGGTATTCATTTCCATAAAATAGAAGTTGCGGTGCTTGTCAACAAGGAATTCAACCGTACCTACACCTTCGTAGTTAACAGCTTCGCCTGCTTTTATAGCAGCTTCGCCCATTTTTTTACGCAGCTTGTCGGTCATGAACGGAGAAGGAGTTTCTTCTACCAGTTTCTGGTGCCTGCGTTGAATAGAGCAATCTCTTTCTGAAAGGTGGCATACTCTGCCATACTGGTCGCCCGCTATCTGAATTTCAATATGGCGCGGCTCTTCCAGGAATTTTTCCATATACATGCCATCGTTACCAAAAGAAGCCTGTGCTTCCTGGCGGGCCGATTCCCATGCATGGTCAATTTCTTCATCTTTCCATATAACGCGCATACCCTTACCACCACCACCGGCAGTAGCTTTCATCATTACAGGGTATCCTATTTTCTTTGCGGTTTTTTTAGCGTCGGCAAGGTCTTTCAATAAGCCATCGGAACCTGGAACTACAGGCACGCCTGCTTTTTTCATGGTTTCCTTGGCAGTAGATTTATCGCCCATGGCCTCAATCATTGCAGGCGAAGCGCCGATGAACTTTATCTTATGCTCAGCACAAATGTGTGAGAACTTAGCATTTTCTGAAAGAAAACCATAACCCGGATGTATTGCATCAGAGTTGGTTATTTCAGCTGCCGAAATAATATTAGGTATTCTTAAATATGAATCTTTACTTGGTGGAGGGCCAATACATACAGCCTCATCAGCAAAACGTACATGCAAGCTATCTTTATCGGCTGTAGAGTAAACAGCAACCGTTTTTATTCCCATTTCCTTACACGTACGTATAACGCGCATGGCAATTTCTCCCCTGTTTGCTATCAGTATTTTTTTAAACATCTCTTTGCTCGTTTTTATCGAACCCGCCTTAGGGGATTCAGCAATTTTTATTCTTGCCACAATTAGCTCGGATCAATAAGTAATAGTGCCTGATCGTATTCAACCGGCGACGCATCGTTGGCGATTACCTTTACTAAAGTACCCGACACTTCGGCTTCTATTTCGTTGAAGAGTTTCATTGCCTCTATAATGCATATTACTTTACCTTTTTCGATCTTATCGCCTACGTTTACAAAAGGTGGCTTATCCGGAGAAGATGACCTGTAGAAGGTACCTATCATCGGAGATTTTATGGTAATATATTTTGACTCATTGCTGTGTGGAGCAGTTTCTGCAGGAGCCTGTGGCGCAGCGCTTACCGGTATGGGGGCAGGAGCAGGGGCAACTGGTGCGGGAGCAGCAGCCTGAACAGGCATTTGCTGTACTTCAGTTCCACCCTTAGCTGTTTTTATAACCAGCTTAATGTCCTTTGTTTCCAGTTCAACTTCTGAAACATTGGCCTTGGAAACAAAACGAATGAGTTCTTCTACTTCTTTAATATTCATAACCTAAGTCGTTTAAGGGTTCTTAATGACAAATATAAAATCTTACTAAAACAAAGACCGTAACAAATATAAAAAATAAGGTTAGCCGTTCAACGCCCATTTAACATAAATGGCTCCCCATGTAAATCCTCCACCGAATGCCGAAAGAATAATATTATCACCTTTTTTCATGCGGTCCTGGTATTCCCATAAACAAAGCGGAATAGTGCCCGATGTAGTGTTGCCATATTTGTGTATGTTCAACATCACCTTGCTATCGGGTAGTTCCATTCTGCGTGCAACGGCGTCTATAATACGTTTATTAGCCTGGTGAGGCACTAACCATGCCACATCATCGGGTTTAAGATTGTTGCGTACCATCATTTCTGCCGACACATCTGCCATTTGCTTCACAGCTACTTTAAATACTGCCTGTCCTTCCTGGTAAACAAAATGCTCCTTCTTTTCTACCGATTCAATGCTCGGTGGTTTTACCGAACCGCCCGCTTTCTGGAAAAGGTGTGCCCTTCCGGAACCATCTACCTGGTGCTTGAAATCAAGTATGCCATAACCTTCTGTATTTGGTTCAAGTAATACTGCGCCTGCGCCATCACCGAATATTACACAGGTAGCCCGATCAGTATAATCAACAATAGATGACATTTTATCAACACCAACTACCACTACTTTTTTATGCGCTCCGCTCTGAATAAATTGCGCACCGGTGGTAAGTGCATATATAAAACCTGAACAGGCTGCATTCACATCAAAGCTCCATGCATTTTTTGCACCTACTTTATCACATACAATATTGGCTGTTGCAGGAAATATATAATCACCGGTTACAGTGGCAACAATAAGTAAGTCGATCTCTTCAGGCGAAATGCCTCTTTTTTTGCAAAGGTTTTTAACAGCTTCAATAGCCATTACCGAAGCGCCCTGTTCCTTGCCTTTAAGTATCCGTCTTTCTCTAACGCCTGTGCGTGAGGTAATCCATTCATCATTGGTATCAACCATTTGAGCAAGCTCATCATTGGTCAATACATATTCAGGAAGATAGCCTTCTACAGCGGTTATAGCAGCAGTAACTGGCATATTCTTTATGGATTAAAAGCTTTTTTTATTTTTTCCGCTACTCCTGCTTCCGCCATATTCATTGTCAGCAAGATCATATTCTTGGTAGCTTCTTCGTTTGAAATACCATGACCGATTACTACTGTGGAGTTAACACCAAGTACCGGAGTTCCGCCATATATTTCGTAATTGAACCTGTCAAAGAAAGAATCAGATATTTTCCGTTTTTTAGCTATGGTATAAAAAGCTTCCGCTTCTTTTAAAACAACATTTCCTACAAATCCCTCGCATACCACTACATCGGCAGAGCCAACATCGAACAGATAACGAGCTTCAATATTGCCCACAAAGTTTATCTGTTTCATTTCCTTCATCATTTCGTGGGCCGCCTGTGCAACCAGGTTACCTTTTTCCTCTTCTTCACCTATATTGAGCAAGGCTACTTTAGGGTCTTCAATATTATATATGTATTTAGAGAACATTTTACCTAATACAGCAAACTGGCAAAGTACTTCAGGCCTGCAGTCGGCGTTACTGCCCACATCGAGCAAAATACCTACGCTGCCATCTACCTTAGGAACTACAGATGCGATGCAAGGGCGTTGAACACCTTCGATCGTTTTAACGCTATAAATAGCGCCTACCATCATAGCACCAGTATTGCCATTGCCTGCAAAGGCATCAAGTTCTTTATTTTTAAGCATTTGAAAACCCAGCCCGATACTTGAGTTCGGTTTCTGGTTAATGGCTCTGAGTGGTGACTCAGCCATTTCTATCATTTCAGTTGTATGAACAATATCAAAATGCTCCTCGCCTAACTGGTGCTCCTTTAATAAGGGCAATATCTTATCGCGGTCGCCAATAAGCACAAGCCTTATACTTGATGGCAACTGGCGGAATGCCAGTACAGCTCCACCAACTGTAGTTTTAGGGGCATAGTCGCCCCCCATTATATCCAGACCTATTCGCACAGGCTGTTTGTTAAGCTAAATGATAAAATCATAAAGCCTTGCAGGTTATGCAGAAACATTCTTTTCTACAGCTTGCTTTCCTTTATAGAAGCCGCACTCTGGGCATACACGGTGACTTAACACAGGTGCACCACAATTGCTGCATGTTGATAATGTAGATGCAACCGCTTTGTAGTTGGTCCTGCGTTTTCTTCCACGGCTTTTCGAGTGTCTTCGTTTCGGGTGTGGCATAGTTGTTTGTTTTTAGTTAATTGTTTTCTTGTTCTTCAGTACTCGAAGAACGTTTATTGCTGTTTATAATATACTTTTCTTCACTACTTTTATCTACTTCCAGGTTCTTCAACTGCTTGATTACCTCTTGGTTACATCCACGTTCACCATCCTTATTTATAGGGTGTATTCTTTGCATGGGCAGCGAAAGTACTACATATTGGTACACGAAAGGTGCAATATCAATGTCTTTTTCTCCTGAGGTAAGGGTAACCATGTCGTCTTCCTCCTGATGCTCACGGCCTTCCGTCTTCACAATAAGCTGTCTTTCAAGCTTTGTACTCAGGTTAAAATCATCCCCGCAGCGGTCGCATGTAACATTAAGTATTCCCTCAACAGCAAAATGTAACATTAAAATAGGTGAATTCTTATTAAATGTCACAATTACCTTAAGATCGGCCTCATGAATATCCTCATACTTATTTTCACGGAAGAGCTCACCGTCTATAGTAAACAGAAAGCTATGTTCTCCGTTTTTAAGGGCAGCAAGGGAAATAATGCACGCGGTATCTTTAACTCTCACTTTTTTTGTAAAAAACTGTGCAAAAGTAAGATTTTATTTTGAATTAGAGCAGATTTACTTAGAGCAGCTTTTCGCGGAAAAACTGCAGATATTCATCAGCCTTTTTATGGTTGGTCATCAGGTTGAAGTTCGCCTGGGTAATATAGAATGTTTGGTAGGAATTTAAGGATAAAGTGCTGAATATATTCCCATCCGCGTTCAGGAATTGGTAATAGTTCTTTACTTTATCCGGGCTGGTGAATTTTTTCATTACCACCATCAGCTGTTTAGGGTTTAATAATGATTCATCAGGTTGAAGATTATTCTGGCTGAATGTTTTGCTGTTCATGTCAGTAAGTTTGGCCAATAAAGCGCTCATCTTTGTTGATTCTTTAGTATCCATCAGTAGTATCCAGAAATAAATGCTGTCAGGGGCAGTGCTGTATGTAATAGTAGTATCCTTTACTACAGCCTTAGGCTTACGGTTAAGGTAATCGAGGGTGGATTGGGCTAGAAACTTCACCGAATCTTTAGGATATAACACTGTTACCCTTGTAAGGGCATTTTTGTATGCATCAAGCCCCTGTGTGGAACCTATTGCCATAGCCTGAAGGTAAGCGAATTTTGGGGTAAGCTCGTTTTGAGGAAACAGGGAATCTGCCTGTTTGCAATTATTAAGCACCTGCAAATAATTCTGCACATCGTACGATTGCATAGTTGCTGTATATAGTCGTGCAATCTCTTGTTTGCTGGCCTCCCGGTCACGCGCAAATTTATCAGGGTCTTTTAAAAGTTTTGCATATTGCGAATCAGGGTATTTTGAAAGAAGCAGATCCTTATAATAATTCATACGTTCATCATTGCGCATGTCTTTATATATGCGATAAAGCTCGTAATAAACAAGCAGCTTATACTTGTTGTCCGGGAAACGGTTAAGCATGTCCTCAAAGTCTGATGACGATTTTCTGTAATTATGCAGGTATTCCTTGTATATAGCGCCGGCATTATAATATGCATCAATTACACTATCTACTGATTTTTTCATGGCCGCATCGGTAAGGGGTATGTGTTTCATGTAATATGCCGAGCTGTATTTATCGTTCGCGGAATCTTTTGCGGTTTTCACTGACTTACCACCTTTTTTAGCAATTCCTTTTGAGGTATCATTCTTACCGGCTGAAGAATCCTGCGCTATTTTATTAGCATTAGCAACTTTGCGGCTACGCCTCCAGTCATCTTCCAAAGGGCGGTTGCCCCATTTCTGGGTGAATTCATTTATCCCTTGTTGCAATGCGCTAGGGTTATAGAAATACCACTTGCCGTTTGATGCCGCAGTTGTGTTTTGATTGACATTTGCACTATTCTGACTGTTTTGGGCATCCAGATCCTTTTGTTTCTTTTCAGCTTCAGCTATTCTTTCCTGATCTATAATATTGGCAATATATTTATCCAGGTCCTTCTTGTCCATTTTTGCTAACTTCTGCACACTATCCTGGTAGGCAATTATATCAAGGTAATTAACCAGTTTTTGCAGATTCTCTTTTTTTGCAACAATAGAATCCCTTCCCTTGTATGTCTTGGGTAATGAAGTAAGTGTACTATCAAAATATCTTTTAGACCTTACGTATTGTTCCCTGTAAAAATTAAAATTAGCCAGGTCGAGGTAAGAAATTGCTTTTTGACGTGGATTGGTAGTGCTTGCACGAACTGATTTATTAAGATATGTAATACCTTGCACTGTATCTCCTTCCTTCATGGCTATTTTGGCCAAAGCGTAATAAATCTGGTCTCTTTCATCAAGGTATTTGGTAGGAATAAGCATTTTATTAAGTTCTTTCTTAACCTTTTCATTCTCCTTATCTCCACCCATAAAAAGTAATGCCCTGTATATCGTTGCTTCAAAGTCGAGATCGGGGGTAGGCTTGCTCGTTAATACTTTAGTATAATAATCGTAAGCTTTTGGATTTTGCCCGCTGTGTTGAGCTAATTGCCCCAGTATAAAATAGTACCGTGCTTTGGTCTTTTTATCCTTCTCAATTTCCATTGCTTTTTTTAACCACTTTGAAACATCCTCCCACTGGCCAATACGGGTATAATAATCGGCTACTGCTGCATAATACTCAGCTTCCATTTTCTTTGGGATATCCTTACTCGATTTTAAATAATCGATCAGTTCTTCTGATTTCGATACCGCCCCCATTTGGTTATAAGCCCGTATCTGCCATATCATGGCCTCATATTTTATATCGGTCTTCTTATATTCTCTCGATGTGTAGTCTAATTCATCGAGGCAGGTTATGTACTCATTTTTGTATAGATTAGCCTGCGCCATAAGCATATAGCAGTACTTAATGTACTTAGAGGCATCTGCAATTTCATGATGGTTTTTATCAGTGATCGTATGATTTTCGATCATCGTCTGGCACTTCTTAATGGTCCTGTCCATTTGCGGGAAAATGGTAGATACCTCATTTGACTCGGCATACATATATACAGGCAAAATGTCAGTATAATCCTCTTTATGTATTTGTGCCAGTTTATCCAGTCCCTCGTAGTAAGAAAGCTTGCCCCAGAAATATCCATTGTAATGGGCGCAGGTGGTATGGAACTTCCGTACAAGCCAGGTGTTCTTTTCTGTTGTGCAGGATTGCCAAACGGTTAGCAGGGCAAACAGTATACCTAAATGAAATATTTTCCGGATCGATGCCAAATACTAAGAGGTTAAGCTATAAATAACTGTTTTTTCTTGCAAATAGTGTGTAAAAGTAAGAATTTAACGATGAGGCACGAACAAGAAGCCCTGAGAGCTTTATTCTATAACCAGCTTACCACTTGCAATAGCTTCACCTTTTTCAGAAATAATGCGGTATAGGTAAATACCTGGCGGCTGAGAACTTAAATCAAGAGAATATTCGGTAGTGGATATTGAATATTGGGAATCGTGAATCTTCTCTCCCAACATATTGTAAACTTCAATATTTATTTTTTGAGTAGTTCCTTGCACTTGGAAATTGAATATGCCTTTTGAGGGGTTGGGGTAGACTTCAACTGAATTTTCATGTAGAGAAATATTCTCATTACCGGTAAGTAAATCACAAATATTATAAATTCCTCCACCGGAACTGTCTACTCCTTTATTTATACTCGTAATAGTTCCACCATTTTAACTATTGTTCCACTACTTCCAATAATACCGCCAGGTACAGTATCATTTCCACCACTGTATTTAGTAATGCATATGTTAAGGACAGAATCAAATTTGAAAACTAAAGCTCCATAGTAATTTGTTCCATTTAAACCACCTTGGCCAACCGTAGCAAATCCGTTATCAGTTGTTGCAGTAATTCCATACCCAAAAGAACCCCAGTCTCCCTCAGCCCTGCTATTTTCCAAGGTTCCATTATTATCTAATTGCAATACATAAACACTGCCTGTAGCACCACTTCCATAGTCATAACTATAGCCAACAACTCCCAACATTCCATTTGAGGCTTGAGATATTCCATTTGCGCTTTCAAATCCGGCTCCTATGGCTTTAGCCCACTTTAAATTACGTGAAGAATCTAGTTTCATAACATAAGCGTTTGTGCCTGTTGATCCATAAGAAGAAGTTTGTCCTGCGATTGCATAACCGCCATCTTCTGTTTGAATAATGGAATTTCCGTCATCTTCTTGGGTTCCACCAATTGTTCCCGACCATTGTAAGTTACCTAATGAATCTGTTTTAAGAGTATATACATCATAATTACCTGCACCAAATGAATTTGTATTTCCGGCTATAACAAAGCCTCCATCTTTAGTGGCATAAACTGAATTTCCTTTGTCATCTCCTGCTCCTCCAAAAGTTTTAGCCCATTTAAAATTTCCTGCTGTATCTAATTTTATTAAGTAAACGTCATTACTACCAGCCCCGAATGAATTTGTATATCCGGTGATCGTATAACCACCATTTTTAGCCATAGTAATAGAATTTCCGTATTCATTTCTGTTGCCACCAATTGTGCGTGTCCAAATTATATTACCTAATGGATCCAGTTTAACCACATAAACATCATTACTATCTACCCCATATGCATTAGTAGCTCCAGCAATAATATAATTTCCTGATCCATCCTGTATTACCGAATTACCCTCACCAATTCCTATTATTTTAGCCCAAACCTTATTAAGGTTTAAGTCTAACTTTAAAACATAAACACCAGAGGAGTCTCTGTAAGTGCCATACCCTACAATTACAAACCCTCCATCCTTTGTTTGTATAATTGAATTACCGTGATTATTGCCAGTATCTATAACTGCCCCCTGTCTTACCTGCCCATAGGAAGTTGAAAAAGTAAAGACTAAAAAAGAAAATGCAAGGAGTAGTTTTTTCATGAGCGGGTGATTTATATTGTCAAATATAACAAAAGCAACTAGTATAACTTTGTTAGACAAGGTATTTGTAACTAGGCAAAGGTGGGCGCGGGTTAGCTACATATAATACGAGTATAGGAAATACAGGCAAGCAGGGAGCAAATGTCGCCCCCAAACATTGGAAATAATGAATATCGAACAATGAATGCCGAAATAAAAAAGAAACTTACAATGGAATATTACCGTGCTTTTTGTGAGGCAGTTTGGCTACTTTATTTTTCAACATGCTAAACGCCTTTATAAGTTTGATACGGGTATCTTCCGGTAATATAACTTCATCTACATAACCACGTTCTGCTGCCCTATATGGATTAGCAAAGTGGCTGATGTATTCCTGTTCTTTCTCCTTTAACTTCTGTTCAGGGTCTTTAGCTTCCGAAATTTCTTTCTTGAATATAATTTCAGCAGCCCCTTTGGCGCCCATTACTGCAATTTCAGCGCTTGGCCATGCATAATTCATATCGGCGCCAATGTGTTTGGAGTTCATTACATCGTATGCTCCTCCGTATGCTTTACGGGTAATTACAGTAATACGCGGCACAGTTGCTTCGCAGAATGCATATAGCAGTTTAGCTCCGTTTGAAATGATACCATTCCATTCCTGGTCAGTACCCGGTAAAAACCCCGGTACATCTTCAAACACAAGCAATGGAATATTAAATGCATCGCAGAAACGTACAAAACGTGCAGCCTTTAATGATGATTTAATATCTAATACGCCGGCAAGGAAAGCGGGCTGGTTAGCTACGATGCCTATACTTTTTCCGGCAAGCCGGGCAAAACCAACAAGCATGTTCTCGGCATAATTCTTGTGTACTTCAAAAAATGAATCTGCATCGACCACTTCAGCAATTATCTCTCTCATATCATAAGGCTGGTTCGGGCTATCAGGTACTATGTTGTTAAGTCCTTTACGCTTTTCGTCGCCTGCTTCGTAAGGTATTACCGGAGAATCTTCTTCAGAATTTTGAGGCAAGTAACTGAGTAATTGTTTAATATTCTCAATACATTCCACGCCATTAGCGCAACTAAAATGCGCCACACCTGATTTTGATGAATGTGTTGACGCACCCCCAAGTTCTTCAGATGTTACTTCTTCGTGAGTAACCGTTTTTACTACGTTAGGGCCAGTAACAAACATATAAGATGTGTTCTCCACCATCAATATAAAATCAGTTATTGCGGGAGAATAAACTGCACCACCGGCGCAGGGGCCCATAATGGCAGATAACTGAGGAATTACTCCTGATGCTAAGGTGTTACGATAAAATATATCGGCATAGCCACCGAGCGAAACTACACCTTCCTGTATTCTCGCACCACCTGAGTCATTCAGCCCGATTATTGGAGCGCCATTCTGCATGGCAAGATCCATTACACGGCATATTTTTTCAGCATGTGTTTCAGAAAGTGAACCACCAAAGACAGTAAAATCCTGGGCAAATACATATACAAGGCGGCCATTTATTTTTCCGTAACCGGTAATTACACCATCGCCAAGATATTTTTCTCTTTCAAGTCCGAATTCAGTTGAGCGGTGTGTGACAAACATTCCTATCTCTTCAAAACTACCTTCGTCCATTAATATGCCAATACGCTCACGTGCCGTAAGTTTCCCCTTTTTGTGTTGTGAATCTATACGGGTTTGGCCGCCACCTAATTTAGAAAGGGCTATCTTTTCATTCAGTTCGTCCAGCTTTTTGCTCATTGCAGAAATTTTATTTATTGTAAAATGCCATTGCTGGCAATTAATTATATACCTGATATTGATTTTGAAGACATGCAAAGTTAAAAGGAGAAATGAATTGAAGAATGGTCGAGGTAAATTAAGAGGATAATAAGCCCATTTGATTTAAAAATTTCGTAGGTTGCAACATTATTTCCACCCCAATGTAATAAAAGAGAAATGAACAACAAAAGATATAAAATAATACTGCGCTCATTATTAATTGGTTGCAGCCTGATGCTAATCAACTATACCGGTTTTTCCCAAGGCACGAATGCCACGAATGCAGGCGATACAATTATGGGCATTCCCTATTTCATTAGGATAGGAGAAGGTACAGGAGGAGTGAAACTTGGAATTTCAACTATTAATGATGTTGAAAGAATATTTGGCACAGCTAAAATTAAAACGGAAACATCAAAACGCTTAGGGAAAACATATACAGAAAAAGCAATAAGCTATAAAAAGAAGGGCTTGAAGTTTTTTGCACTGAATGATTCTTCCGCTATTATTTATTGTATTGAAGTATCTATGGTTAATGCACGTACCGAGAAAGATATTGTGGTGGGTGTTAGTACACAAGACGATGTTCTCAAAGCGTATGGCGAGCCTTCCTATCGCTCCCCTGAAAGCCTGGAATACGATGGGCTCAGTGTTGTATTCCAGTTCAGTAATGGCAAAGTGGACAAGGTAATGCTAAGCGAGAAAAAATAATTTCACTTCTTTCTGTTATGCAAACCGTTACTGTTTCTCCTGTAATTCATGAAAGCTGGAAAGGGCCTCTGAATGCGGAATTTGAAAAAACCTATTTCGCTCAGCTAAAGCAATTTCTTATAGAGGAGCGGGAAAAACATACTATTTATCCTCCGGGCAAATTAATTTTCTCTGCCTTTAATCATACCCACTTCAATAATGTGAAGGTGGTAATACTTGGGCAAGACCCTTACCATGGAGCAGGGCAGGCAAACGGACTTTGTTTTTCAGTGAGCGATGGTATTACCATGCCTCCTTCGCTGGTTAATATATTCAAAGAGATAAAGAATGACCTTGGCTATCCCATACCAACAACTGGCAATCTGGAACGGTGGGCCGATCAAGGTGTGCTGTTGCTTAATGCCATACTTACCGTAAGAGCCAATGAGCCGGGTTCGCATCAGGGAAAAGGGTGGGAAACATTTACGGACAGCGTTATTCGATCTATATCGGAAGAAAAGAAAAGTGTTGTGTTTTTATTGTGGGGCAAATATGCACAGGCTAAGGAAAAGCTAATAGATACAAGTAAACATCATGTTTTAAAAGCCCCACATCCTTCACCATTTTCTGTACATACCGGCTTTTATGGCTGCAAGCATTTTTCAAAAGCGAATGAATTGCTTCATACACAAGGTAAAAAAGAAATTGACTGGCATTAATTGACCATTTGATATATATTTGAAGTGTGAAACCCTTAATAGCTGCCATATTATTCTTTGCCTTTATAACGGTAAACTTCAGTAAGGTTTTTATTGTTGTTCATTATGAATTGAACAAAAAGCAATTGACCGAACAGTTTTGCGTGAACAAAGACAAGCCTGAAATGCACTGCTGTGCAAAATGTCACTTGAAAAAGCAACTAGCCGATGATGAAGCAAAACAAAAATCGCCTGCATTACCAGATATAAAAAATGATATTCAATTGTTTGGTTCTCCTATAACCATTTATATTAATAATAATAGCAGTGATGGTGCTACACTAATGTATTCTTACACTTGTTTAATTCCACTGGCAGTCAGTGCTGCCATTTTTCATCCGCCTTGTGCGTAGTTTATTATTGAAGTAGTTTTCGAAATAAACAATAACGCATAATCAATTTAAATATGAAAAAGATTCTAAGCATGCTTACATGTATGCTTCTATTATATAGTATACCCGGCTACTCTCAATGCGCCTGCTGTAGCTCAGTTGGCTGTGGAGATAATTCCGGTGGAGGTTCTTCGCTTGTTAAAAAAGGGAAATTGCTTTTCAGTTTTGTAACACGGTACAGTAGTTTCACTCCGTTAGATTCAAAGCAATTAGTAAATGACGCGAACGCCGATACGAATTTTCCGGTATATAATAAATCGTACCAGGAGACATATACTTTCAGTTTGACCTATGGTATAACAAACAGGTTAAATGCAACTGTAACGCTTCCGTACAGTTCGATCAGCAATATACAGACCGCATTGCCTGGATCAACAGAATCAGACCAGTTAGGAACATCGCAAGGCCTGAGCAATATAAAAACCAGTTTACAATATGTATTGTTACAAAAGCAATATTGTAGTGGTTGGGAGGTGATTCCTACAGTTGGAATTATTGCCCCGACAGGTGTACATAATAATATTGCAAAGGATGGAACTTTTTTTGACGACCAGTTTCAACCCGGTGCAAATGCATGGGTTCCGGTGGTTGGTATAAGTGCTGACAGAATGTTCGGTAAACTAACCTTGAAAGGAATGTTTACGTATGTATTCAAAGATACTGACCCGCAAGGTAATGTAGACGCTGCGTTATGGAATTCAGATGTATCGGTTTATTTCCCTTTGTTGAAGTCAAAAGGTGTTATGGCAAAATGCAGTGACAGTTCAAAAATGGGTTCATGCAATATGCCAATGCCAGGAAAGTTTGTATTAAATGGATTCGTTGGAGCCCAGGCTGAACATGTTGGACAGGATGTTGTAGTTATGCCCGATGGCAGTAAGCAGCTTAATCCTAATATTGGCGCTTTCCGTACTTATGCTTCTGTTGGAGTTGTTGCTAACATCAGTCAACGGTTTTTTATACCCGTATCTGTTGCAATTCCGTTTTATCAAAAAGAGAACGGATACCAGGTAAGTCTTAATTACAGGTTGAATATAGGATTATCGTTCTTTATAATGTAATTTGAATTCTGATAGAAAGCCTTTCCTGTGTCAAGGGAGGGCTTTCTATTTTTTAATGGGAGTCAGTTTACGGATTTCGTTGTTCGCGTAATCTGCGACGTATATATTGCCGTTAGAATCAATAGCCAGGCCATAAGGAGAATTTAGTTCTGCGTTTATAGCATCTCCTCCATTGCCGCAATGTCCTTCATTTCCATCTCCGGCGATAGTGAAAATGTATCTATCTGTAGTTATCATTCGTATACAATTGTTGCCGTTATCTGCAACGAATAGATTCCCATTATTATCTAAAACCAAGCCAATTGGCCCTGCCAATTGAGCCGATATAGCTTTCCCACTATCACCCGAATAGCCTGCTGTTCCATTGCCGGCAATAGTAGAAATAATTCCGGCACTATTTATTTTCCTGATACAATTATTGCTTTCATCTGAAATGTAAATGTTGCCAAAAGAATCTGTTATTGCATCAGAAGGATAATTTAGTTGAGCATTGATTGCAGGGCCTCCATCGCCTGTGTAACCAATAGTTCCATTGCCTGCAATGGTAGAAATAATTCCGTTTTTATCAACTTTGCGGATACGTTGATTGCCAAAATCAGCAATAAACATATCTCCCTTACTATTTAAAGTAATATTATACGGAGCATTCATTTTTGCATCGGTCGCTCTAGATCCATCACCTGAAAATCCAATTACCCCACAACCTGCCATAGTAGAAATGATGCCTTTATTATTTATTTCCCGTATACGTTGATTTCCCAGGTCAGCTATATAAAGGTTCGCTATTGAATCTATACTAAGTAATGAAGGAGAGTTGAATTGTGCATTAACTGAGGAGCGACCATCTCCTGAAAATCCTTTGGCTCCGTTACCTGCAATTATGGAAATAATTCCATTGGTATCTATTTTATGAATAAAGTTTCCACTTTTATCAGCACAATAGATAACGCCATTTTTGCCTACAGCGACACCTGATGGAGAATTTAATTCAGCATTTGTAGCTGGTCCGCCGTCTCCAAAATAGTTTTGTACTCCATTGCCTGCAATGGTAGAAATAATGCCTTTTGAATTTACTTTACGAATGCGATGGTTACCATAATCAACTATGTAAACATTGCCCAATGCATCGTTTGAAACTGTATACGGGGTAATCAATTCAGCTTTTTTTGAATCTTCACCATCACCACAGTAGCCCGCAATGCCATCACCGGCAAAGGTTGATATAATACCTGAGGTATCTACTTTACGGATACGGTTATTAAACCAGTCAGCAATATAAATGTTGCCTGTATTATCAACCGCAACTCCCGTAGGCCTTCCTAATTCCGCATTTGTTGCCAAGCCTCCATCACCCGAATATCCCTGTTTACCATTACCTGCAACAGTTGTAATTCTACCTTTCCTATCAATTTTTTGAATACAATTATTTCCTTCATCAGCTATATATAAATTACCTTTTATATCTACAGCAACGGAAACAGGGTAATTTAATTTGACAGGAATTATATGCCCTGATGTGTCCGTTCCGGCAACAGTTGTAATTATGCCCTTTGCGTTTATTTTTCGTATACAATTATTACCAAGATCAGCTATATATATATTACCCCGGTGGTCTATAGCTATACCAGTAGGGTTTTTTAATTCTGCGCTTGTGGCCTGGCCGCTATCACCTGTATGTCCCGCAATACCGTTTCCTGCAATAATAGAGATTGTGCCGTACTTGCTTATCCGTTGAATCCTGTTATTTGTTTTGTCAGCTATATATATATTGCCTTGAGCATCAGAAGCAATAGCTGTAGGATAGGTTTGTTCCTGAATTACAACATCATCGTCAGGCGGGTAATCGTCACTTCTTCCCCCTATAATAGTTGAAATAATACCGCTTGTATTTATTTTGCGAATACAATTTGTACTTGGTCCATCATCAGCAATGTAGATATTACCAAAGGAATCTAAAGCAACACTGCAAGGCATATCTAATTCTGCATCAGCAGAAAAGCCTCCATCTCCTCCATGGCCGATATTTCCGCTGCCTGCAATAGTTGAAATAGTATAGCGCTGAGCATGTAAGGGGTTTATTGCCACGGAACAAAAGAGGATGAAAACAAGAACTGAAACTGATTTGAATGTTTTCATTCTACTATATATACAGATAATATTCCGTTTGAATTCGAGTTATTCACTATGGTAACAAAAGTAACTAAATGAAGGAAATATTTTAGTATCGCTGTTGCAGACTGACACGAGGTGATTTTACCTATATTTGTATATAGAGTAAAGTATTAAAACCCTGATTTGAAATACAATTTAAAATGAAACACTTTTTTTATATATCCTTAATTGGCTTCATGTTTTTTTCTGTAAGAGGTAAAGCACAGGAAAACGACACTCAACCTATTAATATAAGTGGCAGTTTAGCTACAGTAGATACTAACGCATTAAAAAAGAAAAAGGCGGTTGATGCCATTGATACCTCTGTGGTTTTTGTATCAGATGATGGTGATAAATATTATTTGTTGTGTGATAAAAATAAGTTGGCAGTTTACAATAAACTTATAAAGCGTGCGAACAAGCCGATTAAAATATCCGGTACTATGGAAGAGATCAACCGCGACTATTATATAGTTGTAGAGAACTTCATCTTCCTATAAGAAGCTCTTCCGTATCAATTTTTAGTGTTTTATTAATTATTCAGGCTGATTTTTTTCTTAACAATGTGAAAAATCAGGATAAAGTCATTTTTGCCCCCTGAAAATGGCACGTTCAGAGCCGAACCAGTACAATTAAAAGGTTTTAGCTGTCTTTTATTTCCGGTTTTAAAAGGGCTGAAGAGTGGCTTAAACAGGGCTAAGTCGGACTGAGTTATTAACAAAACGCCCTGTTTTTCAACATTTTTTGAAAAATTTATCGCCAAAGATGCCTATTGGTAGGTATATTAGTATATATTCGTGCTAATTAATTAACCGTATTAACCTTTTAAAACCAAATCACATGAACAAAGCAGAATTAGTAGACGCAATTGCTTCAGAGTCAAAATTGACAAAGGCAGCTGCAGAAAAAGCTCTCGACGCTTTCGTTAACCAAACGACCAAAGCTCTTAAAGGTGGCCAACGTGTTGCCTTAGTAGGTTTCGGTTCTTTCTCAGTTGCAAAACGTGCAGCTCGTAACGGAAG
>OLMA01000078.1_pt1 | contig 28170 bp, 21 predicted proteins | sample 1604671 | NCBI WGS metagenome assembly OLMA01 (sample SAMEA104055725, study PRJEB20765) | soil metagenome | biome: Arctic tundra; feature: Polygonal ground; material: soil | place: USA | collected 2011-09 | depth 0-0.5 m | reverse complement strand
GTATGGGTCACGCTATAACGGTTCATGCGGGAATAACGGTTTCTCCTTTTCATTATGAAGGAACAAAAAGTGCTTTTAGTTGCACCGGAACTCCTGTAGATTGTGTAAAGATCGCTATGTATCACATATTAAAGGAAAAACCTGACTTATGCCTTTCAGGTATTAATCACGGTTCCAATGCTTCATTGAACGTAATTTATTCGGGTACCATGTCAGCCGCATTGGAAGGTTCATTAGAAGGGGTGCCATCTGCCGGTATATCATTTTGCAATAATCATATAGATGCTGATATGCGGGCATCGGGTAGGACGGCAAAAACTATTATTGAGATGATGCTGAACAATAAAGCGGATAGTAATCTTTGCCTGAACGTGAATATACCTGATATACCAGTTAAAGATGTAAAAGGATTAAAATTCTGCCGGCAGTCTAAAGGTAACTGGCATGAATTTTACGAAGAACATAAAGATAAGGATGGGAACGAACTCCTATGGCTTACAGGCAAATTTGAGAATCTTGAAAAAAGCAAAAAAGATACTGACCTTTGGGCGCTCGATAATGGCTACGTATCTGTAGTTCCTGTAAATGCGGACATGACTACATACGATGAACTGGATAAAATTAGAGGCTGGGAATCAACCTGGAAATAATCCCTTTGTTAAAAACTTACTGAACCTCATTTTCAATTTTTATTACTTTTGCCGCGCAATGGTTCTCCAAAAGATTTGTAAAAAATTCTGAGGGGTGAAAAGGGAATCGGGTGTAAATCCTGAACAGTTCCCGCTGCTGTGAGCTCTTTTTACTGAGAGTAGTTTAATACGTACTCTCAGTTATGCTGAAATATCAAGGTGAAAGCCTTTTCAGCGAAAGTGTTTTTGAATTCTATAGCCACTGTTCTGATTTCATCAGAACGGGAAGGCTTCAAAAACCGAGCGAGTCAGAAGACCTGCCAATGCAATAATTAATTAATTCAACGCTTTCGGGTAAAAAGCGAAGAGTAGAAGAACATCTGTTTGTTTTCCTATTCCTCAAACAATCCGTTAAGCGTGTTAAAACCAATTTAATGTTTAACACCTTAAAACAAATTCAAATGAAAAAAAGCGCAACGCTTATTTCATGCATTGGCATTTCATTATGTGTGCATGCTCAAAACACTATGCAGGCTGATAGCCTTAGCAGATTGCAGGACTCAATTAAAACAGTTACCGTAACAGCCACACGAACAACAAAAGATGTGATGGATGTAGGCAGAAGTGTAACGGTAATTTCGTCAGAACAGATTAAGCAGGCCAGTTGTAGTTCCGTAGCGGAACTGCTTTCTGCACAGGAAGGTATCTATATAGTAGGTACCGGACAAAACCCGGGCGCTATTCAAAGTATTTTTATGCGTGGTGCTGATAATAACAATACTACTATAATGGTAGATGGTGTCCGTATTACCGATCCTTCTACCGATCATGGTGAAATTGACCTGAATGAACTTTCATTGGCTGATGTGGATAAGATCGAGATAGTACGAGGTTCACACAGTACATTATATGGGTCTTCATCTATTGGTGGCGTAATAAATATTATTACCAAAAAGAAATATACTCCCGGTTTGCATGTTACAGCGTCTGTTATGGGTGGCGAATTTGGCCCGGGCACCTCCGTTTATGATGCAAACCTGTTATTAAACTACACTTTCAACAGTGGGCTGTACTTTACCGGCGGGTATCATTACAATAAAACTATGGGTTTAAATGCTACGGTTGATACTGTAACACATCCTTTACCTTACCAACAGAATCCGGACAGGGATAATTATAATAAATCAGAGCCTTTTGCCAAGGTGGGGTTCGTTAATAGCAAGTGGGATGTTTATGCTGAGTACAGAAATGTGAACCAGAATTCTGATGCAGATGCAGGGCCATTCACCGACCTGAAAAATGCTACTGATCATTTTGTACGCGATTTTTATACGGGGGCGGTGAATTATAAGATCAATGATAATTTCAATGTTCAATATTTAGGCAGTTACTCGCACGATTACCGTACATACCGACAAGGACTTGATACTGTTGATGCGTACGGAGATGTGTCTTCTGAAAATGATATGTTCATTGGAACTTCAGTGTGTCATGATATAAAAGCCGAATACGATTATAAAAAATCTCATTTCATTATTGGCGCTAATTTGTATAATGAGTCAATGAATGTGAACACGTATTATTTTTCCGGAAGTTCAGCCTTTGGTAATAATGTATATCAACATTCTTTGGACAGTAATAAACCATCTCAAACTAATAAGGCTATGTATGCCCAAGCCGACCTAAATGGAGGACTTGTAAGCCCGGTACTAGATTCGCTTTCGCTTTTAATCGGTGGCAGGTTCACAAATAATTCTGTGTATGGTAATAATTTCAGTTACGAATTTAATCCATCTTACAGAATTAACAAGAGTACAATGGCCTATTTGTCATATTCAACAGGCTTTACCACCCCTTCGTTATACGAATTATATGCACCAAATAAAGATGGCGATTTCCAATCCAATTCCTTCACATTGGGTAATTCAAAACTGACCGCCGAAACATCGAATTCTTTTGAAATAGGTATAAAACACAGAGTTTCAAATAATTTGTATTTCACACTCGCATGGTTTAAAACAGTAGTGAATAATTACATTGATTATGTAAACTTGTGGAAGAAAAATATACCTATTGATTCTTTAGGCTATGGCGATAACCTTGGTGATACCTATTTAAATGTAGGCCTGCAGACTACACAGGGCTTTGAAATGAATGTATTTATGAAGCTATCTTCGAGGTTTAATGTTTCTGGTAATGTAAGTCTGTTATCCAGCGATCTGAAATATTCTCAAAGCATAGTAGATACCTCTCAAACACATGGGTCTCAGGTACAGATATACGATGGAGACGCATTTTTAAATGGCGGCACAAACCTGAGCAATACTAATGGTTTACTCAGAAGGCCGGGAGTATTGGGTAATTTTATGGTCTCGTATAAGGTCGTTAAGGGCTTATCGCTAATGCTAAGAACAAGGTATGTGGGCTCTCGTTACGATGCACAATATGTCCCTGACTTAGGCCCTTACGGTGCATTAGGCTATGTTAGTATAGGCGACTATACCCTGGTTGATGCCTTTGCATCGTATGATATCACCAAAAATATTTTTGCTATGGTGAGGGTAGAAAATATATTTAATACACAATATTCTGAGATTCTGGGCTATACCACAAGGGGTAAGGGAGTTTATTTCAATCTCAGGTACACGCTATAATCAATCAATGTTTATCTTTACACTATAAATCTAAAAGTATGAAGTCAATTTTTAATCCGCGTACAGGAGTTTTAGCAGCCATGATTCTCATGGCAGGAGCATGGAGATTAATGTTTTTAGGCAATAATTTACCAATGGCTAACTTTACACCAATTGGTGCTATGGCGCTTTTTGGCGGATGCTATTTTTCCGATAAATGGAAAGCAATTTTGTTGCCACTGGTTACACTCTGGCTAACTGATGTTGTACTTAATTCATTTGTATATTCTCACCAATTAACCTTCTTCTATAGCGGATTCTATTGGAACTACGGCATATTTGCATTAACAGCAGTTATGGGTACTTTCATCAGAACGGTAAATGTGAAAAATATACTGGTAGCCGGTATATCTGCTGCATTATTGTTCTGGCTTATAAGCGACTTTGGCGTATGGATTGGTGGCACAATGTATCCTAAGAATGCTGCAGGGCTTATTGAATGCTACGCTGCTGCAATTCCGTTTTTAAGAAATATGTTGATAAGCAATTTAGTGTTCAGCGCTATTATGTTCGGTTCTTTTGAATTGATTAAATTCAAATTCCCTAAGCTCGCTACAATTAAAGCTTAATGTCTGTTAGTAGTAAACGCGCCGCTGTACTTTGGACGGGAGGTAAAGATTGTAATCTTGCCCTATATGAAGCACAGCAGGCCGGTTACGAAATTGTTGCCCTTATAACATTTATGATGGGCAATGGAAAATTTAAAGCACATCCGATTGATGTAATGAAACTTCAGGCTGAGGCTTTAGGAATTCCGTATGTTACTTTACCTGTTGCAGAGCCTTACAAAGAAAGCTATGAAGATGCTATTAAAAAGCTAAAAGAGGAGTATGATATCAGCACTCTTGTTACCGGTGATATTGCAGAAGTACATGGCAATAGCAATTGGATAACCGATAGAAGTAAGCCAGCAGGAGCTCAGGTTTTGTTGCCTCTATGGCATTTAGATAGAGAACAATTGTTGCATAGGTTATTCTCCCTGAATTTCAACGTGATATTTTCTTGCGTTAAGGAGCCATGGTTCAATTCAGATTGGCTCGGAAAGGAAGTTAATGCAAGCACAATAAAGGATATGCGTACTATTGATAACCTCGATCTTTGTGGCGAGCAAGGAGAATACCATACTCTTGTATTGAATGGTCCGGGGTATAATTCTGAGATCAGTATTGGTTCGTTTACACCTAGAAAAGAAAATGAGATATTCTATATGCAAATGGAAAACCCTGTATTAAAACCCAAGCCAATACATGTCATCGCCTAAAAAAATAAAAGCCTGTGCTTTTCTGCCAGCCGCTACCAGTATGATATACCAGATGGGGCTTGAGGATATGCTCTATGGAGTAACCTTTGAATGCTATTCAGATAAACCTAAGGTGGTTCGCTCTTTTATTGAAGGGAATAATTACACTAGTCTTGAAATAGATAAAATTGTATCGGAATCAAAACAAATGGGCAAAAGCCTATACTATATTGATGAAGAACTGTTGCAGGAAATTGCACCCGATGTAATATTTACACAAGATGTATGTGATGTTTGCCAGATAGGAACCAGTTATGCTGAACGGGCAATACATAAATTAAAAAAGCAACCGCTTGTTATCCCGCTCACTCCTCGCAGTCTTGACGATGTATATGGTAATGCTATTACAATTGCCAAAGCATTAGGCAAAGAAGAAGTTGCCTATCACGTGTTGGCGGAACTTAAGAAACGTACCGATAGCATACTAGATACCTTGCGTAAGAACAATGCTCCTTTAAAAAGGGTAATGGTTATGGAATGGATAGAGCCCATTTACAATTGCGGGCATTGGATTCCTTACCAAGTATCACAGGCAGGCGGCGTTGATATGCTTTCAAACCCTGCAGGATATTCTATAGTTACTCCTTGGGAGCGTGTGAGGTTATATAACCCTGAAGTACTTGTTATTGCACCTTGTGGTTTTGATATTTACAGGGCTGCAAAGGAGATAGATAAACTTGAAAAGCAGGAGGGCTGGAATGAATTGGCTGCAGTGAAAAATAATGCCGTTTTTCTTGCCGATGCCGACCTGTTTACTTGTCCCAGCCTTCATTTGGTAGATGGAATTGAAATGCTAGCCTTTATGTTTCATCCAACTTTATTTAAAGCCCAAGAACGTTTTAAGGGAAGATGCCTTCAATTGTATACCAATAAGAATTGCCCGGAATGTAGTAAGAGTTTTACCTGTAGTTCGTCAGATTGTTGGTGTAACAAGCTTCCTGCGGTTATGCCCATGGAAGAGGGTACGGGATGCCTTTGCCCTGATTGCCTGAAATTGGCTATTGATAAAAAACTTGCCAAGGTTGATTTATAGCAAATACCTTAATACTTTACCTAAGCTTCTTTATATTTGCTGAAACGTTAATACAATGATAGTTGTAACCGGTGCGGCAGGATTTATAGGGAGTTGTTTGGTGCGTAAGCTGAACGACGAACGGTTTTTTGATGTTGTAGTAGTAGATGACTTTTCGAATAAAGTAAAGGCAAACAACCTTGAAGGAAAAAAGTTTGTACAACAGGTTCACCGCGATGAGTTTGCTAACTGGTTAAAACAGAACCACCGTTTTGTTCAATTCGTTTTTCACATTGGCGCGCGAACTGATACAACTGAAATGAGTGTTGAGATTTTCAATAAGCTCAATCTAAATTATACCAAAGAAGTTTGGAAACTGTGTGCTGAGTTTGGCCTGCCATTGGTATATGCTTCATCGGCTGCTACTTATGGTGGAGGAGAAAATGGGTATGATGATGATGTTTCAAAAATTGAAAAGTTGAAGCCACTCAACCCTTATGGCGATTCTAAAAACGATTTTGATAAATGGGCTCTGAAAGAAAAGAATGCTCCATATTTCTGGGCCGGGCTTAAGTTTTTTAATGTTTACGGGCCAAATGAATACCACAAAGCAAGAATGGCATCTGTCATATTTCATGCATACAACCAGGTAAAGAATGGGGGAGAGGTAAAACTATTCTGCTCACACCGGCCCGATTATAAAGATGGAGAGCAGATGCGAGATTTTGTATATGTAAAAGATGTGGTTGATATCTGTTATTTCTTGTTGCATCACAGGCGCGATTCAGGTATATATAACCTGGGTTCCGGTAAGGCGCGTACCTTCCTGGATCTGGTGAATAATATTTTCTACGCTCTCGATAAAGAGCCACAAATTAAGTTTATAGACACTCCGTTAGATATTCGTGATAAGTACCAGTACTTTACAGAAGCCAATATGAACAAGATACGTTCAATTGGTTATGACCAACCTTTTCATACCCTTGAACAAGGCGTACATGATTATGTTAAGAGTTATTTGATACCGGGAAGGTATTACTGATTATTCCTTGACTTTTTTCTTTAGTGCCAGTAATTCCGCCTTTATCTTTTCCAATGATTTATGAAGGGCTTCTTTATCATTAGCTTCTTTGCGGTTATCCTTTTCTTTTAAATGTTTCTTAGCACCTTCTAAAGTAAAGCCCTGCACTTTGATAAGGTCATGTAGTATGCGTAGTTTAGATATGTCTTGCTCCGTAAATTGACGGTTACCGCGAGTGTCTTTTGAAAATTGGAGCAGGGAAGTGAATTCCTTTTCCCAGAAACGTATAAGAGAAGCGTTTACATCAAACATCTCTGCCACCTCACCAATGGAGTAGAATAGCTTTAATGTTTCTTTCTCTTTGTATGGCATTATCTCACTCCTTGTTTAAACTTACTTATAAAGTTCTTCGTGAATTCCGATAAAACAAGTTTACCGCTCATTTCGGCACGTTCGCTTAATAAGGTATCCCAGTTTTCAGTTCCTTGCCAGAAAACCTTTTTAAGCAATGCCATAGCTTCAGGATTGCTTTGTGCAAGTTTAACTGCCAGTTCATCAACGGCTTTGTCTAGCTCTGCAATTGTTGGGTAAATATTTACATACATACCTTTTTCTCTTGCCCATTCAGCGCTCATCCACTCACTTGCATTTATTGACATAGATGAAAATGCAGAAGTGCCAATCTTTCTTTCTACAGCTGGTCCTACAACAAAGGGGCCAATTCCAACATTTAGTTCGCTTAACTTTACAGATGCCGCTTCAGTGGCTAACGTATAATCGGCTGCCGATGCAAGCCCCACGCCACCACCAACTGCTTTGCCCTGCACACGTGCAATAACAAACTTAGGTGCTTTTCGCATAGCATTTATAACAGATGCAAAGCCTGAAAAGAATTTTTTTCCTGTGGCAAGGTCAGCAATAGAAACCAATTCATCGAATGATGCACCAGCACAGAAAGTTTTTTCTCCTTCGCTTTTCAGTATTATAACTTGCGCTTCTTTATTATTTCCTGCTTTTTCAATTTCGGCAGCCAAGTTCATCAGCAATGTGCCAGGCAGTGAATTGCTCTGCGGGTGCATAAATTGAACGGTAGCAATACCATTTTTAACCGATGTTTCTACTTTGCCTTCGCTCATTGTATGTATTATATGGTTGGAGCAGGTTTTGCCTGCATATTATCTTCCGTTACTTCGCCTTTTTCGCAACGTAATGTACGTGCCGGAAAACGCTGGGTAAGCAATATGTTGTGTGTTGCCACAATAATAGAACGCCCTGTTTTACTTATGTCGATCAGTAAACGCATAATGTCTTCCGATGTATCCGGATCAAGATTACCAGTTGGCTCATCAGCCAAAATAATTTCAGGATCATTAAGTAATGCACGTGCAATAGAAACCCTTTGTTGTTCTCCACCTGATAGTTCATGAGGCATTTTAAAGCCCTTGGTTTGCAGGGCTACTTTATCCAGTACATCGTTTACACGTTCAGTCATTTTATTTTTATCGGTCCACCCAGTAGCTTTTAATACAAACTCCAGGTTGTCTTTCACTGTACGGTCCATAAGCAATTGAAAGTCCTGGAAAATTATGCCGAGTTTTCTTCTTAATACCGGAATCTGTTTCTTTTTAAGTGTCTTTAGGTCGAATTCGGCAATACGTCCTTCTCCTTCAGCTAATGGAAGTTCGGCGTACAGGGTTTCAAGCAGACTGCTTTTACCGCTGCCTGTTTTTCCCATCATGTAAAGGAATTCACCCTTCCTTACTTCAAAAGTAACGCGACTCAATATCAGCGCGTTATCCTGGAATACGGATACATTATTTAAACTAATAGTTACATCTAAGTGCATAGAAGGAAATTAATACGGACAAACAATTTTACGAAAAATACCGGCAGCAAAAAAAGAAATCAGAACATCTTTTTTAACACTCGCAATGAATGTGTGTAGCGTTTTTGTGTTTCGCTGTATATACCAAGATGGTCAAACTTATCTACATGCACTTTACCGGAAGCATGAATTATTTGCCCTTTCTCAAGTACAATGCCCACATGGGTAATATTACCGTCTTCATTATCAAAAAAAGCAAGGTCACCAGCTTCAGCTTCTTCCGGAAAGCTTAATGCCTCACCTTGCTCCACTTGTTGCGATGCATCTCTTTTTAACGCGTATCCGTTCAGGCGGTAAACCATTTGTGTGAAACCCGAACAGTCAATACCCAATGGAGTACGCCCTCCCCACAAATAGGGGGTATTGAGAAAGGTAAAAGCATCTTCAACCAGTTTGCTACGTTTTATTTTGCCTGAAGGGCTTAATACATTTCCCAGGTATGAATATTTTTTCTTTTCAATGACGATTTCTTTCCCTTTTGTAAAATGCAGTAAACTTCCTATGGTAACAGGAAAAGAAACATTATCGGTTTCATCGGTCATTACACCCAAAATATCGGCAACATAAGTTAGGGCATGTTTTTTGAGGCTTTGGTAAGTATCTTTAGAAACGGACTGGTATTGCTTTACATCAATCCATCCTTCATAACCATCAATGCCTGAACGTATCCTAACCCAGTTCTTGTATTCTTCAGTAACTTCAAAATATTCACCAAACAAAAGCTGGGTAACCATTTCGCTCCTGTCCGATGTATCCTTCCGGCAAGGTATAACACTAAGGTTGCAAAAACCGAAAGAACTCATTCTGTTGTTATTGCATATTTTCTATTATGATAGCGCTTGCGCCACCACCACCGTTGCAAATTGCAGCGGCTCCGTATTTGCCTTTATGTTGCTTAAGCACATTTATAAGAGTAACTACAATTCGCGAGCCGGATGAACCTAGAGGATGCCCTAATGAAACAGCGCCACCGTGAACATTTAATTTGTCTGCGCTTATTTTCATTTCCTTCATGTTCGCTATCGCTACTACTGAGAATGCTTCATTTATTTCAAAGAAATCGATATCGTTGATGCTGAGTTTTGCAAGAGCCAATGCTTTTGGTAATGCTTTGGCAGGAGCTAATGTAAACCATTCAGGAGCTAAAGATGCATCGGCAAAACTTACAATACGTGCCAATGGCTTTAAGCCAAGTTTTTCCATTTTTTCCTTACTCATAACTACTACTGCAGATGCTCCGTCATTTAAGGTAGATGCATTGGCGGCGGTAACGGTACCGTCCTTCTGAAATACAGCAGGAAGGCTTGGTATTTTATCGAAATTTACATTTTTATATTCTTCGTCTTCTGCAAAAATTATCGGGTTTCCTTTACGTTGTGGAACTTCCACCGGAATCACTTCATCTTTAAAATAACCTTTCTGCCATGCTTCAGCAGAACGCTTATAGGATGAAATAGCATATGCATCCTGTTCCTGGCGGGTTATTTTAAATTCTTTTGCGCATAATTCACCGGCATTACCCATGTGTAAATGGTTGAACGGATCAGTAAGCCCATCATACACCATTCCATCTATAAGGGTGCCATTACCTAAGCGATAGCCTTTACGTGCTTTATCAAGATAATAAGGCGCAAGTGACATATTTTCCATGCCCCCCGCAACAATTACGTCGGCGCCGCCCTGAGAAATGGTCTGAGCTGCAAGCATAATTGATTTCATACCCGATGCACAAACCTTGTTTACGGTAGTACCGGGAACAGTATTCGGAATGCCCGCTTTTATAGCTGCCTGCGTTACAGGAGCCTGGCCTACACCAGCCTGTAAAACATTACCATAATACACTTCATTAACCTCCGAAGGGTCGAGTTTTATTCTTTCTAACGCTGCTTTTATAGCGGTAGCCCCGAGCAATGGGGCCGCCATATCTGATAATGTGCCTGCAAAACTTCCGATAGGTGTTCGCACCGCGGAAACTATATACACTTCTTTTGACATAAACTTTTGTTATTTAATGGGTTCAAAAGTAATCTTTTTGATGTGATACCCGATTAGAAATAAAACCTAATTTTGAACAAATCCTCACAGAAACTGTAATTGTAAGTATGGCTAATAAAAAAGCTGTTCCACCTTCACATACTTCTTCTGCAAAAGAAGCCAAAAAAGGGCCATTTCATTTTACAGATAGACGGTTTCACCTGTTTTTTACTTTAATAGTAATTGTATGTTGTTTTGCCATTTATGGAAACAGTATTTCGAATGGATATTCCCTGGACGATGAATTTGTTATGCGGGGAGATACCACCGTGCAGAAAGGCATTAAGGGAATACCAGCGCTTTTCAAAGGGCGTTATGCATGGGACCAGAAAGGATCATACGGATACCGGCCGGTAGTTAAAGTCACTTTTGCACTTGAATACCAGTTTTTTGGAATTTCACCTCACATTGGACATGTAATAAATATACTATCATATGCCCTTGTTGTAATTGCTCTTTTCTATTTTCTGAGAAAGATATTATATGAGCACGTAAGCGATTATTTCCTGTTTATAGCTATGGCACTCTTTTTTGCCCATCCCATACATTCCGAAGTAGTGGATAGCCTGAAAAATAGAGATGCCTTATTATCGCTTCTATTTGGTATCCTGTGTACCTATTCATTCATAAAATATTTTGAAGCAAAAGAGGTATATAAAAAAGTGCTTTGGATAATAATCGCTTGTACAGCCATGGACTTAGGATTTATGGCAAAGCCTGACATATTACTTTTTGCTGCTATTATTCCATTGGTATTATATTTCTTTACGACAAGAAATTTTAAATCAGGAGGTATCGTAGTGACTTATCTTTTAATTAGCGGAATAATATGTAAAAAAATCATACAACATATTTTACCGCATTCTGATTACCACCGCACCCTATTATTCTTTGAAGATCCTTTACAGGGGAGTCATTGGTACCAGCGAATACAACTTGGGTTTTCTTCACTTTGGTTCTACATACATAAACTTGTATTCCCCAAAGACCTTATATGCTATTATGGTTTTGATGAATTTCACCCCTTTCCTAAGTGGACTGATATAACTGTATTGTTGGGAATTATAATGGCAGGAATACTGGTTTGGTATATTTATAAAAAGAGGAATGATAGAGGTATCTGGTTGTTTTCATTATTGTTTTTTGCCGGAACGCTTGGTGCATTCTTAAATGTAATGCGGGTAGGGCCCGGTATTGTAGCTGAGCGGTTTGTATTTATTCCTTCAATTGGATTTGTATTGATTATAACTTTATTACTATTTGAGGTATTTAAAGTCCCTGTCACCGCTGAATTGACGAAACAAAATGCAGGTAAATTATTAGCATTTGTTGCCCTTGTTGTAGCTCTGTATTCTATTCGAGTTATTGTTCGTAATCCTGACTGGAAAAGCCACTTATCAATTTACGAGCATGACGCAAAACTGGCACCGCGTTCTGCCAAACTGCAATCTTTATTAGCAGCTTCATATACCGACATAATCAAGAAAGATCAAACATTAAGTAAAGAACAAACCGATAATTATTACCGCCTGGCCGAAAAGGCATTTGCAGCTGCAGTTGAGGTATATCCTGCTTATTACACCTCATTGAATAACCTTGGAATGATAGAATATATCTATTATAAGAATATGAATTCGGCATTGGACTACTTCAAAAAGGCAATTGCAGCAGATAGTAACTATACCGAAGCATGGTTTAATTCGGCCTCATCATATCGTGAATTGAAAAATTACCCGATGGCGGAACGTTCGTTTTTGCAGACTATTAAGGTAAGTCCGAAATATAACCTGGCTTATATATACCTTTCTAAGCTTTATGAATCGGAGGGAAGATATGATGATGTTATAAAACTTAACGAAGATGCAATAAATAAAGGCAATGCCTCAGATGCTATATATGTTAACTTAGGAAAGGTTTACCTGATAAAAGGCGATACCACAAAAGCCATAAATAATTTTAATAAGTCACTCGAGTATTTTAATAAAAATGAGCAATTGTGCGATTGGCTTGCAAACTATTACTTCAGTAAGAAAGATACGGTTAAGGCACGGTCATATTTAAGACTTAAGGAAAATGCTGAAAACTTTAAGAATGAAACAATTAAGCAACAATAATTCAGTTTTGTCTAATAGAGCATAAATATGATAATGTGGATATAAAAAAAGTATTGATATTCAGTATATATTTCTGTTTCTCTGTCATTAGTAACTCACAATCGGTAAAAGTAACAAACACTGTTTTTAAAGCCGGCGAGCAAACAACCTACAAAATATATTACCATTGGCATTTTGTATGGCTTGAATCGGGTGAGGTAACGTTCAGTACAGCATCAAAAAATTACCATGGAATCCCCTCCTATTACCTTACAGGCGAAGGTCATTCCTATCCGAAATATGATTGGTTCTACACAGTACGGGATACCTTCCAGGCGTATGTTGATACATTTGGTTTTTCTCCTTTGCGTTTTACAAGATTCAGTAATGAAGGATCAAACCATATTAAGAATGATAATCTGTTCGATGAGATACACCATAAAGTTTTTTACTTTTCACGTAATAAGGAAAATGATTTCAAACACGATTCTATAAATCTACCTACCAATGCATTTGATCCCTTATCGGGTATTTATTTTACAAGGTGCCTTAATTTCTCAAAAGCCAAATTAAACGATACTGTGCCTGTTACTATTTACCTTGATGATCATATATACCATATCCATATTCGGTATTTGGGTAAAGAAGATGAGACTATCACCTATGGTAAGTTCAGGTGTCTGAAGATAAAAGTAAGTCTTATTAGTGGCACTATTTTTAAGCAGGGAGAGGAAATGACGGTTTGGGTAACCGACGATTCAAATCATTTGCCAATCTATATCGAAGCTCCCATTGTAATTGGTTCAGTGCGGGTTGAATTGTTATCATTTTCTAACTTAAGGAGCCCAATGGATTCAAAAGTCAAGTAGCTTTGCATACTTATGACGCGAGTGGCAAAACATAACCAATTATGGAAGATCAAAAAAATGCTGAAGCTATGTATGGCTTTGGTTATGCTGGTCGTTATTTCGTGTAATCCTGCCAGAAGAGTTGAAAAGGGCCAATACCTTCTTAAGAAAAACGTGATCGTATACAGGTCATTGGTCCCACTCAAACCACCTAAAAGTAAACTGGGCAATATTGATAATAAGATTGCCTCAATACCCGAAAGTGAGTTTGCCAAATTTGCACTACCGCCCGAATTATCGGAGAGCCAATTAGAGGCATATATAAAACAAAAACCCAATACCAAGATCCTTGGCCTTATTCCTCTTCACTTGCTGGAATATAATCTGGTTGATCCTGAAAAGGCAAAGGAAAAAAGGTTGGTGAAAAACCAGAAGATAGATGAAAAGAATAAGAGGATAGCCGAAAAAAATGAAGTGAGGATAAAGGAAGGAAAGAAACCCAGAGCATTTAAATCGAAAGAGCCGAAGGTATTTAGCAGGGAATGGTTAATGGGAGTGGGTGAAGCGCCTGTAATTCTTGACTCAAACCTTATGTCAGGCTCATTGTTCCAGATCACAAAATATTTACACACCAAAGGATATTTTGATGGTAAGGTAGGCGATTCTGTTCATATTTCAGGCAACGGAGCAGAAGTTATTTACATTGTACGAGCAGGTAAGCCGTATAAAATAAGAAGCGTAAAATATCAACTTGATGATACTTCGCTTGCAGGAATAATTTACAAGGATACAGTCAATTCCCTCACGGTACGGGGCGATAATTTTGATGAAGATATATTGAAGGCTGAAAGAGACAGAATGACGAAAGTGCTTAAGGATAATGGATACTATGCCTTCTCTAAGGAGTATATTGATTTTGATATTGACACGAACAGATCAACCAAAATGGTAGGGCTCACTGTAAACGTTAAGAAATATGCATACGCTGACCCGGTTAAAACCGATTCAGTAATTGAAACAGAGCACCATTTATACATGATAAACAGAGTTATCGTTCAAATGGGCTTTAATCCAAGCATACCCTACGTAGCGGGAGACACTACACTTGAAAACAGGTATGTTATAGTGGGGCCGGTTGGCGGTATGGCTTTCCTTCCTAAAATATTATTGAGTAAGATATATATAAAACCCGGCGACTTATTCCGTATTGCAAGCGTAGAAAATACTTACGCGGGCCTTAACCAAATGAAACAGTTCCGGTATGTGAATATTCGTTGGGTATTGGCTAAAGATTCAAATAAACTTGACTGTTTTATACAACTTATGCCTAATACAAAGCAATCTTTTTCAACTGAAGTGATAGGTGATAATACGGGCGGTTTCTGGGGTGCACAGGCAGATGGCACATACCAGAATAATAATTTGTTGAAAGGTGCAGAGGTGTTGCAGGTAAAACTGAGGTACGCTTTACAGGCGCAGACACTTTTACCTGGTGAGCAACCTGCCGGGCTAGTTACTAAGAGTGTAACATTTAACACCCAGGATATTGGCCCTGAAGTTGGTTTGCTGGTACCCAGGCCGCTGAATATTTTTAAACTTATTCCGGTAAATCCTTCAATAGCTAACCCCCAGACAAGTTTTAAAGTTTTATATGATTTCCAGATACAACCTGATTACCAAAGAGACATTTTGACCTTAAGTTATGGCTACGACTGGAATTGCTGGAAACACGACCATATAAATATTACCCTTTTTGAAGCCAATTTTGTAAATGCAACAACCTCACAAAGATTCCAGGATGCATTGCGAACTACAAACGATTTTTTTCTAGAGAATAGTTTTAAAAACCAATTGATACCGGATAGTCGCATAACCTGGATATTCAATAACCAAAATCTTGCCAAACTTCATAACTACGATTATATTAAAATAAGCTTAGAAGGTTCAGGCATTGCATTGATGAATTTAGTAGGGCATGAAGTACAGAAACATGATACCATATTAGGGGTGCCAATTTCACACTACATTAAAGCAGATATTGACTACAGGCACTTTATCGTTCTTTCTAAGGACGATAAATTGGCATTTCGGGCTATACTGGGTGCAGGGATACCGTTACTTAATGATGCAGGACAGCAATTGCCATTCGACAAAAGTTTTTGGGCAGGCGGATCAAACGATATAAGGGCATGGACTGCCAGAACCCTTGGTCCGGGAGCTAACAGTAACCTTGTTTCAGTTGAGCAAATAGGTGATATAAAAATGGAAGCTAATGCCGAATATCGTGTAAATCTTATTAAATTTTTTGGTCTTGCGTTCTTTCTTGATGGTGGAAATGTTTGGCTTTGGAATAAGAACCCGAGCATCCCTAACGGAGAGTTTGAGTTGAGCGGACGATATGGTTTTTTAAATGAAATGGCTGTTGGCACTGGTGTAGGGTTCAGGTTCGATTTTAATTACTTTGTCTTTCGGATTGACTTGGGTATGCCATTGGTTGATCCATCAAGTAATTCGGAATGGAAATTCTCTAGCATCCATGAAACTGCTAAACTGAACAGGACAGTTCTTAATATAGGTATCGGTTATCCATTCTAAAACTGGAATAATAAAATGGTTAATAAATTCGGCTTTTCTTCGTTATAGATTTATTTGGTTTTCTCTGAGATACAGAATATTCATATTAGCAGTAGTTTTGGTTTGTATTGGAAAAGTACAGGCGCAGAAAAAATATGTACTTACTGTAATAAGTAATGATACTGCGCATTCAAAAGATTTTGTAATGCCAGATTACCAGAAAAAGTTTGATGTTCCTGCTCTCCAATCCAGGGAATTACAAAAGGTATTATTTGCATTATATGCCGACGCATACCTGTCAGCCTCTTTTGATAGCCTTGTGCAGGATTCAACTTTACTTAAAGCATACCTGACCCACGGTGAAAAATACGAATGGGCCACGCTTACGAAAGGGAATGTGGACGAAGGGGTATTAAGCCAGGTGGGATATAGTGAAAAATTATTCAGTCATAAACCATTGTATTATAAGGATGCAATGAAACTAATGGATAAGGTATTGGTATTTTACGAAAACCATGGTTATCCCTTTGCCCAGGTTAAGCTAGATAGTGTTAAGTTTAAGGGAAATGAGGTAAGCGCATCTTTATCACTGGTAAAGAAAAAACTGGAAACCATAGATAGTATTGTAGTAAAAGGTGACCTGAAACTGGCGCCAGAATACCTTTATGGTTATTTGGGAATTAAACCGGGTGACCCATACGATGAATCTATTGTGAAGGTGGTTTCTAAAAGATTAAAAGCCTTGCCGTTCCTTTATGAAACAAAACCCATGCAGGTAATATTTGTGGAGAATAAAGCAAAGATATTTTTATTTCTCGGGAAGAAATCGGCTAACCAATTTAATGGTATTATAGGTGTATTGCCAACTACAACAGGCAAGGTGAATATTACCGGAGACCTTAGCCTGCAACTGCAAAATTCATTCCATCACGCCGAAGAAATAGGATTTCACTGGCAGCATATACAAGCCCAAACTGAAAACCTGACCACGCATCTCAGTTACCCGTATTTATTTCATACCCCTATTGGTATTGATAATGACTTTACTTTGTTTAAGCAAGACACAACCTATCTTCAGCTGGATGAAAAAGTGGGATTGAAATATTTAATGATTGGTGGAGACTACTGGAAACTTTTCTACGAGAATATTTCCTCAACATTATTATCTACTTCTCAATTTCAATATTCAACCAGTTTGCCTCCTTATGCCGATGTAACTACACAGTTATATGGTATAGAATATAGTGCTAAAGCACTCGACTATATTTATAATCCACGCAGCGGGTATGAAATATTAGTTAACGTGGCAGCCGGAACCAAACAAATACATAAGAACCCAAAACTTGATCAGCAGGCATACGATAGCCTGCAACTGAATACAGCAGAGTACAAAGCGAATTTGAATGCTGCATATTATATTCCTGTTGGGTTACGCAGTACGGTTGAATTTGCCGCAAAGGGTGGTTATATTGACGCACCTTCACTTTTGCGTAATGACCTTTACCGGATTGGCGGCTTTAGTGTTTTAAGAGGATTCCCTGAACAGTCTATTTATGCAAATGAATATGGTGTTGCTACAGTAGAGTTTCACTACCTGCTTGAGCAAAATTCTTTTTTCTTCCTTTTCTTCGATCAGGGTTGGTACCAACGTAATGTAGCAGGTCTGGCTGTTGTAAGGGATACACCCTATGGTTTTGGCGCCGGGATGGATTTTCAGACAAAAGCCGGAATATTTTCTTTATCTTATGCATTAGGTAATCAGGCAGGGTACCCTGCCAGTTTCAAAACCGGCAATATCAACTTCGGAATAATAAATAATTTTTAAGAGAAATGGCTTAGTGGTGAGATGAACCATGGCCATCATCATGGCTCTTTTCAGCATCATCCTTTATAAGAAAATAAATTCCAGCTACGATTCCGATACAAGAAAAGAATACACCAAATGTGCTTAGTCCGTGTGCGCTTGCATCTACTTCAAGAACGGCAAAACGGAAAGGCAGTAAATAAGTTACCGTAAATATGATCAGTGCTATAAGGTGACTCTTTTTCATAATGTAAATTGTTTTTTACGGCAGCAAATATAATAAAATAACTATAAATGACCTGGAGTTAAGATTTGAAAAATTTCCTGACTGCTTCCATCAGTTCCTTGTGGATATGGCTATTACTTGCTACAATGGACTTACCGGAAATATAATTATGTCCCCCACTAAACTCTGTGAGTTGTCCGCCTGCTTCCTGCAAAATAATAGCACCTGCTGCAACATCCCATGGATTCAGCCCATATTCATAAAAAGCTTCGAACCTTCCGCAGGCTGTATAACAAAGATCTACCGATGCCGAACCAATTCTTCGTATACCTTGGGTACAGGTCATAAGATGTTTAAAAAGATCCATATATTCTGCATGCCACTTAAAATCATTGTATGGAAACCCAGTAGCTATTAAAGAATTTTCAAGTTTCTGTTCTTCAGATACTTTAATTGGTTTGCCATTCATTTGTGCTCCTTCGCCTAGAGCAGCACAAAAGCATTGTTTCAGGTTTAACTCATTTACTACACCAACAACAGGTTCGTTATTTTTTATTAATGCTATGCTTATAGCAAAACAAGGTATTTTGTGAATAAAGTTGGTTGTGCCGTCCAGCGGGTCAATTATCCAGGTGTATTCCTTTTTTTCTGTTGCACCGCTTTCTTCCGCAAGTATTCCGCTACCGGGTAATATTTTTGTAAGCCCTTCTATTATTGCCTTTTCAGCATTCTTATCTACGTAAGTGACAAGATCGTTCCTTCCTTTTTTTACAATATCAGAGTGTGATAATTTTTGTTGTTCGGTCATAATAAAGTAACCAACTTCATGCGTCAGTTCTATTACCTGGCGGCAAACAGAATCAAACTGTAAGTTGCTCATTTGCCGCTTCTCTTTTTCTGAAATAGAAAACACCAAATAGCCCGAGCAAGAATAATACAGGTGCTATTATTTGCGCCTGTGTTATCTGTATTCCAAAAATATCGTACTTAATATTTACCCTGATAAGTTCAATTAAAAAACGTTCCACACCATTCATCATTAAGTAAACGCAGAACAGTACACCTGGTGTTTTTATTTTTTTACGGATGCCCCAAAGCACAAAAAATAATATACCGCACATTACTGTTTCATAGAAAGGGGTAGGGAATACAGGAATATCCAGTGCATTGCAATGTACATCAACACAGCCGGGAATAGGCGAACCATCATTCACTACATTGTGTGGAAAGTTGAAAGCCCACATCCAGTTAGGCAGGAAACTCATCCAACCCGGTTTTGGTGCCAGGTTGGCAATACCCCAATCTCCATCGCCCGCCAGTTGACAACCGATACGGCCAATGGAATAAGCTATCATAATACCAGGAGCAGCAGCATCTATTAAATGAATAAGACTCAGGCCTTTTTTATGTGCATAATATAAAACAGAAATAGTACCCACAATTAAGCCACCATACATGGTGAGCCCACTGAACGAAAATAAATACTGTGCCGGATGCTGGAAGAAATCCTTGTAGTTTTCAAGTCCGTCAAATAACTTGGCTCCTGCCAGTCCACCGCCCGCGGCAATAAGTGTAATATTTCCAACCAGTTGATATGGATGAACGTTTTGTTCTACTAGTTCAGGTTCAGGCAAGCGTTGTTTTTCTTTCTCCCGGTAACGCATATAAGCATATATAGCGCCGAGCGCAATTCCACCTACCCAGTTACCTTGTACCGATAATATAAATGCTTGAGGATCCTGTAAGAAATCATGAAAGTTTAAAGCAACATAAATCAATTTGAAGCCTATTACGAAAGCGATAATGAAAGACTCAAGCAGTTCTCTAATTGTGGCTTTCTGGCCAGTCATTATTTTTTCGGTGAAGGCATGTAACAGCCCTTCTTCCTCTTTTCTTTTTAATTCTTTTGAGAGCACATAACTGCCCACCAGGAATGAAATAGCTACCATACAGCCAAACATCTGGAATACTCGTAGAAAATCCAGTTTTATTCCAAACAGGTCAGAAAAAAGATAATAAAGGGATGGGTACATATCAACAGTTTATAGAAAGATGTGTGTGTTCTTTAGTTTCTTTAAAAGTATTAATTATATCTATAGCAACAGTTCCGTCGTTGTTTATGGTTTTAAGTAGTACCCTCGCTTTTTGGTAAGTAAATTCAGGATTCAGTTCTGTACGGACCTTTATATAATTATCGGTATAGCCATATAAAAAACCATCTTTATTGCCCGATTCAAAGAGTACAGTTCTTTCGGTTCCCAAAAACTTTTCGTAGAAATTGCGCAGTTTTTTATCCGATAATATTTTCAACATTCTGTTCCTTTTTCTCCTTACTTCCATCGGAACAATGTCTTTATCCTCTGCAGCCAAAGTATTTGACCTTTCAGAGTATGTGAACACATGCAAATAGGAAATATCCAATTCATTCAGGAAAGTATAGGTCTCGTTAAATAGCTCATCAGTTTCACCGGGAAAGCCAACAATTACATCAACTCCAATACAACAATGCGGCATTAATTCTTTTATATGTGCAACTCGGTCAGAATATAAACTTCGTAAATAGCGTCGGCGCATTTTCTTCAGAATGGAATCTGAACCAGATTGTAACGGAATGTGAAAATGAGGAACAAATTTATTTGATTGGGAAACGAACTCTATTATTTCATTTTTAAGCAGGTTAGGTTCAATAGATGATATACGGAATCGTAATTCGTTATCTGTGTTCTCAAGTGCCCGTAACAGTTGATAAAACGATTCAACATGTTCATTAGTATTTGTATCACTGATGCCAAAATCGCCAAGGTTAACACCTGTAAGCACAATTTCTTTAATTCCTTTGGAAGCAATTTCATTCACATTCTTAACTACATTTTCAATCGTGTTGCTTCTGCTTTTGCCTCTTGCCAAGGGAATAGTGCAATAGGAACAATTATAATCGCAACCATCCTGTACCTTTAAAAAACTACGTGTCCTGTCGCCTGATGAATATGCTGAATGAAATGCAAGAGGCTGTTCAATTTCGCAGGAATGTATTTCGGTGTGATCTTTTTTATCAAGGTCATTAAGGTATGCCGCAATATTGAATTTTTCTGAAGCTCCTAATACAATGTCAACTCCTTCAATCTTTGATATTTCTTCGGGTTTTAATTGTGCATAGCAACCTATAACGGCAATAAAAGCACCGGGCGCCTGGTTTAAAGTATTGCGTACTATCAGCCTGCATTCCTTATCAGCCTCATTAGTGACAGAGCAGGTATTGATAATATACACATCGGCTTTTTCTTTGTAAGCCACTTTGGTATAACCTTCCTCAGCCAGTTTTTTAGCAATGGCTGACGATTCTGAATAATTCAGTTTGCAACCTAATGTGTGTATGGCAAATGTGCGCGATTGCTCCATTGAACAAAAGTAGGCATTTGATGTGAATAGTGAATTTTTGACAGGTTTTATATATGAAAATGCAGTCTGGAAATTGTCAGTATAATGGTTAGCAAAATGATTTTAGCCTGTTAAAGTTCGTGTATGTTATCATATAACTTCGCAGTACATAATTTAATATTCAACGCATGCTCAGGAAGATTATAGGCTGTTTTACACTCGCTTCAATTTTGTTAATCAGCTCTTGCCATGAGCCTAAAAAATTGGAAGACGAAAACGTATTCCATTACAATGAACTTGGCGATGTTACATCACTTGATCCTGCAAGTGCGCGTAGTTTTGAAAATATATGGATAGATGACCAGATATTTAATGGCCTTGTTGAAATGGATACTGCATTCAAAATTGTACCCGGGATTGCAAAGTCATGGGAGATAAGTAATAATGGCTTGCTATATACATTTCATTTACAAAGCGATGTATATTTCCAGGATGATTCGGTTTTCCCCGGAGGCAAGGGGAGAAAAGTTATCGCGTCTGATTTTGTACACAGTTTTTTCAGGTTGTTTGATGCACGTGTTTCCGATGCTACTACCATGTTGAATAATGTTGACAGGGTTTATCCGGGTAGTTACCAGGGCTTCTTGGCACCCAATGATTCTACCTTTGTCATATACCTTAAAAAACCTTTTGCTCCTTTCATGAATATACTTACTATGCGGTATTTTTCTGTGGTTCCGTATGAGGCAGTTGATAAATACGGACAGGACTTTGGTTCGCACCCGGTTGGAACAGGCCCTTTTAAAATGAAAAGATGGAATAGGGGAGACAGGCTTGTGCTTACACGTAATGAAAACTATTTTGAGAAAGATGTACAAGGGAACCCATTACCTTATTTGGATGGGGTAGTGGTAACCTTTGTAAAGGATATGGAAACATCTTTTCTCGAATTTATAGATGGGAGACTTGATATGGTTTCAGGCTTTGCAGCTATAAACCCCAAAGAAGTATTTACAGCGAACAGTGAATTAAGAAAGGAATTCAAGGATAAATTTTATTTGCAGCGCTTGCCATTTATTAAAACTGATTACCTCGGCTTTATGATAGACCCTAAGCGAATGGATGCCAAGATACCGACTTATATGAAATCTATTCGCCAGGCTATTAATTATGCCATTGACAGGCAGGAGCTTGTGCGTTATTTGCGCAATGGAATTGGTATTCCGGCTACGCGAGGTTTTGTTCCACCATTTTTACCGGGTAATAAAGATGCAGCTGACGATGGTTACTCCTATAATCCTGATAAAGCTATGACCTTACTTAACCAGGCAGGTTTCCCTAATGGTAAAGGCTTACCGGAGATATCTGTTTTTGTAACCAATGAAACCGGTCCCATTGCACAGGCCATACAATCGCAATTGCAACGTGTGGGTATTAAGCTAAGCATACACATGGAGCAGCCTGCTGTGCTGGCTGAGTGTGTAGTAAGCGGACAATGTTATTTCTTTAAAAAATCATGGGTAGGTGATTACCCTGATGCTGAAAATTTCCTCTCATTATTTTACACAAAAAATTTCTCTCCCGAAGGAGTTAATTATTTTCATTATTCTGACCCGAAGTTTGATTCATTATATGAAAAGGCAATATCAGAACCTAATGATACCTTACGTTTTTCGGAATATAGAACTATGAACAGAATTGTTACTGAAGCAGCACCGGTGGTACCATTGTATTACGATGAAGTCATTCGCCTGATGAATAAACACATTTCAGGTTTGCCTATAGATTCACGCAATTCGTTGGATTTGCGGAGGGTGAAGAAGAGTTAATAAATATATTGTAAGGACAAATAAAAAAGCCTTGCAAAGGCAAGGCTTTTTTATTTGAAGAAAATAAGAACTACGCCTTTACTGGAGCCATATTCTTAATGATCTCGGTACCGAATTCTGAACACTTAAGCAAAGTAGCACCTTGCATCTGGCGTTCAAAATCGTAAGTAACACGCTTGGCTGCGATAGATCTTTCCATGCCACTGTAAACCAGGTCAGCAGCTTCCTGCCAGCCGAGGTGTTCAAGCATCATAGCGCCTGATAATATAACTGAGCCAGGATTTACCTTGTCAAGGTCAGCATACTTAGGAGCTGTTCCGTGTGTAGCTTCAAATATAGCATGGCCTGTTACGTAGTTAATGTTTGCACCCGGTGCAATACCAATACCACCAACCTGTGCAGCAAGTGCATCAGATAAATAGTCACCATTCAAGTTAAGTGTTGCAATAACATCAAAATCTTCTGGGCGGGTAAGAACTTGTTGAAGGGTAATGTCAGCAATTGAATCTTTAATCAATACTTTGCCAGATGCGAGCGCTGCTTTTTGTTCGGCATTGGCAGCTTCTTCACCTTTGTCTTTCTTGGTCTTTTCCCATTGCATCCAGGTATAAACTTTATCGCCAAAATGTTCTTCGGCGGTAGCGTAACCCCAATCGCGGAAAGCGCCTTCGGTATATTTCATAATATTACCCTTATGTACTAAAGTAACTGATTTCAATTTATGCTTTAATGCATAAGCAATAGCGCTGTTGATTAGGCGTATGCTACCTGTTCTGCTTACAGGTTTAATGCCCAGGCCTACCATAACTTCGGTTGGCCTTTCAATACCTGCTTCTTTGAAATAAGCCGCAGCCTTATCAGCAGTACCAAAACGTATCTTGGCAAAATCTTTCGGAAATTCTTTGGCAATAAAATCAAGTACCTTTTGTGCTTCAGGGCTACCTGCTGCATATTCTATACCTGCGTAAATATCTTCGGTATTCTCACGGAAGATAACCATATCAACCCCTCCCGGGTTTTTAACCGGAGAAGGAACTCCCTGGAACCAACGTACTGGACGTAAACAAACATACAGGTCGAGAAGTTGTCGAAGCGCCACGTTCAGGGAACGTATGCCACCACCAACGGGAGTAGTAAGGGGGCCTTTGATACCAACAATATATTCCTTAAATGCTTCTACTGTTTCATCTGGCAGCCAGTTGCCGGTTTGTTTAAATGCTTTTTCCCCTGCAAGTACTTCTTTCCATGCTATCTGGCGTTTGCCATCGTATGCATTCTTTACCGCTGCATCGAGCACTCGAACTGAAGCGCGCCAGATATCCGGCCCGGTTCCATCACCCTCAATAAAAGGAATTATAGGGCTGTCCGGTACATTTAGTTTACCGTTTGTTAATGTGATCTTTTGTCCGTTCATAGCTTATTTAAATTATAGTGTTTATTTAGTATCCGAAAATATCATTCATAGTAAGGAAAGTCACCTTCCCGTATTTCTCCAACGCTTTCAAATCTATGTCTTTTTTACTGCCCATTACCAGTATTGTGTAAGGTTGATTTGCAATATAGTTCTTATGGAACTTTTGAATATCGGCAAAGGTAAGCGTTGGAAGCTTATCAAATATCAACTTTCTTGTGTCGTAATCAATACCAAGCCTGCGAGCATTTTCATAATTAAATAAAATACCCTCGCGAATGATACGCGTAGAGGCGATACCCTTTATTACCGCATCTTTAGAGGTTGACCATAATTGCTCAAATTGTGGTATAGTGTCATTTAGTAGTTGCATCATACCATCAGTGGCTTGCCCCAATTTATCAGCCTGCGAACCAATATAGGCAAGATTATGATAATATTCATTACTATCAGCCGGTGCGCTGTAACGGCAAAAGGTTGAATAGGCCAATGCCTTGGATTCCCTGAGTGTCTGGAAAGTAATAGAAGCCATAGAACCTCCGAAGTATTCATTATACATTGAAATCAGGGGATTAAGGTTAGGGTTGTAGTGCTTACCACCTCTTGCAAGTATGATTACCTCTGTTTGTTTCATATCATGGTCAACTACGTAAACCTGGTTAGTACCCGCCATTTGGTGGAAATCTTCGCCTTTGGGTACAGGGTTAAAGTTTACAGGCATTGCGTGGTATTGGGCAAGAATATTAACCAATTGCTGTGGTTGCTGCGAACCATAATACAATACATGATGCCTGTAATTGCAAAGCGTATGAAGAATATCTGTCAGTTGCTGAGGTTTTGTGTTTTGTAATTCTTCATTCTTCAATACATGGGTAAACGGAGAGTTAGGGCCGTAAGTACCGTAACTTGCAAGCGCAGAGAAGAGGATGGTATTCTTATCCATTTTAGAATCTTCCCTTTGTTTTAAGGTAACATCTATCAATTTGTGCATTGCACTGGTGTCAGGTTGCGCGTCCGCTATCAGGCTCTCAAACATTTTAAGTGCCGGTGTGAAATTACGGGTAAGGCCCGAAAGATTCACATATAACCTGTCCTTATCGCAGAATGTAGTGTAGGTACATGCTAATTTATAAAACTCCTGTTGCACTTGTGCTGGGCTCATTTTCGATGTTCCCGCATATTTCAGATAATCTATTGCAGGTTGCAACATCTTACTGTTCTTGGTACCCATATCAAAGATATAGTACATGTTAAACGTACTGTCTTCAGTATTCGGCACATAGTACACAGGTAATTCTTTCTTAACAAGAAGAGTTTGAATATCCTTTTTATAATCAATAAATACAGGAGTAACCGGCGGAACTTTTTCAGTTTCAATTTTTTTCACAAACTCCGATTCGGTTTTGGCATTGGTTTGCACTGGCGTAATGGTTGGCTTCTGAACTTTTTCAACGGTAGTATCAACGCCTACCTTTTTGTATACAACAGCATAATTATTAAGGTAATGCGTATTTGCAAAATCCATTACATCCTTCTTTGTTAATTTAGCTATCCGGCTAACCTCATTGATATAATCTCCCCAATTTTCACCGGTTGTAAATGCCATTACAAATGAGAGTGCCCGGATATTATTGCTACGGAACTGCTGTATCTGCTGTAACTTAAGGTTGTTAACCGATGCCTCTATCAGCCAGTCAGGAAAATCGCCTTTCTTTAATTTATCCAACTCGGCTAACATAGCATCTTTTGCATCTTCCAATGATTGGCCTTCTTTCGGTACGGCCTGAAATTCCTGTTCCGAATAATCCATCATTATATTATTGCCAACGGTTGCACTTAATACTTTTTCCTGTTGCATCAGGTCAAGGTCGAATAGGCCAGCCTGGCCATTGCTCAACAACATTTGTATAAGGTCGATCATATCGGCATCATGGCTTCCGGCGCCTGCAAATCGGTAACCAACAGTTACATTGGCTGCATTGGGGCCATAAACTGTTTCATAGCGTGGTGCAACAATGGGTTCCTCTGTCGGAGGATTAAAAACAGGAACAGGCTTTGAAGAAAAGGTTCCGAAATAGGAATCAATTTCCTTAATGGCTGCATCTGGATTAACATCACCGCTTAGAGCCATTACCATATTATTGGGAACATAGTAAGTATGGTAGTATTTTAATATTTCAGTAAGTGATGGATTTTTCAGGTCATGTATTGTGCCAATAGTTGTTTGTGTTCCGTAAGGGTGTTTTTTGAAAAGTTCCGATAGCATTGCTTCTTCGGTTTTTTCATTGTCATCATCCAGGTTCCTGTTCTTTTCTTCATATACAGCCTCCAGTTCAGTATGGAATAAACGCATAACCGGGTTTCTGTATCGCTCCGATTCTATCTGTAGCCATGGTGTTATTTCATTAGAGGGGATATCTTCCTGGAACACGGTCTGCTCAACCGATGTAAAAGCATTTGTACCCCTGGCCCCGATAGAACTCATTAGTTTATCATATTCATTTGCAATTGCATAGCCAGATGCGACATATGAAATACTATCTATCTGGTGATATATCAGTTTGCGTTTTACCGGGTCCGTAGTATGTCGGTAAACTTCAAACATACTTTCAACTTTATCCAATTGTATTTTTTCATTTGGATAATCTGCTGAACCAAATTGATCGGTTCCCTTGAAAAGCATATGTTCGAGGTAATGGGCAAGGCCTGTGGCATCGTGCGGGTCGAACTTACTGCCTGCCTTAGTAGCAATGTATGTTTGTATCCGAGGTTCTGATTTATTTACAGAAATAAATACAGTAAAACCATTATCGAGGTGATATATTCTGCCATGTAAAGGATCGCCTGAAACGGTGTCGTATTTATATTGCTTATCACCTGCAAACGCTGTTACAGAAATAGCTACGAGTGAAAGAATAACAAGGTGTTTTTTCATTTGAATGAGAAATGTAAGAGGTTTAAATATTAATCAATGCCAAGGTCTAACTGATCTTTTAACTTTTCTACGGCAGGATTTTTTTCTTTCATGTGCTGAAATTTTTCCTGGGTAGTATATGGTTTACGTGAGGTCTCAGCTTTTGAAACATTAATTACAAAATTGAGCTGAGGGTGCTTTAATTCCGCTCTTAAAAAATTGAGCAGGTTAAGCCTGTCCTCTTCAATACTTTGTTGTTGAACAGAATTGGGTACGTTCAATTCGATCAATGAAGGTTTTTCTTCCGATTTTTTCGGGGTTATTTGTCCCAGTATACTGCAAAGGCTTATTTTTTTTGCCTTATGCAGGTCAATATAATCTCCCCATGATTTCAGAATGCTTTTATCGGTTAAGGGTTGGCCTGCCGGTTCATTTTTTGCTGCTTCCTGTGCGGCTTTTTCTTTGGGTGTATCACCCATCATTTTATTTAATGAAGGCAAACTTGCCTTTTTCACTGCC
>OLMA01000478.1_pt1 | contig 28171 bp, 41 predicted proteins | sample 1604671 | NCBI WGS metagenome assembly OLMA01 (sample SAMEA104055725, study PRJEB20765) | soil metagenome | biome: Arctic tundra; feature: Polygonal ground; material: soil | place: USA | collected 2011-09 | depth 0-0.5 m | reverse complement strand
GTTGCATTTGCTGTTGGTAATTATGGTTACATGGGAACAGGATATGATAGCACGGGAGCTTGTAAAAATGATCTCTGGCAATACTACCCATGTTCAGATACTCTTTTAACATCCGCAAACAACATAGTTACATTACCGGGTGACATAAAAGTGTTCCCTAATCCGAGCAATGGTATTATTCATGTATCGTATAAGGGATTAATTTCTGAGGCATCAGAATTCAGAATTATAGATATGTTGGGTAGGATTATCGAAACCAACACGATCAGGGGCAAAGAAGGAAATGAAATTCTTAACGAAAGTGGAATAGATAACGGAATTTATTTCTATCAGTTTATAAGTGAAAGTAAAGTTGTATCTACCGGTAAACTTATCATAGTTAAATAATTCGGTTAAACACAAACAGAAAATGCCGGCACAGTTAAAAGTGTCGGCATTTTTTATTAGCAGAATACTGAATTACTACTTACTTGCCTTTGCAATAATTGCAATAATAATTGCGATTACTACAATCACAATAAATATACCAACGCCCATTCCGGCTTTAAATATACCCCCTACTATACTGCACGAACTGAATAATACTGTAACAAGGGTTATGGCAAATATGTTTAATAGATTTTTCATGATAGATATGTTTTGATTAGTAGGAACAAATGTATTCCCACACTCTTCTCATGCCCTGTAATATTCGGTGAAACGATATTTCAGCTGGGTGGAGTTTAAACCTTTTCAGTATAAAATATACAGCATATTGGCAAACTAATTTTAGACCAATTTATGTTTTTAGTCGAAAAATGGATTATCTTCGCATCCAGAAATGAAGGTAAAATGTCTGTTAACAGTAAAATAAAGGAGGATAAAATACGGGAGCAAGTGATACAGACAGGCCAGGCTTTGTTTCAGAAACACGGCATGCAGGCCATTACCATGGAAAACTTTGCCGAAGCCATTGGTAAGGCAAAAAGCTCGCTCTACTATTATTATAAAAGTAAAGAAGAGATATGGGACGCCGTAATGGATATAGAGATAGGCGAAATAGTTTTAGCTGTTGAACAGGCAGTTGCAAAAGCAAATACGATTGAACAAAAGGTTCATGCCTTTTGCGGGACTATATTGAAAGGGCTACGAAAAAAAAGAGCGCTCTATAGTATTGCACATAGCGAAAACAAAAACCTTAAACGCGATAGATCCACCTCTTCCATTCGAAGGAATTTTGTGAAACAGGAAAGCGAATTGTTTAACCATATATTAAGCGAAGGAATTAAAAAAGGTGAACTGCGGCCTATGAAGAAAAAAGAACAGGATATACTGGTATTCGTTTTGCTGAGCGGTTTAAAAGGACTGGAAAAAGAAATGGTGCTTGAAAAGGATTATGGCCTGGAACCAGCGGTAAAAATACTGAGCAATATGATCATACACGGATTAAAAACAAGAGAATAAGTTAATGGCATCGAAAGGAAAAATCAGCACATTCAGGGCTTTTGGCAGCCGTAATTACAGATTGTTTTTTACAGGACAGTCCATTTCACTTATAGGTACCTGGATGCAAAAGACTGCTATTCCCTGGGTTATTTATACAGAGACAAAATCTACCTTCATGCTGGGGTTAACGGTATTTGCCACACAATTCCCAAGCTTTTTGTTCTCTATTTTTGGTGGTGTAGTATCTGACAGGTATAACCGTTATAAGGTATTGCTCACTACACAGATACTATCACTCATACAGGCCCTTATACTTACCATACTTGTATTAGCAAATCACTACACAGTATGGGAAATACTTACAGTTAGCATTTTACTGGGAGTAATTAACGCATTCGATGTTCCTGCAAGGCAAGCCCTTGTTTATAACATGGTAGATAATAAAGATGACCTACCTAATGCTATCGCTCTAAACTCATCTATGGTAAACCTTGCAAAAATATTGGGGCCTACCCTCGCTGGTTTGGTACTTGAAAAATTTGGTGCCGGTTTTTGTTTTGGGTTGAATGCCTTCAGCTTCCTTGCTGTAATTGTTTCATTACTCTTCATGCGCTTTAAAACACCTATCGCGCACGATAAATCGAAAAAAGTAATAAAAGAGTTGGTAGAAGGTTTTGACTATATAAAAGCAACACCCGGCATCGGCCTTATTATTCTTTTCTTGGGCATTATGAGTTTTTTGGTATTACCGTATAATACTTTATTACCTGTTTATGCTAAAGTAATATTTGTGGGAAGTGCATCTACCTTTGGCTACTTAAGCGGGTTTATCGGCCTGGGCGCAATTATAGGAACTATATTGCTGGCTTCCTTAAAACCCAATGCTAATCTGAAAAAAATATTATTTATTGCTACTCTTTTCCTCGGAGTCGGACTGATACTGTTTTCACACACTACCAATTTCGCATTTGCTTGTTTTTTTGCTGTAATAACCGGTTTCGGAATGATGGCACAGGTTACAGTAAGCAATACTATTTTACAAACATTGGTATCTGTAGAAATGAGAGGCAGGGTTATCAGCTATTTCGCAATGGCCTTTTTCGGCATGCTGCCTTTGGGTAGTTTTTTGGTAGGTGCAGTATCAACCAAAATAGGTGCACCTAACGCTTTGCTTGGCCAGGGTATAATTGCCTTGATTGTGGCAGCGGTATTTTCCAGGTACCTGTTAACAGGAAAGTTCAGCAAAAAGGAAATATCAAGTTCGAGTGATGAAGCGATTTTAGAAAAAGCATAATAAAACCAGATAATATAATTATTAAAAAAACAAAACAATGGAACAAAAACAAAACAGCGCCTTATTGGTTATGGATATGCAAATGGGAATACTCCCCATGCTTCCGAATTCAGAAGTAATAATTAAAAGCGTAGCTAAAGCTATTGCAAAGGCACGCGAAAAGAAGATGCCTGTTATATATGTGGTGGTGGGCTTCAGAAAAGGCTTACCTGAAGTAAGTGTGGCCAACAAAGGTTTTGGCGGGGGCAGAGAACGGTATATAAAACTTGACATGAACGAGTTTATGAAAGTACACCCTGACCTTGCACCACAAGAAGGAGATGTTACCGTAACCAAGCGCCGTGTAAGTGCGTTTACCGGCAGCGACCTTGAAGTGGTATTACGTTCACAAGGTATACAGCGCATAGTGCTTACCGGTATTGCAACCAGTGGTGTTGTGTTATCAACCACACGCGAAGCAGCCGATAAAGATTATGGTATTACTATATTATCTGACTGCTGCGCCGACGGAGATGAAGAAGTACACAGAGTACTGACCACTAAAGTATTCCCTCGCCAGGCAGATGTAAACACCCTGGAAGAATGGAGTAAGAACTAAATTCTTTAGTAAAGAATATAAGGCAGGCAGCAGAATTGTTGCCTGTTTTTTTATGGCAACTGAACTATTGTAAGCCAGAACTCTTCTATAGATTTTACTACTTCCATAAACTTATGAAGGTCCATTGGCTTAACGATATAACAGTTAGCATGCATACCATAACACTCATGAATATCATCTTTATTTGAAGAAGTGGTAAGCATAATTACCGGTATAGATTTAAGGTTTTCATCGCCTTTTATTTCTGCTAATACACTGCGGCCACTTACTTTGGGCAGGTTAATATCCAATAAAATAAGGTCAGGCCTTTCTGCGGTCAAATAGTTGCCTTTCTTTTTGACATATTCTATTGCCTGTGCACCATCGGTAACAACATGCAATACATTGTCGATCTCGCATTCCTTTAATGCTTCCTTGGTTAGCCTGATATCAGAAGGGCTATCTTCTACTAGTAAAATGTTTATGGGGTTCATTTTAATAATTTAAAATAATTAAAAACTAAAACAACTCTACTATGGAGGTATTACTTAAACGTAATCTTGTATGTGCTATATTTCATCAACACAATCTACTCAATAAAAGCCTTTCTATTGAATATTAATTACAAAGAAAAAACAAAGATATGTTTCACCTGTAAACCCAATAAGACTACATTATTTAAACCTGATTATTAGGATGCTTATGCAAGAAATCATGGTGGTCGCAATCAAGTTGAATGATCACTTTATCCAAATAGTCCATGGTAAGGTTTATTTTGCCGTTTTCCAGGCGCCATATATATTGCCGGTCAACATTAAGCAGATCGGCCAACTGTTGTTGGGTGATCTTTTTTTGTTTACGTCGGTGTTTTATAAGAGTTCCGATAATTTCCTTTGAGCTTCGGATCGAATTCATGCTGCAAAGAACATACCTATCGTTGAAGTGACAGTAACCATAACGAGACTACAGGCTGAAAAGCAGGGTATTTCCATACCCCAAAACTACCAACCGTTTATGCAAAAAGCATTACAGAATTCAGGAAATAAGTTAGATAAATCGCACAAAGCTCAAAAGCAAAATTGCTCATTACGGATTACATTATTCACAGCTTAAAAAAACACTATGCCTTAACGACCATTTTACCTTCGTTCTTTCCTTCAAAAAGGTCGAGGAATGCTTGTGGGGTATTATCAAACCCTTCAACAATAGTTTCGGTATATTTCAGCTTCCCTTCCTTCAGCCAGGCCGATAATTGCTTAATGGCGACAGGAAACTTCTCATAAAAATCAGATACAATAAAGCCCTGCATCATAGCGCTTTTGGTAACTATTATAGGTTGTATGCGTGGGCCCATTGGCACCATAGTACTGTTGTACATTGATATAGCACCGCAAACAGGTATGCGCGCATGTTTATTAAGATTACTCATAACAGCATCAGATATATCTCCACCTACATTATCAAAATAAATGTCCACCCCATTCTTGCAGGCATTTTTAATTGTCGCTTTCAGGTCGGGTGTGGTTTTGTAATTTATGGCATCATCAAACCCAAATTTCGACTTCAGCAACTCCACTTTCTCATCAGAACCCGCTATACCAACAACATGGCATCCTAATATCTTACCTATCTGCCCTACTACACTACCCACTGCGCCTGCCGCACCTGATACTACAATAGTTTCGCCAGCCTTTGGCCTGGCTATTTCAATAAGCCCCATATAGGCTGTAATGCCCGTCATACCCAAAACACCAAGGTAAGATGACAGGCTCGATGCATTTTTATCTATTTTAGTTAAGCCCTTACCTGTAGATGTTTGATATTCCTTCCAGCCTGTAATTCCTGTAACCAGGTCACCCTTTTTAAATTCAGGGTTTTTGCTCTCCGTAACTTCAGCCACAATACCCGATTGTATGGGCTTGTTCAGTTCAAATGGCGGAACGTACGATTTGGCATCGTTCATTCGGCCACGCAAATAAGGGTCGACCGAAATATATAAGGTCTTTAATAATACCTCTCCATCATTTACAGCCGGAATTTCTTCGTTGATAAATTTAAACTCGTTAAGGCTTGGTTTACCTACCGGCCTTTTTGCCAATACTATTACTTTGTTCATTCTGTTTTATATCTGCGTTAAGGGTCTATTTTCAAAACTACTATAAATAAACAATTACCATTTTAAATTTTAGACGAAAAGCCTGAATGATATATAAATGTGTAAATCATATATGTTATTCCCGAAAGCGTATAACAAGCCTGAGTATTAATACTGCCAATTTTGTTTATCATAACCTATAAATAAAAAAAACATGAAAATCATCATAAACGATCACAGAAAAATATTTGCAGTACAGGAAGAATTTTCACAAACATTCCCTTTCTTAAAACTGGAATTCTATGAAAAACCTCATCAGTCGGACGGCAAGTCACCTGCAGAGCATATAGTAAGTTCAAGCAAAACCCTTGGTGAATGCAGAACCATGCATACCGAAGGAGAATTGCACATAACTCCGGGAATGAGTGTTACCCAGCTTGAAGAGAATTTTGCCGACATACATGGCTTAACTGTAAGGGTATTCCGCAAATCGGGCAATGGCTGGATAGAAACATCATCGAACATGACACCGCTGGAAAAACAAAACGAAGAAATAACTGAAGTCAGTAAGGCTTAATTACGTAACAGAATTTACAATTCTGTTTCTTCCCCATCAAGCTCGCTGCCTATTTCTATTTTTTTGCCATCGCGCCTGGCTTTTACTTTTTCTTTCCTCAGCTGCTTTTCAATGGCGTGAATAACTTCGGTTATCGCGCCTTCAAAAGTCTGGCTCCTGCCCGATGCAAACAGGTTCTTCTGGTCTCCCGTTACCTTTATCTCACATATTTTGTTATCATCGGTATCTGAATTATTCAGCTTAAGCGTTATTTCGCACTTAATAAGCCTTTCATCAATGTGCGATAGCTTACCGGCTTTCTTAATTATATATTCCTGGAGTTGCTCATTCACAGTAAACTGTGGCGATTCTATTATGATCTTCATCTTTTGTGTTATTATTTGTTCTTATTATTTCTTATTATCATTCGTGAATACTTAATAACGGAACCGTTGACTTGAACGCCATTTCTTTAGTAGCGCTGTGGTGAAACACGCTTTTAAGAAAGGGATAGTTATGCGGTATCATAACCAGCATATCTACATTATTCTGTTCAACAAAGTGGTTGGTTTCTTCTGGCAGATCATCTCCAGAAGGATAATGCATGGAATGGCTTACGCCTATCAATGAATTTTCGAGCTTAACCTCTGCTGCAGCTTTTTCATATGTTAACATTTCACTACGCTTAAGCATATCAAACACCAACACATCAGAATTGAATAAATGCACCACATCTTTAAACTTACCTACAACCGCGTCGGGCACAATAGAACTGTAATCACAAGCCAGGGCAATTTTTTCAGGTTTTTTAAACTGTACCCCATCGTGTATTGTTAATACGGGGCATTTGGCATTCTTCATAACATCGGCAGTATTGCTTCCCAGCACACCTTCTTTACCCCTGCTGCCTATGCCCATAATAACAAAGTCTATCTTCTGTTCTTCAAGTATTATAAGTATTTCTTCGGTAACAAACCCGGCCCGGGTTATCATTACTGTATTTACATCGGGATGTTTATCCATAAGCGTTTCATTAAATGCATTCAGTTGTGTTATGTTCGCTTCTTCGATCTTCTCCAAAGGTATCATTGATACTGCAACACCCGCCATAGGAACAGGAACTGAATACACATGAAAAAGAATGAGCCTGGCGTTTGTAAATTCTGCAAACTCGGCAGCGTACTCAGCGATGTTATGTGAAGTGCTTGAAAAATCTATGGGTACTAAAATTGTTTTCATGTTTTTACAATTAAAAGGCTTGTTTAATAAATTGAATAAATGACCACCTGTTATCTACTGATACAATATCCCATTGTGCGGGAATTATGAGTAAGAATATAAGCAGTACAAGGCGGGGGAAAATATGTTTCATATCCCACATAGGTTCAACAATTCCGAACAGAAGGGAAACGAAGAGTAAATCTATTCCAAGGAGGTAAAGGCTGTAATATTTCAGAAACCCTGCAATAAGCAATACTCCACATACCAGTTCTGTATATGAAGTGTAATACGCGCCTAATACACTTAACGTATTGGGAATGCCTTTGTCATGCAAGGGAGTATGAATAGTTTCTATTACCCGTTTAAGGCCCATACGGAACACTTTATCGTAGCCCTGCAAAAAGAACAGTACGCCCAGAAAGACACGCGCTAAAAGTGCAGCCAATATTAAGTGCGTATATGCGGGCATTATCATATCTTATTTTATTTTCGCTGATCATCCAAAAGGCTTCTCAATCTTCAAAGATGAAACTTCCCTGATATATAGCCATTATACAAATCCTCCAAAATATTGTACACTTTACATATTCCAGGCAGAAGTATGTTAATATCGCTCAGCTTGTTGCGGATGCCTTTGGCCGATAAACTCAGAAACCGGATTAATAGCATAATTTGGTGTGAGGGATTGTGTCGCTAAAGGTTTCAATCTAACTTCAGGAACGTTCACACCTTTAACAAATTCAGGCTTCACTGTTGTTGTCCCCGAAATTTTTTTATCCCTATCTAACAATTCATTGAATGAAGTATAGGTTCTTCGGTATGCCTGCAATGGTGTTTCCGAACGTCTTGAGTTCGATTCTATTAAAGACTTTATAAACTCTGTTGCTTCGTTGTAAGTATCTCTTATTGAGTGCTTTATTGAATCGACTTGATTTTTCAGTGTAGTTTTCATTTGTATAGGGTTAATTTGATAAAGCAAAGTTAAACCTGGTTAACCCTTCAATTGTTGCAAGTTAGCCAGAATAACTTGTATAATTATTCTTTGTTCCAGTTCAGGGCGCCCTTTTTAATAATATAAAGAAAACCCAATAACATTACAGCCATGTAGGATATCATTTCAATAAACCCCAAGGTGCCTAAATGCCTGAAATCGACTGCCCATGGATACATAAATATCACCTCTACATCGAATAGCACAAAAAGAATAGCCGAAAGGAAGTACTTTATTGAAAAGGGGGTGCGTGCATTGCCTTGCGATGGAATACCACATTCAAATGTTTCATCCTTTATTGTGCTTTTACGTTTGGGCACTACACTATGGCTGGCTATCATGGTAAGTGAAACAAAACCACCTGCAACTAATACGGTTATCAATATTGGCAAATACTGTAATAAATAATTTGTTTTATCCATAGCCTTATTATTGGCCCAAAAGTAAAATACTGCAAGCCGGGGATGATTATACCTGTTTTGGAATAAGTTGTATAATTTACAGATTCTCACTACTGTCCCTTCTGTTCCATTGAACATAAATAAGTGAATAATGTAATCAATAGAGTCCGTAATGTAATACCTGCATAATATATAGGGGTAATATTTGCAGCCGAATATTAATCTTAATCAAAAAAAATAATGAAAAATTCAATTTTAGCATTTGGTGCAATTGCATTTATTTCCGGCATAGCCTTAACAAGTTGCAATAACTCCGGGCAAAGCACAACAAGTTCAGAAACTACTACCACCAGCGATACCGTAAGAACCACTGCGGATAAAGAAGATACCCTTTATATTGCTGAAATGCAAGCCTACAAAATACAAACTGATGACAGTATTGCAGCAAACCAACAAAGTATAAACGACTTTAATGCAAGAGTGGCAAACGATAAAAGTACCGACAGGGAAGAATACAGAAAGAAAATGAACGAACTGGAAGTGAAGAACACCGATATGAAAAAGAGGCTTGATGATTATAAGGCAGAAGGAAAATCTAAATGGACTGAATTTAAAAACAGTTTCAATCATGATATGGCCGAACTGGGCCGGTCAATAAAAGATTTGAAGAACAAGATATCGTAATCTGTTTTCGTTCAATATTAAAAGGCGCCCGATAAGGCGCCTTTTTCATTTAAAAAACTATACACTTCGTATTCATTTTTATAAAAAACTCTTTTTTCGCAAATTATTTCCCGCTGGTTTTAAGCCTAAAATCTGAATTTAAAATTCAATCTCTTCATCAGTAGTTTTACCGATAAAAAATATTTATTCGTCGAAAAGTAAAACAATTCGCACATTTTTAGAGTGATTTTCAGGTAATTCTTAATGAGTAATATGTTAAGATACTCTCAAATAAAAATCAATTCAAACTCAACAGGAGAAGGATTTGCTAAGAAAAAAGCAATTAATAAAACAATTATTACCGGGGTTAATTCTTGCTTAGGAAATTTTAATAAATAAGTATATAGTATGAATCAAAGAACAAAAGAATTTCATTTTCCTAAAACACCAACGGGTGTAGAAGGGCTTGATGAAATAACAGAAGGTGGATTTCCTAAAGGCAGGCCTACACTTATTTGTGGTAGCGCAGGCTGCGGAAAAACCCTCCTTTCAATGCAATTTTTAATTCAGGGTGCATTACAATATAATGAGCCTGGTGTATTTATGTCGTTTGAAGAAACAGCGCCCGACCTTACTCTTAATGTAAAATCGTTGGGGTTCGATTTGGAAAAACTGAAAAAAGATAAAAAAATAGTTGTCGATCATGTTCGAGTAGAAAGATCGGAGATTGCCGAAGCAGGTGATTACGACCTGGAAGGAATTTTCATTCGCCTTGGTTATGCTATTGATACCGTAAAAGCAAAACGTGTTGTATTGGATACATTGGAAGCTCTGTTTTCGGGCTTAACTAACCAGGCCATATTACGTTCAGAGCTACGCAGGCTGTTCCAATGGCTTAAAGATAGAGGGGTTACTGCCTTATTACCGGTGAGCGTGGAGAATCTACACTTACACGACAAGGGCTTGAAGAGTATGTATCTGATTGTGTTATACTATTAGACCACCGGGTGATTGAACAGGTATCTACCCGCAGGTTACGCATTGTAAAGTACAGGGGTTCTACACACGGAACAAATGAATACCCGTTCTTAATAGACGAAGAAGGTATTTCTGTATTGCCAATCACTTCACTTAAACTGAACAATAAGGTCTCTTCAGATATTGTATCTACCGGTGTGCCGGGCCTGAATGAAATGTTTTACAGAGGTGTTTTTTTTAAAGGCAGCAATATTCTTATTTCGGGTACTGCAGGCACAGCCAAAACCACACTGGCTGCATATTTCGCCAACGAACAATGCACTAAAAATAAACGTGTAATTTATTTTGCTTTTGAAGAATCGCCCGACCAGCTTATACGTAATATGAGGTCGATCGGCATGAACCTGGAACAACATGTAAAAAAAGGATTGTTGCAGATACATTCTTCACGTCCTTCTTTAAATGGACTGGAGTTGCATTTGCTTACCCTACGAAAATTAATTAAAGAATTCAAGCCCGATGCAGTTGTAATTGACCCGATAAGTAATTTAATTACCGTAGGTAGCGAGCATGAAGTAAGGTCTATGTTAATAAGACTTATTGATATGTTAAAGCTGAACAACATTACGGCCTTGTTCACCTCACTGAATAAACAAGGTGATAGCCTTCGTCCGGAACTCGCTGAAGATTCTGTTTCTTCTCTGGTAGATGCCTGGATAACAGTGCGCGATATGGAAGGCATTGGTGAAAGGAACAGAGGCATGTTTATTATTAAAGCACGTGGCATGGGTCACTCGAATCAGGTACGTGAGTTTGTTATAACAAACCATGGCATTAAATTACTGGATGTGGAACTGGGCCCTAACGGCATATTGACCGGGGCCGCGCGTAAGAGCCATGAGCTACGCAGAAAAATTTCGGAACTGAAACTCAAAGACGAACTAAACAGGAAGGACAGAGAAATTTCGCGTAAGCGTAAAGTACTGGAAGCAAATATTGCTGCTTTACGTAATGAGTTTGAATCGGTACAGGAGGAGTTAAGTATTTTAAAAGCAAATGAAGAGCTACAGGCTAAATTGGTCTCAGGGCCTGGGCATAATAAATTAAATAAAAAGAGATGACAAAACCCAAGCCCGAATGGCAACTGATATTATATATTGCCGGGCAAACCCCAAAATCGATGCTGGCATTGGAAAATGCCAAAAAAATACGCTGAAGAGCATTTGAAAGGAAAGTATTCAATTGAAATAATTGACCTGCTGGTAAATCCTAAATTAGCTGAAGGAGACCAGATACTTGCAGTACCTACATTGGTACGTAAGGTGCCCGAGCCTATACGAAGGATCATTGGCGACCTATCGAATGAAGAAAAAGTTTTAGTAGGATTAAATATTAAGCCTTTATAAAAACACAACGTGGGAAAAATTGAAGTTGCCGTTGCAGCCGATAAGAAATATAAATTGATTTTATTTATTTCCGGCATGTCATCGAAGTCGATAAGAGCAATAGAGAATATTAAAAAGATAACCGAAGAACACCTGAAAGGAAAGTTCGAGTTAAGTATTGTAGATGTAAGTAAAGAAAGGCAACAGGCAGTAACTCACCAGATAATTGGCTTGCCAACACTTATCAGAACCCAGCCAGCACCGAACCGGATGATAATAGGGGACTTATCTGACACCGAAAAAGTATTACACCTATTAAATATTACGGCGTGATAGAAAAGGAGCAAAATATTGATAAAGTACTGGCTGAGAATTCTGACCTGAAGTCCCAGTTGGAAGAGGCCCATGGTTTGCTTGAAGCTATACGCGAAGGAAACATCGACGCACTTGTTGTAAACGTAGAGGGTAAACCAACTGTATATTCATTAGAAACGGCCGACTTTACATACCGCGTGCTTATTGAGAAATTCGGTGAGGGCGCTCTAAGTATCTCAGAAAAAGGAATTATTCTTTATTGCAATGAATACTTTGCAAAAATGATAAATACTCCGGCAAATAAAATTGTTGGAACATTCTTTAATTCGTATGTCGATTCTGTTGGCCAGTTTAAAGCACTGGAGGATAATTTAACCTCGGGCCATAGTAAGGGCGAAATTGTATTGAACATAAATGGAACAAAAATTCCGGTGTATGTTTCGCTCACAAGCTTGCAACCTACCCTACCAGCAATAGGTATTATTGTAACGGACCTAACCGAAAAAAGAAGGCATGAGGAAGATATTGCACTTTACCAGAGAAAACTGGAATTGAAAATTACAGAACTGAACCAGACCAATGAAAGGCTTAGCCAGTTCATTCACGTTATATCGCACGATATTAAGGAGCCGGTACGAAAAATAATTACTTACGGAAATCATTTACTGGCATCGCAGGCAGCTTTAAAGGACAAAACCTGTTCCGATCATTTAAACATTATATCAAATTCGGCAGTACGTTTAAATTCATTGGTAGATGACCTTGTAAAGTATTCTGTAACAAGCTCGGTAGGCAATGTGGTGGATGTCGACCTGAATACCATATTATATGAAGTTGCAGAAGACCTGGAATTTGTGATAATGGAAAACAATGCAAGTATAACAGTAAAAGAACTTCCGCATATAAGTGGTTCAAAAACGCAAATGCGCCAGTTATTTGCCAACCTTATAACTAATGCCTTAAAGTTCAAAAGCCCCGCAAGAAAACCCGATATCAGGATCAGTTCTGAAATAACCGATTGTGTGGATATGTATTTCCCGAACAAAAAATTCCATAAAATAACTGTTAGCGATAACGGAATAGGGATTGAGAAGGAATACCTGAAAAAAATATTTGTAATATTCCAACGTTTGCACCTGCCTGAAGAATATACCGGCATTGGCCTTGCCATTTGCAAACGTATAATGGAAAACCATTTTAGAAAAATAGCAGCAGAAAGTGTTCACGGAGAAGGAAGCACTATGATACTTTATTTCCCTGTTAAAACCGACTTGATAAAATGAAAGAGCTGAGCAGTTTGCATATCCTTATTGCAGAGGACAACCTGGACGACCTTTACCTTATTACTGAAAGTTTTAAGAAACATAAAACATTTTCAAAAATAAGTTCGGCAAGGAATGGTGTGGATCTCATAGAATTCCTCCATAAAAACCAAGACAACCTGCCTCATGTAATACTTACCGATATTAATATGCCTAAGAAAGATGGCCTTGAAGCGCTGGAGGAAATATTCCATAATTCAGATTTTTGCAGAATACCTGTGTTCATCTACTCCTCTACCCTTAATCCTGTGTACGAAGAAAAGGGCAAGCAATTTGGTGCTATAGGGTACCTTATAAAGCCATTTGATTTATTAGATTATGACGAGATACCTTATAAGATCATATACGCCCTGCAACAAAAGCAACAATTGAATGCAGAAGAAGGTAAGAGCATGTGATATAGTATTATTATTTTTCTATTTTTATAGAAACTAATAATATAAAAACATGAATATAAAATTAATACTTACCCTATCAATGTTTGGCTTGCTAATGGCGTTTGCAACCGTTTTTTTAATTCCATTTAATGTTGAGCCATATTGCTGGCTGGTTATATTCATTATCTGCGCCTACTCTATTGCAAAAAGAGCATCGGGTAAATACTTTTTGCATGGTTTTTGTACCAGCCTTGTTAACTGCGTATGGATAACCGCTGCGCACATTTTATTATTCAGCCAGTATGCAGTCACACATACACAAGAAATGTCGAACAGTAATAACATGAGCTTCCTTCATGGCCACCCAAGGCAGCAAATGCTTGTATTCGGACCAATAATTGGTATTGCTTCGGGTATTGTACTCGGCCTCTTTGCCCTTATTGCGAGTAAGATCGTGAAGAAATAATAACCAATTTGATGATTTGGTGATTTGATAATGAAATTCAAAATTCTTCATTCCTTATTCTATATAATGTGAAAAAGGCGCCTGGTAGTAAACCAGGGCACCTTTTTCTCCTGTATAAACCACCTCTCTATCGCTTTATGAATCTGTCGGTATAGTTCTTATCACCGCAATTTACCAACACTAAGTAAGTACCACTTGACAAGGTTGATACATCCTGTACATACGTGGTATTCCCGGTATTTGAAAAGGTAGGTACGGTTTGGTTTATCAAAACCCTTCCGCTATCGTCCATTACCATTAACATAGCAGGCTGGCCGGTTGAAGGGAACTTAAGAGTTACTTTGTCACCACTTGGATTAGGATACAGAAATACATTCGATACTTTTTCGTTAGTAGATACGGTCACCCAATTAAAATTCTGTGTAGTTCCGTCAGCTGCTTTTGCAGAAAGCCTGTAATAAGAGGTACCGAAAAGAGGCGAGTTATCTGTGAAATTATAACTCTCTGCAGTTTCAGAATTCACAATTCCTTTTACATTTCCAATTACTTCAGTTTTAACACCATCGTTACTGCGTTCTACCGCAAAGTTTGTGTATTCGGTTTGTGCGGCCATAGTCCAGTCGAGCCTTACTTCATTTTCATCAAAGTAAGCGGTATACTCAACCATACCCAATTGGTCAGGCCTTTTATAGCTAACCGATACATTTACATAGTCAATATTAGCAGTGTTGTTTTCCTTTCCGTATATGGAATTTGACACACATATTGCAACTCCGAAAGCATACGAATTTACATCAGCTGGAGTAAGGTCCATTCCCCATTTATCATCATCTGCTCCATATATGGCAGTCTGTGCATTCGAAGGCCATTCTTCGGTGCTGGAATGTTCCTGTCCGCATACTTGTCCGTTACGTACTAGCTTTACACTATTGTCTGATATACCAGGGCCCTCTGCACCTCTGTTTATAGTAACTGTAACACCTGTTATAACTGCATCTTCAGGTACAGCCATGCGAAAGTTTGCTACTTCCAGAGTATCAGATATTTGCCCTACACTTAAAGCAACCGAAGTAAATCTTTGGTCGGCCAGCAATATATTTGATGTGTTCTGCCAGGTTTGTGAATGGTTGGCAATTACGACGGTAGATAAACCGTGGTTCGGGCCTTGCACCTGAGCATGGGCAACATTTAAAGTAGCCAACAATAAACCAGCTGCTAATAACATGTTGTTGTTTCTTTGGGGCTTCGTAGTCGTTTTCATGGCGTTTATGTTTTACTTGTTGTTCGTTTACAGAAGCAAAACTACTTCAAGCCAAAGGGGTTCATAGGGGCTATGTAATGAATTAGCCCATGTACGTAATGAACTGAGGAAATGATGTAATGAAGTTAGGAGTAAGGTGTAAGGAGTAAAGGATATTCCGCTTAAAACCTTTTATAGTAAAGGAATCTAATCGCAGTTAAAATAACATTAAGCAATTTGGGCGTTCCCCTTCGGGTCGGGCTACCTGCTGCAAGTCCTCGCCTTCCTATAGTCGGCTGTGGGCTTTACGCTTCAACGGCGTAGCCCTCATGAGTTCCTTAGCAAATAAAAATATTCCGCGAATAATCTCTAACGCGCCCCCCCTCTCCTTCTTAAGGAGAGGGCTGGGATGAGGTAAAACTTTGAATTTACGTTTCATTTTCCTATATTTGGTTTAACAAAATCCGCTCATGGCAAAGAGATCCTCCGTAAAAATTGATGTACCAAAACCCTGTTCTGAGGACTGGGAGAAAATGACGGCAAATGAGCGCGGTAGGCATTGCAGCAATTGCAATAAAACGGTTATTGACTTTTCACTGTTTACGGATAAGGAATTAGCGGCTTTTTTAAAACATACTCCACATGGATGCGGAAGATTTGACCCGCACCAGTTAAACCGACCCATTATTTTTCCTACTGAAAACAGTAACACATTTTTACAAAGGGCATTATTAGGGACTGCTTTGGTTGCAGGTATAGCAACAAGTACTCAAGGACAAGTTAATCAACAAAATACACTGCCCGCAAAAACTTCTGTTTCAATTACACCTGGTTCTGAAACAAACAAAAACACGGAGCCAAAAACAGCTACTCAGCATACTATACAGGGAGTTGTTCTCAGTTCAGTGGATTCAGAAACTATGCGTGACATATATGTTATTATGAAAGGAGTGGATACAGTATTAACTGATAGTGTTGGAAGGTTTTCAATTACGGTGCCTGACAGGTTAAAGGGCATGAAAATAAAATTAAAGATTGAAGATTATTATTATCATCCGGTTACTATACACATTGCAGCAGGCTCGTACCCTACAGACTTAAAAATCAGGTTAAAGCGTAATAATAAACGCATGTTAATGGGTAAATTTTAATGCATGGCTAAAAAACAACCTATACAACTTTCTATTCCCAAGCCATGCACTGAGAACTGGGAGAATATGAGCACCAATGAACGCGGCCGGCATTGTACCAATTGCAATAAAACGGTTATTGACTTTTCTCTTTATTCTGATAAACAGCTTATTGAGTTTTTTTCAAAAGCCACTGGAAAGATTTGTGGGAGAATTAACAATTATCAATTGCAAAAACAATTGGTTTATGTTGAACCCAAAAACAGTTTCCTGTATAAAGTGCTTTTCGGCACGGCAATTTCTTTGGGGTTAGTTGGAAGTGCAAATGCAAATTATAACCCGAATACCAAACCGCTTATCGAACAACACTATCCTGAATTAAAGGAAAACAAACAAGAACCTCAAATTACTGGTGGAGACACTTTACATTCTATTCATGGTACTGTTATAGATTCATCTAATCATGAACCAGTGCCGTTTGCCTCAGTTTTATTATTATTGAACGGAACCCAGGTGGCAACACAGATGACTGATATAGATGGAAAATATATGTTTGACAGCATAAACCAGTACGATACTAAACAATTGTCAATAGAGATTGTTTCTATCGGTTACAAGGAGAAAATTGTTAAAGACTTTAAATCAGGGCAAGCGGTTTGCTTGTTTCCTGTTCAACCCATGTTTTTAGGCGAAGTAATTATGGTTGTTCCACCAATAGACGTATCTCCTGATAACGATCTGTATCGAAACATGGATAAACAAGTCATAAAGGGTGAGGATCTGCAGCATTAAAAACATATCAACACCATTGTTTATAAAAAAACATAAAAAAGAGGTGGAGCTCTGTGTATAGGTAGTAAATTCGCTGACAAGTAAAAGAACCCTATGAAAGTAACCTATTATGGCCATTCAAGTTTTGGTATAGAAGTTGCAGGAAAGCACCTGCTATTCGACCCATTTATAAGTTCAAATCCCCTTGCATCCGGTATAGACGTTAAAAGCATTAAAGCAGATTATATATTACTATCGCACGCCCATCAGGACCATGTTGCCGATGTTCCATTTCTGGCAGAACGTACAGGTGCAACCGTAGTATCATGTTATGAGGTTTGTATGTACTTTCACAGTAAGGGCATCAGCGCCATTCGCCCAATGAACACAGGCGGCTCATTTACCGTGGACGGTATAACGATGAAAGCTGTTCAGGCAATACATAGCAGCAGTTTTGAAGACGGCAGTTATGGTGGGGTACCAATGGGCTTTGTGGTTACCTCCAAAGAAGGCAGTTTTTACTTTGCAGGCGATACGGCGTTGCATTACGATATGAAACTAATTGGTGAAAACCACCAGCTTAAGTTTGCCCTGTTACCGGTTGGCGACAACTTTACCATGGGCGCAGATGATGCTGTTAAGACCTGCGATTTTATAAAGTGCAACAACACAATAGGTATGCATTACGATACGTTTGACCTTATTAAGATAAATAAAGACGAAGTAAGAGGTAAGTTTGAGAAGGCAGGAAAGAAGATCAGCTTCCTGAACATAGGAGAGACAAAGGAATTTTAGTTTAACACAACCAAACAACATGGGAAAGATCATTGCAGTTGCAAATCAAAAGGGTGGAGTTGGTAAAACTACCACGGCAATTAACCTTGCTGCAGCCCTGGCTGTGCTGGAACACAAAACATTACTGGTAGATGCCGACCCGCAGGCCAATGCCACATCGGGTGTAGGCTACGACCCTAAAAAGATAAAGACCAGTGTGTATGAGTGCATCATCGATAACACCGATGTAAGGAACACCATACTTACCACCGAAACGCCAAACCTGGACCTATTACCGGCGCATATTAACCTGGTGGGTGCTGAAATAGAAATGATAAACCTGCCCAGCCGCGAGAAAATGATGCGTGCTGCCCTGGCTAAGGTGAAGGAAGAATATGAATTTATTATACTGGATTGTTCACCTTCATTAGGACTTATTACACTTAACGCTTTATCGGCAGCCGATTCAGTTATTATACCAATTCAGTGCGAATACTTTGCATTGGAAGGGCTTGGCAAATTATTGCAGACCATTAAAATTGTGCAGGAGCGTCTTAACCCTGACCTGGAGATTGAAGGTATATTGCTTACCATGTACGACGGACGCCTTAACCTGTGCAACCAGGTGGTGGAAGAAGTGAAAACACACTTTCAACAAATTGTATTCGACACCATAGTACACAGGAACATAAAACTGAGCGAAGCGCCGAGCTTTGGCAAAACCATAATTATGCACGATGCTGCATCGCGCGGATCGTTGAACTACCTGCACCTTGCCCGCGAAGTGCTGCAAAAGAACAAGATGACGCGCATGAAACAAAGCGACAAAATAATTAACGTAGAAGAAAACTAATACATGAGCGACAATACTAAAAAAAGGGCTTTAGGCAGAGGGTTAAGCGCGTTGCTTGAATCAGAGGCAGATAGTGTATCAACATCGCGTGCCAACAGTAACTCTGGTATTCAATCGACAGGTGGAATGTCGCAGATACTTATTTCGCAGATCGAAGCCAACCCTTTTCAGCCACGCAGCCGTTTTGAAGAAACTCCTTTAAAGGAGTTAACCGATTCTATCCGCCAGCATGGTGTTATACAACCTATTACCGTTCGCCGGGTTAGTAAAGACAAGTACCAGCTTATATCGGGCGAGCGCCGCTTAAAAGCAACAGGCCTTGCAGGCTTACAGGAAATACCTGCTTATGTAAGAGTCGCCAACGACCAGGCAATGCTGGAAATGTCGCTTATTGAAAACACACACCGTGAAGATTTAGACGCAATTGAAATTGCTATAGGCTACCAACGCCTTATAGAAGAATGTAATATGACCCAGGAAGACCTGTCTGAAAAGGTAGGCAAGGACCGCAGTTCGGTAACCAACTTTTTGAGGTTATTAAAACTTCCCCCGGTTATTCAGTTGGCGATACGCGAACGCAAGATAACCATGGGCCATGCAAAAGCCCTTATCAATATAGGCAACCCTGCAAGCCAGCTAAGTCTGTTCGATAAAATATTAGATGAATCGTTAAGCGTACGCGATACCGAAGAAAAAGCAAAGACAGCCAAAGCAAGCGCGCCGAAACAAAAGAACAGCGCAAATGGCAGCGATAAGTATGAAGACAGCAGGCTGGAAAGCGAATTGTCTTCCTTATTCTCTGCAAAGGTAAAACTGGCACGTTCCGGTACCGGTAAGGGTAAGATCGTGATACCATTCAAGTCAGAAGAAGAACTTAAGAATATCATTAAGTCGTTTCAGGGCTGATAGCTTAAGCCCAATAATATTACATTTGTCATACATAGTATGAAATACAAATCATTCCTGATCTTTTTATTTACGCTGTGTTTGCTCCCACCCACCCATGCCCAAAAGCAAACCACTGATACTATACCCAAAGTAAAAAAAACACATGTTCCCTACCCCGACCCTAAAAAAGCATTGCTGTACTCCTTAGTTTTACCGGGACTCGGACAGGCATACAATAAAAGCTGGTGGAAGATACCTGTTATTTATGCCGGGCTGGGTACTTGCGCATATTTTGCAATTACTAATGGCAAGCAGTATAATGATTTCCGTAATGCATTGACAGACTTGAATAATGGCAAGGTGGATCCCCTCAACTCCATTTATCTTGCCGGCGACCTTGTGAACGGAGAAACTTATTATAAGCGTTACCTCGACCTTTCGTATATAGCTGCTGCGTTCATTTATATGTTAAATATTGTAGATGCCAATGTTGATGCACAACTACACAACTTCGATGTAAGTGATAACATCTCTTTCCGTTTTGCCCCACAATTCAATATGGATATGACAGGCCGCTATGTTATGCAACCGGGCTTCTGTTTTATAAAAAAATTCTGAGTTATTTTATCGGAGAACCTTCGACCGTAATTTTAAAATTAAGTCGTGGGTAACGTGCTGTAGCAAGATCCATGGTCGGCAACGGCTTGTTTATATACACTGCACACATGGTGTTTGATACATGGTATAAATTCTTTCTCAATGCTTCAGGTGTTCCATCCAAAACAGCAGCCATAACCTCGTGGCGTGGAGTAACCGGATCGTAACCATAGTCGTGCCAGATGATAATAGTATCGGGCTTGCTTAAATGCTTAAACACATTCTTAGTATCACTCTTCACCGATTCATAATGATGATCGCCATCTATAAATACCACATCGAACTTTTTGTTCAGGCCTGCATAATCAAAGCTGAGCGAGTTGCCGTATAACTGGCTTATCTTTTTATTCCCTTTTGAAAAGAAACCAATCAGATCGGCCTCGGTTTTATCTTTTACCAACGAAGGATCAATATCGAGTGTATAGCTAGTGTTGCATACATCAGCTACATTAACTACACTCTCGCCACGGCATGTACCAATTTCAAAATAATCGCAACCAGGTACCGACTTACACAAACCACGAATGAGGCAGAGATCGGTCGGCAGTGAACCACCTTCTAAAAAGGCAAATGTGTTAAGCTCTTCTTTAAAATTGGGTAGTAACACATTAATATCCACGACCGGAAGGCTGCTTATATTGTATTGCTTCTCTACTTGTTTTTTCCAGACTGTATTCTCGGCCAGCACATGGTTAAGCAACCAGGGGTTACGAATAATTTCAGCAATTGCTTTGAATGTTTTGCGTACTCTTTTCAAAGGCTTAAGGTATGTTCATGTATTTATGGGTCTGCAAAGAGACCTGCCAGCGCGGATGTTTCTTTACATATTCTACTATCAGCGGAGTCATTTTATCGGCCTTGCTCCATTCCGGTTGTAACAGCAATTTGCATTTTTTTGAAACCAATGCAGCATTCTTTTCCGCCCAGGCAAAATCATCTTTATTGTAAATGATCACTTTCAATTCGTCAGCCTTTTTAAATGAAGATACTAAAGGCTCTTTCCTTTTTTTAGGTGAAAGGCATATCCAGTCAAAATCGCCTGTAATTGCCGATGAACCTGATGTTTCAATATGTGTCGCGATACCCTTCTTTTTGAGTTGTGCAGTTATCTCCTTCAGGTTATGCATGGCAGGCTCTCCTCCGGTTATCACAGCTATATCTGCACCAGAGTCTTTTACCTCTTTTACAATATCAATTATCTTAAGCAAGGGATGAGCGTTCATATCCCAGCTGTCCTTCACATCGCACCAATGACAACCCACATCGCATCCACCAAGCCTGATAAAATATGCAGCACTACCGCTGTGCATACCTTCTCCCTGAATGGTATAAAAATGCTCCATTACGGGTAAGGACTCAGACATACCTGTTTTGGCTTTCATTAAAAATTAAGGTCCGGTGATTCGCCGGCAAGCTCACGGCCTTTTAGTATTGCTATCTTCCACTCTTCCAACTCCTCATTTATCTCCTCTGACTCTTCCTTTTCATACGATATACCTAACTCCTGCTTTTGCAGGTAATCTTCATATACCAATGGCAGTAATTTCAATATCTGTTTGCCACGGTATTCTTCCCATGCTTCTATTAATGCTTCTCTCCAGTCATTGCTTGCATGCACAGGTATTACATCGCTCACTTCTTTCAGTTCTTTAAAGGCCATTTCAGCAAGCTCATCGGCAAAGTCCATTGGCTTGTGGCTCTTTTCGTACGACAGGAAATATTTCAGTATCTCTTTATCCTCATACTTGCGCACAAACTTTTCTATAATGGTAGGATTGTAAACAGATAAGTATTCATTGCTGTCCTTTTTAGTAGGAGTCTCTGATTTTTCATCAGGAGCAATCTTATTTATATACTCGTAATAGAGCTTTAAGTACCTGCTTTCCTTATCGCCCCTTACATCGTTCATGTTCATCAACTTATCAGTACCCATGCGATTATCGTAGAACTGGTACCACAGCGGAATAATAAGCTCCTCGCCTTCTTTAGAATTATTATATTCCTCGGTAAAGCGCAGGAAATCCTGCCATTCAAATTCGTAATCGGCTTCAGCAGGATCTACCTCTGCATCCGGGTTCTGAAAATATTCCACATATAAGTCGAACTCCCATTGTGTAATAGGCGGAACAAAATTACATTGCTTGATATTGTATTCCCAATACCTGAAATCCATGGTAGAGGTTATTCCGGGAATTTTTATTTTCTCCGCTCTCCACTGGCATTGCAGGTTAAATAATTTCTTTTGCTGTATCTGCCACAGGCAGCTTTGCGCCATGTTGTAAAAGCGCAACTGGTGGTCTTCATTATGCTCGTAATAGAACTTACCCCAATTTACCCAGGTAACCTTACGGCGCGCATACGATTTAATGAACTCCTCAATATCATCGGGGTGGTAAGCGGCAAAAAATTCCTTATAGCGATCATTATTTCGCAGTTCGTATTCAATTTCCATGCGGGCAATGGCCTCTTTCTCGGCATCATCCACTTCCTGCCGCAAATGCTCCGGAAGGTTTTCTTTATTGTCGTTTTCCATGTTACGCCTGTTTCACTCGGTTTGCATTACTACCCTTGTTCAACATTTCCATGTATATATCTACATTCTGCAAAAAGTACTTCATCGTTTTCTCCTTATCCACTTCAATCATTACATCGTACAGGTTCATGTATTTATTGGTAAACCGGCCTACCTTGCACTTTGCTTTCGAAAGTGCTGCTATATAAGTGAGCGGCAGTTGCCTGCTTATATTAAGGTCGAGCAATAAATCATACTCCTCTTTTACAAAGTTACCAATAAAACCAATTGCAGGTTTATAATACCAGTTAACTTCTTTTAAGGTTAAACATTGTTGGTCTAATGATATCTGAATGGTATTCGGCAGTTCTTTTACCGCCAAATACCCGATAGACTTCACCTTTTTTCCACTGTCTCTCAGGTAAGCTATATATTTTTTAACCAGGTCAGTGTCATTTATGTTTGAGGCATCGTATAGTATACCGACTGTTTTGGCATCTTTCAGGTTCATAATAGCCTTGGCACGCTCAATACCAGCGCTTTCCTTTTTCAAAAAGTATTCGCCTGCCTTTAATTTTATATTCTGTACAAATCCCACAGTTCCTAATAAGTTTTACTCAAAGATAAAACATCCTAAACAATAGAACGCGAATTAAGGTAAACAAATACAATGGAACGCAGATGACGCGGATCTGATATGATTAAACACGGATTAAGATAAGAAGCAAATACTATTAAAAATCAGCGAATATCCTTCTTATCCGTGTTATCTGAGTTCCATTTATTCAGTAGGCGGATATTTGGGGCTTTTTATTCTTATTGCCTTTATATCCCTGAAATTCAGTTTTACCTGTGTCGAGGGAAATGACATTTGCCCGTAAAGTAGACTATCCTTTATAAACATGGTACTGAATAATATACGGACCACATCGGTATCTTTTTTAGTGATTATAGCTTCGGTATTACTGTAAATACCAATAACATGAGCCTTACCTTCTTTATCGTAACATGTGATCTGGCTTAATCCGTTATTGAATAATTTAGTGAATACCAGCGCATCGTAGTATTTATGTTTGTAGGCGACTGATGTATCTTTAACCTTACCTAACTCTTTTTGAAGGTCGGCAGTACTCATAATATACCTGTTATAGCATGATTGCATTAAAGCAACCAAACAAAACAACAGGCTATATTTTAAGATCATTTTCATTGGAACAAAAGTAAGGAAATAGGCTTGCAGTAATTAGCCTTAAAAATCCTTATCTTTGATACTGAATGACAAAAAAAAGGAAATATAAAAGCAAGGCACCGCAGAAAAGAAAGGTTGGCGAACCCAAAGTAGCCTACGGTATTCCTGAGATAACTATTATTAAGTCGTTTCTGGAAATGGAAGAACATGATATAATTGAAACATCTTCTTTTACGCCAATTGAACATTTGCAGCACATAACAGAATTTCTAAAAAATGCGTATGCAAAGGAACTGAAAACCAAAATGACCGATTTAACAATACGCTTTAAAAAGCAAAGGCATGGAAATACTACTGCCTGAATTCAAACATTTACTTTTATTACTTAATAAGCATAAGGTTAGTTATATGCTTATCGGCGGATATGCTGTCATCTATTATGGTTATGAACGTACCACAACAGATATGGATATTTGGCTTCAACCAACTAATACTAATAAAGCTAAACTTATTGAAGCCCTGAAAGAATTCGGTATCGGGAGTGCTAGTATTAAAGCTTTATCTGAACTTGATTTTGCCAAGACACAGTTTTTCTTTTTTGGAAAAAAACCACGTAGAATTGATTTTCTTACAAGTATTAATAATGTAAAGTTTGAAGAAGCAATTAAAGAAGTTAACTTTTTTTCTGTTAAGAAAGACAAAATACCTGTAATTCAATACAATCATCTTATTCTTTCTAAGATCACAAACGAGCGAGCTAAGGATAGAGCCGATGTGGAAGAATTACAAAAAATAAGAGGAAATAAAAAAGACAATTAATTATTGGCCAAATATCGGACTCTAACCTCATTAATTAAAATTACTTAGCCTTTTGTCCAATTTGGCAAACCTTGTTTGTTATCCCTGTATAATTCATATATTCATTAACGATTTAATACACAAAAAATGGACGAATTCATTTTAATCTTCAGGTATGAGGATGGTAAAAAGGTCGCTTCTCCTGAGCAGATCCAGGTATGGATGAAGCAGACCATGGACTGGATGAAAACCATATCCGCTAAAAACAAACTGGTAGTTGGCAACGGCCTTCAGTTTGAAGATGCACGGGTTGTAGGGCATAATAACGTAGTAACCAACGGGCCCTTTGGTGAAATAAAAGAAACCATTGGAGGTTACCTTATAGTTAAAGCAGATTCGATTGATGAAGCTGTAGAATTTGCAAAGGGAAGCCCCGTTTTACAAGGTGAAGGCAACACCGTAGAAGTACGAAAAATTGCCAAACACAACTAAATACAAAACAATTTAAAAACAAAAAACATGAAAGACTTTTTATTCGTTTACAGAACAGACTACGCAGCAATGGCTGCAGCAACACCTGAACAAATGCAGGCTATGAACAAACAATGGATGGACTGGATGGGAGGCATTGCAGCTCAAAACAAACTGGCTAACCAGGGAAACAGGCTTGATAATTCGGGCAAAGTGGTAAAAAGCAATGTAGTAACCAACGGTCCTTTTGTTGAAATTAAGGAATCAATCGGCGGTTACAGTATTGTAAAAGCTGATTCATACGACAATGCTGTAGAAATGGCAAAAGGATGCCCTATTCTTAAAGCAGGCGGAAACGTAGAGGTGAGAGAAGTAGTGCCTATGTAATTAAACACCTTCATTAAAAAAAGCCTCTGTATTTTTACAGGGGCTTTTTCAATACTATGGAACAACAGGAACTTATACCGCATTTATTCCGGACAGAATTCAGAAAGATAACTTCTGTCCTTTGTAAGTTCCTCGGTATTGAACACATACAGGTAGCTGAAGACATTGCCAGCGAAACCTTTTTAACGGCCCTTGAAACATGGACCTATAAAGGAATACCACAAAACCCGGTCGCCTGGCTTTATACAGTGGCAAAGAATAAAGCTAAAAACCACATTCACCACAACCAGATATTCACTAAAAAAATTGCGGGAGAATTAAAAAACTCAATACCACGCACACATGAGATGGAAATAGACTTGACTGAAAAGAACATTTCCGATAGCCAGTTGCAAATGCTATTTGCAGTCTGCCACCCTTCTATACCTGTTGAGGCGCAGACAGGCCTTGCATTGCGAATTCTTTGCGGCTTCGGTATTGATGAAATTGCTGCAGCTTTTCTTTCCAATAAAGAAACAATAAACAAACGCTTATTCCGTGCTAAGGAAAAACTACGTATAGAAAAAGTAAAGATCGAATTCCCACCTGGTTCAGAAATAAACAACCGAATAGAGCCGGTACTCCTTACCTTATATTTACTTTTCAGCGAAGGATATTATTCAGAAAGCAAGGACACCATTCTGCGTAAAGACCTTTGCCTTGATGCCATGCGCCTTACCCACCTATTGATAGAAAATGAGCAGACAAACCTGCCACAGGTTAATGCGCTACTCTCTTTAATGTGTTTCCATTCATCGCGCTTTGAGGCAAGAGAAAATGCAAATGGTGAAATTATATTGTATGAAGACCAGGATGAAACCAAATGGAATACAGAACTTATTTCTCAAGGTGTTTACTTCCTGAATCTTTCAGCTAAAGGAGATAGACTAACAAAATACCATTTAGAAGCTAATATTGCCTATTGGCACACCATTAAAGAAGACACCAAAGAGAAATGGGAGAACATTTTACAGTTATTTAACAGATTACTGCAACTGGAATATTCACCCATTGCTGCACTTAACCGGACTTATGCTTTATCGAAAGCAACTGGAAAAGAACAGGCGATTATAGAAGCTGAGAAACTACAACTTACTGATAATCATTTTTACTACACACTGCTTGGCGACCTTTACCAGAGCATTGATAATACCATTGCAAAGGAACATTTAAAAAAAGCTCTTTCGCTGGCTAAAACGCAAGCAGACAAGCAAACCATCCAGAAGAAGATTGACAGGCTGTAAAGTCCGAAATATATTTTAGTAGTTTCGCTGCTGATTATTCAACAACCATTTATATGAATTTCAGAAGCAAGTATTTTATTTTTCTTTCAGTAACTACCTTGCTTTTGACGGTTAATGGCTGTAAAAACAAAACAGAAAACACATCAAGTGTCCCTATAGATAATGTAAATACAAAGTCGAATTCTACATTATCTCTTTTCAATGCAGACTCGGCCTATAGCTATATAAAAAAACAGGTCGATTTCGGTCCAAGGATACCGGGCACTGAAGCGCATAAAAAGTGTTTGCAATTCTTTATAAACACATTAAAGAAGGATAGTCTACAAGTTACAACACAAGAATCGGTTGCACGAACATACGATGGTAAAGAATTTACTTTCACGAACGTTATAGCTTCGTACAATCCACAAAACCCTGCTCGCATATTTTTATGCGGACATTGGGATACAAGGCCTTTTGCTGATCTTGATAGTATTGAACCAACAAAACCTTTTGATGGAGCAGATGATGGAGGCAGCAGTGCAGCAGTATTATTGGAACTGGCCAGGAATCTCAATAAAATAAATCCAGAGATTGGTATAGATCTTATCTTTTTCGATCTTGAAGATTATGGAAAGGAATCAGGTGGCAGCGACAGTTGGGCCCTTGGTTCACAGTACTGGGCAAATAATCTTCCTGCCAATTATAACCCACGTTACGGAATATTACTCGACATGGTTGGCGGTAAAGATGCTGTTTTCCCAATGGAAGGTACTTCGCTCAAGTACGCATCTAACATTGTAGATAAGGTATGGAATACTGCTGCCGAACTTGGTTATAGTAACTATTTTACCCAAGATAAGACAGGCGAAACGACTGATGATCACACCTACATTAACCGAATCGCTAATATACCCACCATAGACATTGTAGATTTTAGGTTAATACATTCGGAAGATGGAATTCCAAGAGGAGATTACCCCTATTTCCATCATAAGCACTCTGACAATATGAGTGTGATCGATACTGCAACCTTACAAATGGTTGGGCGAGTATTAATTAAAGTTATATCCGAAGAAAAGAAATAATCATCTCGGGTATTTCGCGTTAGGGATAGTAGCGGTTACCCTGCAGGGGAGCGAGGAGTAAAAGCGAATAGCCCGACCCGCAGGG